>Ga0209313_1001248_pt1 | contig 16868 bp, 19 predicted proteins | sample BioC13SIPDNA_3_FD_185748 | JGI IMG/M metagenome (GOLD analysis project Ga0209313, IMG submission 185748) | Anaerobic biogas reactor microbial communites from Washington, USA - Biogas_R2_B C13 SIP DNA (SPAdes) (version 2) | ecosystem: Engineered > Bioreactor > Anaerobic > Unclassified | place... | reverse complement strand
GGGACTGTCAGCCAAACCATATAATCACTTGCCCTTAGCCAAAGATTTCAATTCGAGCGGGATACCAGATACGGTAAACCAGGCCTCATCAGCCTGGGCAGCAAGAAGTTGATTGGCCCGACCGATAACATCCCGGTACATTCTGGATAGGGGATCGCCGGGAACGATACCCCATCCTACCTCGTTGGAAACCATTATCACATCAGCCGCGGAGTTGTAGCTTACCTGAGCCAGTTCAGTCATTTTCTCCAGCAACTCATCTTCAGTTAATCCTGACTTGGGATCCAATATGAGATTCATTAGCAGCAAAGTTATGCAGTCCAACAGAAATACCTTTCCCGGACCATCATTCTCTCTTATAAACAAGGCAGGATCAAGCGGCTCTTCCACCGTTCGCCAGTGCGCCGGCCGGCGGGCTTGATGCCGTTCTACCCTTTCCAGCATCTCCTCGTCACCCGGCACGCAAGTGGCGATATAGGTAACCGGGTTGCCTGTTTCCGCAGCCATCCTTTCCGCAAAAGAACTCTTGCCGCTGCGGGCCGCACCAGTAATGAAAACCAACTTGCCACGAGGCATCATGACCTCTCTCCTTCTATCATTCGAACTGCCTCCCATTCGTTATTGACCCGGTGCGCTCCCGACTCCAGCAACCGGAAATAGAGTTGGGTGGCTTCGCCACCAGTATAATCCCTCTCATGTATAGCAGGATTATCTACCACAATCACCCTGCCTCCGCGCTCGGCTTCAGCGAGTACACATTCCAAATTAAGAAGGTTCCCCATCCCAAATGGTACACCCGCCAAAATTATGAATGCCGCCTTTTTCATCATATCCCGGTTGCGCCTTGCTTCTTCCATTCCCAGACCACTGAAAGGGGGAGCATCGATAATACTCAACCCTAAACGATTGGCTTCGTCCCAGTCACTATCGCCTATATTAACTACACCGATGCTGACATTCCAGCCTGCCTTGACCAAGGTCCGCAACAAGCCTCCGCCAGACCCGCCCCCCCCCACCACATGCACCCAATCCGTTCGGACCGCTTTGACCTCTCTATAGTCGTCGTTATGAAACAAGATGTAGGGAGGAGCGGCCACATCGAATTGCTCCACTTTGACCTCGCAGCCGTATACTTCTTTTATCATATCGGCGGTTATTACATGGTGGGGAGGACCGATCGCACGGATAGTGCCTTGTTTTATCAGGATAAGGTAATCACAATAACGGGAAGCCAGATTAAGATCATGCAGAACCATGATGATGGTTATCCCATATTGGCGGCGGAGTCTGGCCAGAAGTTGCATGATCTCTATCTGGTAATTCAGGTCCAGATATGAAGTGGGTTCATCCAGCAGAAGTATCTTAGGTTCCTGGGCCAGAGCCCGGGCCAACAGCACTCTTTGTTTTTCTCCACCGCTTAGCTCATTTATCTGACGGTCAGCTAGTTTGGTGGTGTCTGTCAGATCCATAGCCTGCTCAACGATCTCGATATCTATCTGGCCTTCGCGGGCAAATCTTTTCAAGTGGGGGATGCGCCCCATCATAATCAGATCCCGAACCGTGAACGGGAAACTCAAGCTCTGTTCCTGAACAACCACTGCCATCTTCTTGGCGACCTGGGTGGCCGGCACCTTGTATATGTCTTCCTCTTCCAGCATTACTTGACCATGCTGCGGCTGCAACACCCGGCTCATAGCACGAAGAAGTGTCGATTTCCCAGAACCGTTAGGTCCGACAATTCCCACCATATCACCATGATGTATCTGCAGGCTGGCATCCTGCAAAACTGGAGCCGCTCCATAGGTGCAGGTTACTCCCAATATGTTGAACAACATATTATGACCCTCCAACCGTTAAAACAGAGCATTCTTCTGCCGACGCAGCAGTAATATGAAAAATGGACCGCCGACCAGTGCTGTAATAATGCCAACTGGCAGCTCGCTGGGGGCGATGATGATCCGGGACAGCGAGTCAGCCAACAATAGAAAAATCGCACCAATCAAGGCTACCGAAGGGAGAAGAATGCGATGGTCGGATCCGAACAGCATTCGAACGATATGTGGAATCACCAGTCCTACAAAGGCTATCATTCCGCTGACTGAGACACAAGCCCCGGTCAACAATGCTGCCGCTACCAACAGATAACGCTTGACCCTTTCCACCTCTACTCCCAGATGCTGGGCCGATTCTTCACCCAACAATAAGGCGTTCAGTTCCCGGGCAAATACAAATATGATAGCGGTGCCAATCACTCCGTAGGGGAGGAACATGAACACATAGTCCCATCCTGCACCCGAAAATCCTCCCATTAACCAAAACACTATTTGATGTAATTGCTCCCCGCTAAAGAATAAGCAGAGTGATTCCACTGCCGATAATAGCGAATTTATCGCTATTCCAGCCAGCAATAGAGTCATTACCGGCACTTTACCTCCTACCCGGGCGAGATTATAAACCAATGCAATGGTCACGATGGCAAAAACAAAAGCAAAAACCGGTATACCATAACGCATCGGTATATTCCAAGCCGTTTGAATCATGATACTGACTACCGCTCCTAACGCAGCACCCGATGATACCCCGATAACATAGGGATCGGCCATCGGGTTACGAAACAACCCCTGAAAGGTAGCGCCTGCCAGGGCTAGTCCGGCTCCGGCCAACCCGGCGAGTATAACCCTGGGGAACCTCATCGTCATTATAATAATATCGTGTTCCGGTAATCGATTAGTTGCCCACCTTTCTCCTAAAACTGGGACATGACTTAACAAAATCGCTCCAATCTCTGCTGGCGGGATATAAACAGCTCCAATGGCAATGCCAATAATCAAAGATCCCAACAGCCCAGATGCTAGGACTAACATTATCACGGATCTCTTCAATGTACTATGGTGCCCCATGTAAATCTTCCTGTCTTCATTATTTGAATAACGAGGGATGCAGTAATTCAGCCATAGCCTCTAGGCCATCCACAATGCGTGGTCCGGCCAGGGACACTAGATCTGCTTCTATGGTATAAATGCGATTGTTCTTGACGAAGTCAAGATGGGACCAGCCTTGGCGGGCCGCCACCTGTTCAGGTGTTATCAGGGCGCCGCTGCCATGGCCATAAGAGTTAATCATTATGGCGGGATTCCTCTTAATAATTATCTCTTCGCTTAATTTGGGATACTGTTCAATATTGTCGTCAGTCATGTTTATACCACCAGCCAGCCTAATCAATTGAGCGGTCAGGGTATCCTTGCCAGCAGACATATACGGCTCATACCAGAGTTCATAGTAAACCAGCGGCCTTTGCTCCGCCGGCACTTGGCCGACCTTAGCACTCACGGTATCCACTCTGCTCCTCAAGTCTTGAGTGAGTTTTTCTGCCCTATCCTCAACTCCGGCTGACTTTCCAACCAACAGGATATTGTCTAAAACCCCTTCAAGCGTCTTGGCATTCAGGACTACTACTCTAAGACCTGCATCTTCCATTACTTTGAGCGATGGGATATGAATATTGGAGGCCAATACTAAATCAGGTTTGACCGCCACTATCTTTTCCAGACTGGGATCTTCAAATCCCCCCACTTTATAACATTGCTTGGCCTCTTCGGGATAATCGCAGTAATTGGTATTGCCAACTACCTTGGAGCCAAGACCAAGAGCATATAAAATTTCAGTATTACTGGGGGCAAGGGATACAATGCGGGTTGGCTCGGCAGTCAGGATTATTTGCCGTCCCATATCATCGGTAATGGTTAATGGGTAGCCTTGGCTGCTGGCGGAAACCGAGCTTTCGCCTAGAGGTGAATTGATCCCTTTATTGCAGCCACATGCGGAAAAAGCCACCCATATAATAACCAGAAATACACCTATTCTATTCATCTTAGCCAGGACTATACTCATTCCTGCAGGCCTCCTCCATGAACTCAAACTAATCCATAATTACCCCGGCTTCCTCAAATGTAGCCATTTCACTCATTATCCGGGTCGCCGCCTCAATGACATTAAATGCCAGCGCCGCCCCAGTGCCTTCTCCCAGACGCATGCGCATGCGCAGCATCGGCTCCAAACCGATAACCTCCAATAACACCAGATGACCTGGCTCCTCTGATAGATGGGATGCAATTATGTAGTCTTTTACTCGCGGAGCCATTTTACAGGCTATCAAGGCAGCCGCTCCTGATATGAAACCATCAATCACGACCGGAGTTCGGCGGGCTGCGCAACCCAGGATCAAGCCCGTCATCCCCGCTATCTCCAATCCCCCCACCTTGGCTAAGACATCAATTGGGTCATTCGGGTCAGGGTGATTTACTTCCAAAGCAGTTTCGATAACCTTGACTTTCTTATTCACCCCTTCAGCATTGAGGCCTACACCAGGACCTACGATGATTGATAAGGGTGTGTCCGTGTAAGACGCCAGTATAGCACTGCTGGAGGTAGTATTGCCAATACCCATCTCGCCCGTGGCCAATAAATTAATACCCTGGTCGATTTCAGTTTGGGCTATTTCTATTCCCACTTCTATTGCCTTAATAGCCTCTTGCCTGGTCATAGCAGCCCCCTTGGTCATATTGACCGTACCTAACCTGACTTTGCGGGAGATCAGGTTGGGATCCTGCAAGGTGGGATCCGCTACTCCGACATCAACGACCTTAACTTCAGCGCCGGCCAGACGAGCCAGTACATTTATTCCTGCCCCACCTTGTAAAAAGTTATATACCATCTGGGGCGTGACTGACTGCGGAGCAGCGCTGACACCTTCTTCGACGACTCCATGATCACCAGCCATAACGATTACTGTTTTATTGCGCACCGTAGGGATGACATCCCCGGTAATCCCGGCCAACTGTACCGCCAGATTCTCCAATACCCCCAAACTGCCGATAGGTTTGGTCAGACTGTTGAGCCGTTTGACTGCCTTCTCCATCGTCTCGGTGTCGAGGGGCTGTATCTCTTCCAATACACTTTTAATATCCATCTTTATCCTCCTTGCTGCATTTAAAAAAGCCCCATTTTCCTTCAAGATAATGGAGGCCTTAACAATACCAGAACACCCCCTTTCCTGCGAAGGTAACGTGCAATGCAGCGGTCAGGTCTCCTGACTCACGGATCTTCGCCTGTTTCCGCCTTCCCAAGTCTTGGACCCAGTGGCAAATGGAAACTTGCTCCCCGTTTACAGTGGCGCGACCGTCCAGGATTCTCACCTGGTTCCCTGGTACCAGTTATTAGGCCGATACCCCGCTGCACAAAATATTCAGTTTATTAATCACTACCGTAGTCTCATTATATCTTTTTCATATATACTGAAATAGCAAGTATTCAGCTAATTATCTTATTTGCCTATCTAGGGAGCTGTAAAATGAACTCTGACTTGAAACGGAAACTCCAGGCCATCCTGGAACTGGAAACATATGCCAACAACATGGGGTTTTCCAAGGCTACTCTGCTACTGGCCCGGGACATATTATTGGACGAACGGGTCAGAATGCATTGTCAACTTAATCTGTGCACCAACTACGGCAAGAACCTCATGTGTCCACCGTATCTCCCGTCGGTAGCTGATAACCGGCACCTGATAGATCAGTACACTTTTGCCCTATTATTGCAATTGCAGCAGGAGCTTGACCGTAATGAAAAGGAATACATGCGTCAAACCTTTGACGTTACTGCCCGGCGTTTTGGCCAGATGGCGGTAAACCTGGAGAGAAAGGCTTTCACTGATGGGTTCCACCTGGCCATGGCTTTGGGAGCCGGCGAGTGCAAACTGTGCGACAATTGCGTCATTCAAAAAGGTGAGCAAGATTGTATCAATCCTGGAACCGCCCGGCCATCAATGGAAGGAATGGGGATCGATGTAGTCCGGACATTTGCAGCCGCCGGTTTGGATCTGGCTTTCACATCGAATCAATTAACGGTGGCCGGTATTCTATTGATCGACTAATTGTAGCGACGCTTACCCCCAAAAGGACCTTTCCGGTCACCTTGATCTTCTTCCTCGGAAATGATTCTGACCATAGACCGGGGGATAAGGTAACTTCGTCCGCGGTTATCCACGTACACCAACAGCCAGATGTCGTCGGGGCCTTTGGGGCCACGGCGACCCACTACCGATCCTTTAAAGTTATAGAGAGGATGCCTCGACTCACATATTACCACCCTGTCCCCGATTTCCATGTTATTCTCCTTACCGCCGGGCCAGTCGGTCCAGCTCCCATAATCCGGTTGCTCCCAGATACAACAGCTAATCCTGAATCACCCTCAGGCCAGTATCTGCATATATTTTCTGCAGCAATTCCTGGCCTTTTGATTCATCTGTACTATCATATGGCCAATAGTCAGCTAGGCACTGTAAAAACGTAATCCCGGCGTTTAGATCTTTGGGTGATAAAGATTTAACTGTTTCAGTTTCTTTACACTCATAATGTCCCAGGACAGATACTTCCAGTGGATAGCCTTCCTCTTCTACCAGCGGATAGAAACCTTTCGCGCCACTGATCAGCAACAACCCGTGGCTTAGCCCACCTGATTTAATTGGCAGCTCGACTTCTTCAGTATATAACTCCAGCTGGTGCTTATGGTCTAAATAGACAGCCAACTGTTTTACTTCTGATTCGTTCAGCAATTCGGTTACCATGATACGATCATAAATGGCGTTATCATCTTCTTCATCATAATCGATGATCATCTCTTCCCAGGGAGCCGGAGGTTCGGCTCGACCAACTACGAACCAATCCATTCTAACCTGCTCCTGTTCCAAAAATTTGTCTATTATTGACCAGGCTTTGAATAACCGCAACCTCCTCACCCCCTTCACGGTATTCCAGCAACATCATTCCTTGGTCTTAACGGTTACCTTGATGCTGCGGCAGCAATCATCATTTTTTATCACAATATTGTCATCCTTTTCAAACAACCGGTAATCGCCTTCGGTTTCCACGATAATATCTTCCAGTTTAAGACCGTCTTTTTTGGAGATAAACAACATGCGGTTTAAGGGGATCAGATAATTCTCCTTTATAATAGCCATAATATGTCTCCTTTCCTGGTAATGGGTCATTATAGTTTATTACCGCGCGCTATTTGACCAGTAGCTGCCCACATCACTGGAGGACAAAATGCCCCGGTCGGTTACTATCGCCGTGACTAGGTTTGCTGGAGTCAAATCAAAAGCCGGGTAAAAACCCTGAACCTTTGCCCCGGTTATGCTTACCCCGTTAAAACTTACGACCTCTTCAGGATCCCGTAATTCAATTGGTATTTCTGCAGCTGACTTAGTATTCCTATCCGGCCCCCCGTAACCTAACACGTAGAAAGGGATAGAATGATAGCCAGCCGCAATCGCCAGTTGCAATGTCCCCACTTTATTGGCAACGGTCCCATCCATCGCGATACGGTCGGCAGCTGTAATCAATTTATTCACCATGCCCTGGCTCATACAGTAAGCGGCCATGTTGTCAGTAATTAATGTAACCGGTATCCCCAACTCCGACACCGCCCAAGCGGTCAAACGGGCCCCCTGTAAATACGGGCGGGTCTCAGTACAAATAGCCGTGACCTGTTTTCCATTTTGCCGAGCTTTAATAAACATATACAATAGCCCCGCACCAGGAAAACAATGCGTTAAAACAACATCTCCGTCCCGGAGCAGGGTTTCAGCCCATTCACCGGTCAGTCGGGATCGGGTATCCTGTTTTTCGATAATAGTATCTATTTGGGATAAGATCTGGTTTGACCAAGGGTACTGATTCCAGTTAGTTTTGGCCATTATGTTCTTCAGAAGTATCGCGATATGAAATCCAGTGGGACGGGTCGTCACCAATCGCTGCCGGGCCTTATCCATATGAGCATATACTTGATCGGGAGTCAATTCACCCCGGTTTTCATTCTCCCGGGCAGCAAGCCATAAGCCATAGCCTGCCGTGACAGCAATGTCACCTGCCCCCTGCACGGCCATGACTTCAATAGCCTGAGCAACGGATTCATAGTCAAGGCAGACAATCTCCTCAACCTGGTGGGGAAAAAGGCGCCGATCGATTATGACTAACGAATCGTCTCTCGGAAAAACGGTCTGGCCGATTTTCAGCAACATCGGTTCGCCCACTTGATACCCTCCCAGCCACTCGTGGCTAAGAAGCACCTGCCAGCAATAGGCTAACTATTCCTGGCAGGTGCATTAGTCTTTATCCATTCCACAATTGCATTGTAATTGGCTCCTGGACCAAACATTGCAGCCGCAACCCCACTAGCTACCAAAGCCCGCCGGTCTTCTTCCGGGATAGCTCCACCGCCGATAATAACGATATCCTCCCCGCCCAGAGAATCTAACATATCCCTGAGATGGGGGAAAGCCTCCCTATGAGCACCGGTGTGCATACTCAGACCACAGAAATCAGCGTCTTCCTGAATGGCTGTTTGAGCCACCTCTTCAATGGTACGGTATAACCCCAGGTAGATCACTTCCACCCCGCTGTCCTTCAGGTTACGGGCTAGCAACCGCACCCCCCGGTCATGTGAATCCAGTCCTATTTTAGCCAGCAGAACCCGAATTACTTTGTCGTCCATGTTTGACCTGCCTTATGAGTCGGCGCAGATATCTTTAGCCAATCCCTCTTTCATATAACGGAGGGCGATTTCATCGGCCAAAGTATATGGGTCCGTGTCTTTAAGCAGACACCGGTCTATCATTCGTTTCATCTCTCCGCTGGCTTCCATTTCGTTCAGGATCGGGCACATAATCGCTCCCCATAAAGCTTCCTGGATTTCAGCGGCAGTCTTACGCCGCATCCTTTCGGAGATAAGATCGTTGTCAACCAGGAACTGGTAGTGTTCTTCAATCTTGTCCCGCAATTTCTCCACACTCTCAGCAAATTTATGCGGTTCCATGACACTCTCGACGAGCAACACCGGTATTTGCCACCCCTTGGAAACACCAGCCCGGTCCCGGGACATCTGAACCATATTCATGGTTTCTTTATATAGTTTTCCAGCACCCTCGCGATCGGCTTTATTAATGACGAAAATATCGGCTATTTCCATCAAGCCGGCTTTTAATGCTTGAATCTCATCACCCATTCCCGGTACCAAAACCACTATAACTGTATGAGCGTGGTTGATAATCTCTACTTCCTGTTGCCCAACCCCAACCGTTTCGACAATAATGCGGTCCTTCCCCAAAACATCCATTACATGAATGCCTTCGCCCACCGCCTTAGATATTCCGCCCATAGCACCACGGGTAGCCAAACTCCTGACAAATACCCCCGGATCTTCGGCATGGCGCAGCATACGAATCCTATCTCCAAGAAGTGCTCCTCCGGTAAAGGGACTGGTAGGATCCACCGCCAATACCCCTACTGTCTTGCCTTGGCTGCGATAGGCCTGGATGAGTTCATCCGTCAAGGTGCTCTTCCCTGCCCCAGGTGCCCCGGTAATTCCAATAACATGGGATTTTCCGGTTTCCTTGAATATCTCCTGTATGGCGATATAGGTATCAGTGATCTGGTCTTCCAGGTTTCTTATAAGGCGGGAGGCCGCCCGTATGTCTCCCGCCAACACCCTTTTACCTAGTTCTTTCATTTGCACATCACTCCTTTGGAGTTACGTTGGCTCTGATCCAATCGTTTATGACTTCTAATGGCGCCCCGGGCAGAAATACCTCCTTGATGCCTGCCTCTTTCAGAGTGGGGATGTCCTTATCGGGGATAATCCCCCCGCCTACTACCACAATATCATCAGCGCCGCCATCCCGAAGCAGTTTGGCTACTTGGGGATAAAGGTAGTTGTGAGCCCCGGAGAGGCAACTTAGACCTACCATATCGACGTCTTCCTGCAGTGCGGTAGCGGCAATCTGTTCGGGGGTTTGATGACACCCAGTGTAGATTACCTCAAAACCAGCATCGCGAAAACTTCTGGCTAAAACTCTGGCTCCACGATCATGACCATCCAACCCGGGTTTCGCTAAGAGTATCCGAATTCTTCTCTGTGCCATAACGCTTTACCTCCTTATAAATCTAATTAGTATATGCCAGGATCGCGATACTCGCCGTAGACTTCCCGATACACATCGCATATCTCTTGAACGGTTGCATAGTTTTTAACTGCTTCGATGCAGTAGGGCATGACGTTGTCGCCCTTCTTGCAGGCTTCGGCAAGATCTTTCAGGCATTCTGCCACTTTGCGGCTATCCCGTTTGCGCTTGGTTTCAGCCAATCGTCTCAGCTGTTCCTGCTCGATGCCGTCATCTATTTCCACAATGGGGATGTCGACTACCTCGTCTTCAATATTATATTTGTTGACACCGATCATGACCTTTTCACCGGAGTCGATCTGCTGCTGGAATTTATAAGCTGCATCGGATATCTCCATCTGCGGGAATCCTTTTTCAATAGCAGCTACCATTCCGCCCATCTCGTCGATCTTGTGGATGTATTCCCAAGCCTTTTCTTCCATCTCGTTGGTCAGCGCTTCAACGAAATAAGAGCCGGCCAGCGGGTCTATGGTATTAACCACGCCCGTTTCCTCGGCGATTAACTGCTGGGTTCTCAGGGCTATCTGTACCGCGTGGTCGGAAGGCAGGCATAAAACCTCGTCCAGTGAGTTAGTATGCAGTGACTGGGTACCGCCCAAAACTGCCGCCAACGCCTCAGTAGCTGTCCGGACCACGTTGTTGTAGGGCTGTTGCGCAGTCAGTGAGCAACCCGCAGTCTGGGTGTGGAATCTCATCCACCAAGAGCGCGGATCCTGGGAATTATAACGCTCGCGCATAGCTTTAGCCCAAATTCGGCGGGCTGCTCTTAGCTTGGCAATCTCCTCAAAGAAATCGATATGGGAGTTGAAGAAGAAAGACAGCCGGGGAGCAAATTCGTCTACATGCAGTCCTTTACGACGAATGGCATCCTCCACGTATTCCATGCCGTCACGGAGGGTGAAAGCCAATTCCTGCACGGCAGTAGCGCCGGCTTCACGGATATGATATCCGCTAATGCTGATGGTGTTCCATTTGGGTACATACTTGGTTCCAAATTCAATAGTGTCACTGATCAGTTTCACCGAAGGTTCAGGAGGACACATCAATGTCTTCTGGGCAATGAATTCTTTAAGCATGTCGTTCTGGATGGTGCCTCCAATCTTGGTGAGGGGGATTCCTTGTTCCTGCGCGGAAGCGCAATACATGGCCCAAAGTGCGGTTGCTGGCGGATTGATGGTCATTGATGTGGTTATCTTGTCCAGAGGGATACCCTTAATGAGATCCCGGAAGTCATCTATGGTATCAATGGCTACTCCACATTTCCCACATTCGCCCTTGGCTTTAGGGGAGTCAGTATCATATCCCATCAGGGTCGGGAAGTCAAATGCGGTGCTAAGACCAGTCTGCCCGGTGGACAGCAGATAATGCCAGCGTTGGTTGGTAACTACCGCTGTGCCCATGCCGGCAAACATTCTGAATGTCCAGAATTTCCCGCGATACCCAGTGGCCTGATTGCCCCGTAAGTAGGGAAACTGTCCGGGGTAGGCAATATCTCTTTCAAAGTCCATGTCCTTAATGTCTTCAGGACCATATATCCTCTTGATCTCCAGATCTGAAACAGTACTCCAGCGTTCCTTCATATCAGGATTCTTGGCAATAACTTTCTTGACCTCATCTTCCCATTTTTTCCTCAACAGGCTTGATTTATCTAACAATTCTTGTGTAAACAAAGGGCTCCCTCCTTCTTAATTCACGTAGAAGTAACATTGGGAAACGAATTACACTATGTTGGATAAGTACATCCTGGACTTGGAAATGCCGCTATTGAATGTCGAGGAACTCAGGGTCAGTATTCTATCCCGGCGCGGTCTTTGATACCGGCCTTATAGTGGTGTTTAATTTCGGTAATTTCACTCACCATGTCCGCGGCCTCCCGTATCTTCTCAGACGCGTACCGACCCGTAAGCAAAATATCTACCTCGGGTGGTTTGTTCTTAATCAGGTCCAATACTCTTTCCTCGGGTATCAGAGCAAAATCCACCGCAACATTGATCTCGTCAAGTATTACCATGTCATACTGCCCGCTGTGAATGATTTCCTCAGCTTTTTTCAGCCCCTCCCAGGCAAGTTGGACATCTACTCCGGCGGGGTCATCACGCATTACAAAACTATCCAGGCCAAACTGGAGGATTTTCAAGTCAGGAAGATATTTCTCGGCCGCCAGAACCTCGCCATATTTTCTTCCTTTCATGAATTGAATAATGCATACCCGGTAACCCTGCCCGATAGCGCGCAAAGCCTGGCCAAAGGAAGACGTTGTTTTACCTTTGCCATTTCCCGTAATAACCATTACCAATCCTCGTTTAGCCTTGGTTGCACTGGATTCCATTTCCGCCAAATTCTCACCTCCTTTAAATATAGATATTTGGTTCCTTTGAATTTTAGGCAGACTATTTTCATCAACCTTGTGAACTCTCAATATGCAATATTCATACCAGTGCCGAAATAAACCGCTCTAAGGCCTAGTCTATACGTCATCAGTATTATGACCGGATATGTACTTGCATAATTCTGTTGCAAAACGGAAACAATAGTTCTTTCAGTCGTGCTCTTGTCTAGGTGTGTGATTCCATTATTCTCTCCATTTCCACGACCCAGTCGGGATTCCAAAACAAAAATTCCCCTTTTATTGCATGTACTGTAAACCTTTAACTGCATTATAACCCCCTAGTGACACCAAAAAAAGAGAACAGTGTGATTACTGTTCTCCTTTTGGCTAGCGTCGATGCAAGTTCTCAACAACCCTCTGTTGCGATTTTGCATATATACGTTGCTGAATCACAACAAGTCGTTTGTTCCTGTCTTCTTTTGCGGGCGAGAAACATTATATTTAGCAGCCTTTCGAACCAGAGTCGACGCATCGACATCCAATTGTTTGGCCATCTGCCGGGTAGTTTGGTTTTGACCATAAACCTTCTCCAGCAGTTGTTTCTCGACACTTTCAACAGCGACCTTAAGGGGGACGATCCCTGAAACCATTACATATGAAGACGATTCCTCTCCCCGGTCCCTGATATGGACTGGCAGATCCTCCTTGGTTATGATGTCTTTGTCCGAAATCACGATGGTTCTTTCAATCAGATTGGTCAATTCCCTGACATTCCCCGGCCAGTCATAATGCATCAGTATATCGATTACCTCGGGTGATATTCTCTTGTCCAGGTTGTATTTCCGGTTGAACACTTGAGTAAAGTGCGCTACCAATACCGGAATGTCTTCGCTTCTGTCTCTTAGGGGCGGAATATGCATGGGTATTACGTTCAGACGATAGAATAAATCCTCCCTGAATTCCTTATTCTGTACCATACAGAACAGGTCTCTGTTCGTAGCGGCAATAATTCGTACATCGACCTTGATTGGCTTTTGCCCCCCGATTCGGGTTATTTCCTTTTCCTGCAGGAATCTAAGCAACTTGGCCTGAATGTTATAGGCCACCTCACCAATTTCATCCAGGAACAACGTCCCTCCAGCAGCTAACTCGATGTGGCCAGGTTTTCCTTCTTTTTTGGCCCCTGTAAATGCTCCCTCTTCATAACCAAATAATTCTGATTCCAAAAGGCTTTCTGGTATCGCCCCGCAGTTAATCTTGATGAAGGGTTTGTTATTCCGGGCACTACTGGAATGAATTAAATCAGCCAATAACTCTTTGCCCGTGCCAGACTCACCTGTTATCAGCACGGTAGCATCTACACTTGCGACTCGCATAGCCATTTCTACCAAGTCTCCCATTTTGGAGGAGGTAAATACAAATTTCTCGTCCCCGGTAAAATGCAACTTGAGCGAACGCAATTGACTTTCGTAGTGTTGCGACAGTTCCTGGACCTTCTCCAACTCCTGCTTCAGCAGGGTTAGTTCAGTTATATCCCGAACATTGCAAACCACCCTGATGATTCTGCCGTTTTCATCACGGACAGGATTTCCCGTGGTGAGGATAAGCTTGCCCGTACCACTTTCCTGCATAGCGGTTATAGACTTACCCTGTTCCAGCACGTGCCAAGTCACCGGATCCGAAATAACGCCATTGCTCTTGATATCCTCCACAGTCCTGCCCAGGTACTCATGGGCGCTAATGCCTGTCAGTTGCTCAAACGCCTTATTATATCGCAATATGTTCCCCTTGCCATCCGTTATAAACAATCCGTCAAAAGATGATTCCACAATGGCATCTAATTCTTCATTCAATTCCTTAACATAATTCAATTCTCCCGACATTTTCTCAATATCTGAAATATCCTGTAGCACTGCCACCGCTCCAATGATCTTGCCACCTTTTTTAATTGGTGAGCGATTGGACATAAACCACCGGCCATACAAGTTAACCTTCTTTATCGGTTCCGATTGACCGGATGCGAGTATGTTGACCAAATCATTCCCAGGCAAAACATCGGCAACGTTCTTACCTAGAGCTTCCTCTGCGTTTATCCCCAGGTACTCCTCCGCCGCTGAGTTCCAGATTCTAATAATAGCCTTGGCATCAATAGAAATTATCATGTTGTAAGCTGAGTTGATTACCGTATCATATTCCAGTGATATGTCATTATATGAATAGAAAAAGGCTTTAGCTATGTCTCCCCGGGTGAGCATTCCCACCACCCGGCCATGCTCATCGATCACTGGAAGCCTTGGTACGGTCGCATTCACCACCTCGCCAAACTCATCATCCGGGTGCCCCGTATACACATCCCGGGTCATCATTTCCTCCACGCGTGTATTCATGAGGTCCCGGTTGTTTATAATGCCCCGGTAAATATGGCTCTTGGTGAACAGTCCGATCAACTGACCCTGCTCATCTACGACTGGAGCACCGTCTATCTTTTTGTCCAGAAATATGTTTACTACCTCCCCTACCATCTGATCCGGCTTCAGGGTCAACGGGTTGGGGCTCATAATCTCTCTAACCTTCAATGCTGTCTCACTCCTATGTCAGTCATTCAAATATTAAATGTAGCTGCATGGCCAAACAGGCTCTCGCCCGCACCAAGCCCTGCTTTAATCACGCCACAGCGGAATCAGATAATTCCGTCTTCAAGGCTCGTTATTACCAATTCAATCGCTTAGTAAAGCACATGTATCGCCTATTGTGCCTCAATAATATCATTTAGTCGGTGTTCTTGCACAGGAATAACCTGTTTATCATTCTTTCTCCTAAAGGTCATGGCTGCCAATACGTAGGCAAAACAAAAAGCACTTATCCTTCGTGGAAAGTGCTTATTATTTCTGGAGCGGGAAAAGGGGTTCGAACCCTCGACACCCGGCTTGGGAAGCCGGTGCTCTACCACTGAGCTACTCCCGCAATATCTGACAGAAATATTCTATACCATCCCCCTGCTTTAAGTCAAACCGTTGGGTTTTGACCAATCTTAATAACCACCCAAGCGATTGTATCGAATAATTTTGTCTAAAAAATCAAAGCTATTATTAAATCCTTGGAAGGAGTGATGTGGTCTGAAGGTCCTGTGGAAAGGAGCCATCAGTTTCGGACTAGTCAACATCCCGGTCAGCATGTACGTGGCGACTGAAAATAAAGACATCAAGTTTAGTTATCTTCATAAAGAGTGCATGTCCCCAATCAAGTACCAAAAGTTTTGCCCCCATTGTGACCGGGAATTAGCCAGCGATGATATAGTGCGGGGTTACGAGTATCAGAAGGGCCGATATGTGGTAATCAATCCGGAGGATTTTGAACGCATTCCTCGGGAAAATACCAAGACAGTTGATATACTGGATTTTGTCAGCTTGACCCAGGTAGACCCAATTTATTTTGACAAAAGTTACTACCTGGAACCTGCCCCAGGAGGTGAAAAGGCCTACACCCTTATTGTCGAGGCCATGCAGAGGACTGGCAAGATAGCCATCGCCAAAGTCTTCATCCGTACCCGTCAATCCTTAGCAGTCATCCGGGTAAAGGATAAGGTCCTGGTGATGGAGACAATTTTCTACCCTGATGAGATTCGTTCCCCCCAATCTTTGAACCATGGCCTTGATCCGTCTCGGCTCCATGATAATGAAGTGAAGATGGCGGTAAGCCTCATTGACAACCTATCTTCAGATTTTGATCCGACTCGATACGAAGACGATTACCGCCAAGCCTTGTGGGAGATTATCGAGGCCCGGATTGCGGGACAGGATGTTGTTACCCCAGCGCCCGTCCCGGAAAAAGACAATGTGGTTGATCTAATGGAAGCCTTAAAGGCCAGCATCACGCTAGCTGAGGAAAACAGGAAAACCCAAAAGAAGGCGGGTGGACCCCGAAAAAAAACCCGAACAGGTAGCTAGAAAAGGTAAACAGGCGGGTGCTTCAACCGCTGTGGACGATGATCAGGAAAGAAAACATCCCGACGAGCCTGTGCCTTATGGTCTACGTTGGGGAGATAGTGTACGCTCTCACCAACTATAAAATTGTGGCCCACTGTTGCCACCAGTCACTGTCGAGTTAGTCTGTCAATAAATCGGAAAGCGAGCTGTTGTAAGATGTCAAGGCCAGATTATCACCAATCTTTATTATCCCATAAGGCAGAATTAGAAGCTCAAATCAACCGACGACGCGACATATTGACCACTCCCTTATCTGAAGCCAGCGATGAATTGTCGGCTTATGACCAACATCCTGGCGATGCCGCCAGTGACACCTTTGAAAGGGAGAAAGAGCTGGGGTTGCTGCAGATGCTGCAGACCGAACTGGACCAGGTTCACCAAGCCTTGGATGATATGCAAAAGGGCACCTACGGTATCTGTTCCCAGTGCAGTCACGACATTGAACCAGCCCGGCTGCAGCGCTTGCCCCACACCAACCTGTGTTCGGCATGTGCCCATAATCAGTCCGATAATTTTGAACGTCCCGCTGAAGAAG
>Ga0209313_1001221_pt1 | contig 17121 bp, 10 predicted proteins | sample BioC13SIPDNA_3_FD_185748 | JGI IMG/M metagenome (GOLD analysis project Ga0209313, IMG submission 185748) | Anaerobic biogas reactor microbial communites from Washington, USA - Biogas_R2_B C13 SIP DNA (SPAdes) (version 2) | ecosystem: Engineered > Bioreactor > Anaerobic > Unclassified | place... | reverse complement strand
GTCCACTTCTATCGCAACGTCTTCTCGGTGGTGCCCAAGGGCAAGGTCAAGCAGGTCGCGGCAATGCTCAAGGCGATCCACGCCCAGGAAGATCGGCAGGCCGCCCAGGAGAAGGCCGACGCGGTGGCCACCAAGCTGGAGACAATGAAGCTGCCTGCGGCGGCCGAGCTGGTACGCGAGGGGATCGGCGAGACGCTGACGTACTACGCGTTCCCCGACCGGCATCACCGGCAGATCCGCACGAACAATCCGCTGGAACGGATCATGCGCGAAATTCGGCGACGCAGCCGGGTGGTGGGCTGCTTCCCGGACGGCCGCAGTGCTTTGATGCTGGCCGCGGCGCGACTGAGGTACATCGCGGGCACGAAGTGGGGCACGCGGCGATATCTGAACATGGACCGATTGAAGGAGCTCCAGCAGGAACGCCAGGAGGCGGTGCTCGTCAGCGCATGAGCATCCGATAACGTGCGGCCCCCTTAAGGGGGCCAGGAACCGGAAGGTGGACCTCGATCCCTTGACCCGAGTGACTACTCCCAGAAAATGTGCGAAACATCCTTTACACTACCCATAGTCTGCATCAGATCTACCCAACAGGAATCACTTTCAACGCAGCCCCCCTGCTCCTCTCGCTCTCACCGCCCCATCTCTCGTCCCGGTTTCAGAGCTAACAGGCCGAAACCACTCGGCTTACGGCCTGACGAACTTATGCACCCTACGACATTTTTGCTACAGTCCCCGCTGCGCAAAGAAAAGGGACAGACATAACTGTCTGTCCCTGTGCGACTTGCGCAATAGCGGGGGGAGGATTCGAACCTCCGACCTCCGGGTTATGGGCCAAACGAGCCGCCTTTCCCGAAGTCCCGTTCTTTCCATAACTTATAGAAACGACAACACTTTAGGGACACAATTTCAAATCGTCATGTTGATCATGATGATCATGATGCGCACAAGTTTAGTTGCATTTTAGTTGCACGTCAAGTGACATCCTATCATGAGTCGTTTTGCCCCCCTATCGCCGGATTTTTGATGGGGAGTCGAGTGCCTACTCTTCGAGTTACTACGAGGAGCAGCATTTATTGAACACTTTCATGTTGCTGCATAACGCACATCCTTCTGCTGGAAGTAGTTTCTGACAAGCTGAGGACGACGTTGAGCGCTTCGCAAATACGATCGAACCTGCTGCATCATTTCCGGTCGGTCTGTGGGCCGCTGTCGACCGACCGCATTGGTCTTGACATCCTGGTTGAGGCATTCGTCCGGATTCAACGGCGGACTATGGCCCGGCAAGTGGAACATGCTGATACTTTTCTTATGGGCCTCAAGCCAACGTTTGACCTGTCGCGAACGATGCACCGGATGACCATCGACGATCAAAAACACCTTCTGGGGGTTCTGCTTAATCAGCCGACGCAGAAAATGGATCATCACCGGTGCCGTGAATCGCTCGGTAAATACCATAAAGGCCAATCGACCCCGGTTGGTAATGGCGGAGATCATGTTGCAGCCAAAGCGCTGACCGGTACCTGGCACCACCGGTGTGTGTCCTTTGAGACCATAACTGCGTCCGGCCTGGTGATCCGATCGCATTCCCATTTCATCGCCCCAGTGTATCTGTGCCCGTTCTTGACGAGCTTGGCGTCGAATGGCCGGGTAGTCTTTTTCCAGCCAGCGTTTGACCGCTTCTGGATTCTGTTCGTAGGCACGACGAAGCGGTTTCTGGGGTGTGAAGCCCCATCGTTTCAGATAGCGGCCCACCGTCCAGACCGAAACAGAGACGCCAAACCGTTTCTTGATCAACTGTCGAACGGCATCTCGGGTCCACAGGGCAAACGGCAGTCTCAATTGGTCGGGACAGCGCTCGCTGATCAGACGCACCACCGTAGCCGCTTGATGACCCGCCAAGCGAGATTGGCGTTTGGGGCCACGTTTGTGCGCGGTCAGTGCCGCGTCGCCTCCTTCTCGATGCGCCTTGAGCCAATAGTAAATCGACGTCCGTCCCACACCGAACAGGCGGCTGGCCTGGGTCTGAGCCATCCCCTGTTCGAGAATGGCGTGAACCACTCGACGTCGCAGTTCGTGCTGGGCTTGTGGAGAAAGTCTTCTGCCGTCGCATATCGTCATAGCAGTTCATACGACTACACCAACCCTGTGTTCAATACACTATGCTCCAATTAGCAACTCGTCTCAAGCCCGGATGATCATTTGCACTCTACGCCTGTTTTATTGCTCCCCAATAAAGACAACACTTTTCTCAATGTGGGCACTCGAGGAAATGCGCGGTGTCTTCCCGCTGGCGGTGGTGAGCCCGTGGACACGCAGCGTCCGACACGGCTGGTACGGGAAGGGCCGTTCTGCCTGTTTGAAGTCCTTGCCACCGTCGGGGTCGCTGAAGAAGTACAGGCCGTGGTAGTCTTTCGGGTGATTCGAATCATCAACGAAGAGTCCGTCGATGGTGATTTGGCGTGGCATGAAGCAGGGATAGCCAAAATTGTGCATGCCGTCGTTGCTTGTGTATATTATCTGCAGTCTGCTGCTGCCTCCGCTGTTGGGGATCCAGCGGCAGTTGCGGACCACGACATCGCCCTCCCAGGTGCTGCCATAATCGCTGCGAAAATTGATCAGGGAGCTGCCGTACAAGGTGGAATCCTCGACGGTCAGCAGGCCGCGGCCGATGGCGTTGAGGCCCATATAGCCCAGGGTGCAGCGGCGGATCGTATAGACGCCGGAGACCCCCATATGCGTATCCATCCTGGAGAGCGTGCAGTCTTCCAGCACGATGTTCTTGCAGAAGTTTGTGCCGATGACGCCCCACAGCGTGCGATCATTGATGTTCTCCATGCGACAACCGATCATGGTGAAATTCACGATACTGTTGGCGCTATAGTCGTATGATCCCATGCTCACCGGCTTGCCCGCCGCTCCGATGGTCTTGTAGGTTTTGTGGGCGGTAGCGAAGCAGTTGCGCAGCGTTACGTTGGCGCAGTTGCTGACACTGATAAAGCCCGAATAGGGGTGGCCCACTTCGGTCTCCCCGACGACGTAGTGAGTCAGGCCGTCCACTTCCGTATTTGAACGGGTCACCCTGATATTCCTCGCCCAGTAGTTGTAGCCAACCTCCTGCTTCATCCTATTCGCAATGGTCGTCAAAATGCCGCCGCGCAGAACAAGCCGCTTTTCATCGATCGGATGGGCCTCCACGCGATCGATCGTGTCGTAGTTCCAGTCGATGTCGCCCTCTATAGAGCCGTCTCGACGAAGGATGAAACAGTCGCGTTGGGATGTCCCCGTGTTCTGGTTGAGGCCGCGCCGGATATAGCGTTTGATCTTGTTGTTCATCACCTGGACGTAACAGTCATGCTGCGGCCGCACATTCAGTTGCTTCTGGTCCCGTGCCAAACGCTCGATCTTCATCTCTTCGCGCCCAAGCAGCGAACGCACTTCGAACAAAGATCTCCTGTGATTCTCAACTTCTGTATCGTCAATAACAAAACGCGAGGTGCCCCAGTCGGTATCGGTGGCGATGATCGCGGTCAGCGCTTTTTTGCCGAGATGGTATGTCGCGTCCGGCCTTGTCTTAACGCGTAATCCGCGTGCATTGGCATATTCATGTGCTTTGCAGATCGCCGGCAGATCATCGTGGACACCGTCGCCAATTGCGCCGAAGGCTTCGTAAGTGACACTCTCATCGTGAGAAGTCGCGCTGCCGGCCGGCAGCAGCATTAACATGGTGACCTTGCCGCTGTGCCCACTGAAGCCTCCAGCAACCACCGAAACGACCGACCCATAGATTGCCATGATCAGAAGTGTAAAGACCATCTTGCGATTGAAAATCATAGGATTGCCTTTATGTATTTCGGATAATCCGGATTCCGACGGGAACCAAGCCATGAAAGATGCCTGCCTGCCACGTGAACAACACTCAACCGGGAATTGCCGCTTAAGGTCATATGCAATACTCCCGCACACGACAGCATCAACAATAATAGATCAGGGCCTCTATTGCAAGGCGTCTGAAATAATCAGCGCGGTCAGCGGGGCTGTTGATTAAGCTGTCGTGTCTTGAAGCAGTTCGAGCTCTTGGAGTTGGCCTGCTGGTTTCGGCCAACTGCTTCGATGGGGGTATCTGCGGGGGCCGGGGGCAGGTCACCGTTCGTAAGCCCGCACAAAGAACGCGTCCGAATAGGGCAACGCCATGACGAAGAAACAGATCTTCCGCAGAACCCCGTTCATCTTCACCAGCGCGTGGCCGAAATCTACCTGCGCTTCGCCGGGCGGATGCGTCAGCGGCATATACACTTCCTGACTGGTCCGCCTCAGTTCCCGAACCGCATCCTTGACGATGGTGTAACCACCGGCGAATCCCTCTTCCTGAAGACGCTCCCAGATCCGCTTGGCCGTGTGACGCTGCTTGAGATGAACCTGTTTGTCGCTCTGCAGGATCTCTGCGATTCGATTGCGGTAAAGATCGATCTTGGGCCTCTTGACCGATTGGTTCCGCCGGTATCCCGGCGGGCTGGGGTGGCGGAGGATCTTCTTGAGCGTCCCCCAGTGCATCCCGGTCTCCCGCAGGATCTGGCGTTTGCTGACGCCTTCCCGCAGGACGCGGCGGCGAATCGTAAGCCATTGGTCCATGTCCATGTACACTTCCTTTCCTTTCTGCTGAAAACCCATGGGCCTTCACAGCATCCGCTGCCGTGAAAAACCACGTATCTTCGCAGAAAATCCTTGGAAGTGTCACAGTTTTGCGCCACCCCGCCAGGCGCTGCACTTTTGCTCCGCCCTTCACAACGTATCGGAGAATTGCTTCCCCGCCAGTGGCGTCCCGCCATCCCCGCATGATCGCCTCCGCGGCCACCATGATAAGCTACAGCCAAAACAACACGACCTGTATTTGGTCGGACGGTTACCAATCAATTAAAACTTAATTCCGAAAAGGAACCGTCTCATCCGACTTGACAAGTACCGCTTTCTCACTCGCGCCACGCAGGCCGCAATGACCGCACACGGATTGTTCTGACATGCGCGCGTCCGCCGTGTACGTCCAGGTTAACACTCTGGTCCTCCGGTTGGGGAATGAAGCCATGCGATATTGCGACTTGGCCATGGTCGGCGAAGACTTCAATCGATACGCGGTCGACCAGCACACGCAGGCGCAGGTATCCTGATGCAAGCTCCAGCGGCGCCGATTTGTCACCACAGTGCAATCGCTGCGCGTGCCGGTCGTACCGGATCCGCTCGCCGTGTACGGTTAGATCCAGCATCTCTGCTTCCCGAAGGTCCGTCACAAGGTCAACATCCAATAGTTCCGCCGCCACGTCCGTGAGCAAGTTATCGCCCGGCTCGAGTGGCACGTGATCACGGGCGACGAGTACACGATCATAAAGCCGCGCAATCTCGCGAACCGGCTGCCGGCAAACGCGAAGTCCCTCGGGCAGGCGACGTAGCGTCAACTCACAGGGGAACGTCAGTTGTTGATTGCACGGCAAGTCCGCCGGGAAACCTCCCCACTGCATCCATGCAATATGGACGACCCGATCGTCGTCCGGGGGACTGCCGTGCCAACACTGGGAGGCATAAAAGTTGCCCCAGTCCAGCCGACCCTCCCCTCCCTGCTCATCCTCGCGAACACATTCGCCATCAAAATGACCGATCACATACTGGCCATTGCCCGAGTGGAAGACCCACTTCCGTTCGTCTTCCCCTTGCGGCTGCAATTCAAACATCGAGGGACACTCATGTAGTTTGCCGTTGTACACGCTCGTGCGCGTCCAGTGACGCAGATCCCGCGAACGATAGAACAAAAACGTGTCAGGATCATCAGGCCAAACGAACGAAATCAGCACCCATTGCCGTGTTGGGTCGTGCCAGAAGACATAAGGATCAGCATGCTTGGGCAGGAATGGATTGCCCTCCCAGTGCGTCCACGTTCGGCCCCGATCACGACTGTATGACAGACTGCCAGCCCAGAAGATAACGAAGACATCCTCACCTGCCTCGCCAAAACCTGCCTTGTTGCCGTAGTCGACAATGCCGCTGCCCGAGCCCGAGCGAATCGATGTGACCGGCAAGTGCTCCCAATGGACAAGATCCATGCTGACCGCATGCCCCCAATACGCGCTGAGCCCCTTCGTTTCCCAGTGCGCATTCCGGCTGGCGGGATTATATTGGTAGAAAAGGTGGTACTCTCCGTCGTAGTAGATCAGTCCGTGTGGATCATTGATCCAGTTCCGCGGTGCGGTGAAGTGAAACTGTGGACGATGTGGCTCTTGGTAGGCTGCCGCCTCGCGTGGTATCCTGTCCAGCCTCCCGGACTCGGAGGCCAACATGCTGACATTCCGTCCCACCAGCATTGCCGTAGCAAACACAAGGGCGATGCGGCTCTGAGGCGTAAGAAGTCCACCACGTTCAACAGTGGGTGCTGTCCTTTTCAACATGATCATACCAAGAACTCCTCAGCATCAACACTCTGCACTTGGGTATTGACTGAAAGCAAGGCGACCGCGCAATGAGAAATGCCCTCCCACCTCGTGCTCCCGGCGCGACTGACGTATAGATGTAGCCTAATGCTGAATGTCAGGATGGCACGCTGTCGGCTTACGCCTCCCCCCAACACATGGAAATGTGGAAAGAGTCGCCGACACAGTGCCCCAGCCATACAAGGTGGTGTAAAGAATCTTTCGCACATCTTCTGGGAGTAGTCACTCGGCACGGCGACAAATAGATGGCAACCGTGTCTCTCCAATGCCGCGTTTAGGGGCTCCTGGGAGTCGAATACTCACTTCTCAGATTTCTCCTTCTTACAAACCTTGTTCAGGATAGGTTCCACCTTCACGCCACAGGTCCTCGAACAAGCATCAGGGCCAGATCGATTCCAGATCGTATACAGTCAGCGACTCGATTTGTGCATGACCTCCCGTCGCAAACACCTCCAGCAATCTAGCCCTGTCCACTAAGTGCACGCCTATGGGCATGTAGACACGGCCGTGATTGGCGAAGATCTCAATAGAGGTCCGATCCACAATCAACTCAAGATAGATTCTTCCCCCGATAGGCTTTAATGATGCTGCCTTGCCCTGGCAAGTCAGTTCCTGCGTCACTGCGTTGTAGACAATTGGAATACCTCTGAGAGTAACTCCACAGCTCTGGCAATCCCGCACATCGAGATCTGCCTTAATATGCAGTAGTTCCGCGTCAGTATCCACTTCGAGGTTCCGTTCCGAACGAAGCACTCGATTCTGCCACGTCCGCCGGTTTCGATGCAACTTCGCGATCTCGCGAACCGGCTCGGCATGCATCCGCAAACCTATGTCGGTAGTTCGCAGTGTTAGATTGACTGGAAAGAGGATCATCTGATTGAAAGGCATGCCCGGCATGGCGACCTGCCCCCAAGCCATCTGGATACGGCGTCCATCCGACGGGGGAATGTTGTTGAATGTTTGCGAGGCATAAAAGCAGTTGCCATACTGGTACTTGATGGGACCACCGTCAGGTTGAAAGGTTTTGCCATCGAAGCTTCCGAGCAGATAATCACCAGAACCACCATAAAGAACCCAGCGCGTGTTGCTGGCGTCGCCATCGACAGGCAGTTCAAATAACTCGGGGCATTCGTGGAAACACTTCAGTTTGCTTTGGAGTTGCCACTGTTTCAGGTCCGAGGAAGTGAAGAATCCCATGTCCTGGCTGTCGAGATACAGGACCATTACCCAATGTCCTCCCGGCTCATACCAGATCGCCTTGGGATCGCGATTGCCGCCTTTGATATGATCGACCACTGGATTGTTCGCGTATTTCGTCCACGTTCGCCCTCGGTCATTGCTATAGGAAATGGACTGGGTAAACGGCTGGCCCTGCGACCAAGGGTTGGTGCCACCGGCAGACGTGTATACGCAGACAAGCACGTTCTCCTTGCCCGTCTGGAATCCGGCGCTATTCCGTTCGTCCACCACACCTGAACCGGAGAAGATGGTCCCCATCTCGTCGGGGTGCACGGCGTCTCCCAATTCCGTCCAATGAACCAGATCAGGGCTGACGGCATGCCCCCATGTCATATTGCCCCAGTTCCAGCCGTACGGATTATGCTGCCAAAAGAGGTGGTATTCGCCATCGTGGTACATCATGCCATTCGTGTCGTTGTTCCAGCCACGCTTGGAAGTGAAGTGGAATTGTGGCCGGAGTTGCTCTTGGTAGAGTCGATCCTCGCCCGGGAACACATCGTCCTGGAATACCCGATCGAAGCCACCTTCCGCGCGCGGGGCTTGGTCGACACGCAACTGAGCGGTCTGGCCCTTGAACTCGGAGACGTCAAGATACACCCAGAAATCCGGTTCCGCATCAGCGATTTCCATCGTGAATTCGCGGCGGAGTTTGCCATCGATCAGAAAGTGAACCAGCCGTTGGGGCGCGCCGTTTTTGACTGGGAAGTTTAGGTATCGCTGTCGAATCGTCAGAGAACGGGTTTTGTTGAGCACGACCTCAACGTCGTCACTCAGCTGAGTAGCCAATGTGATTCGCTCCATACCTTTGGAGGACCGACCGGGCCGCTCAATCCGTAGGGTGATGACTTTGCCCTGCAGATGGGCTATGTCCATACCTACCCAGTGTCGGGGTTCCTCAGGAGTCAGATTGATGCTTGTCCGGCTGAATTCCAGTCCGTCGGCAGTTATTCCCAGCGTCTTCGCTGCATAGTCCGGATCGACGGGTATCAACAGGTACGGGCGATCCACTGCAATCTGTCGCGTGCGCTCCAATTCGACGGTGACTTTCTCATCACTCTGGTAAATGTGATCGACGTTGATGTGTCCCCAGCCGCCGGTGCGTTCATCGACGATCTGGACACGGGCTGGCTGGCCACGAAACTCGCGAACGTCCCAGTAGTACCAATCGAGCACCTCCGAACCACCAGGTTCGTCATTGGGACCGGTCGCGGTTCGCACCACCCGACCATCAACAATGAGATTGACGCACGTCTTGCCCGGGTATTGCCCGCCTCCGACCAGGAAGTTGATGTAATTTCGTTCGATACCGAATTCGGGGGACGTCAGGGTACCCATTGAGCGATCCCCCCCGTAGAAGGAATTCACCAAACTCCTGCCTTCGTAGCCGCTAACCGCCATCTGATCAGGCAGGGTTCCCCGAGCAGGGCCGGGACCGAACGCCTCGCCGGTGGCCCGCCATTGACCGTAGTCCTCTTCCTCGAAGTCAGCGATCAGGATGTCTGCACTATGAACGGTGTGGGCGGATGCACTAACGCATACGGACACAAACCCAGCATAGAGCAGATACATTGCATTGCGGCTTATTCTGCGATGCTCCATTTCAAGTTCTCCGTTTCCTCAGAATGTCACTCGATGTTATTACGTATACAGGATACTGATCTCTCGGCCAAGCTCACGCGTAGATACTCCTCATCTGCCAGGCATCCATCGACCGCAGCATGGCGTCGCGACCTTGGGACTGTAACGAAAGACCTACGCTATCTTCTCGTCCGGGATAGACACGCGCAGCCAGGCATTGCTTCGCATTGACAAAGACCTCACGGACGCTCTTATCCACAAATACCCTCAGGCTGAGCGGTTCACCATCAGGTGATACGATTATTGGACACGGATCCAAACCGTTCTGAGTAGGTATCACAAGGTACCCTTCTTGGAGCACAATCTGTCGTTGTGCTGCCTCGCTACCGTAAGGGAACCGACGAGTACCGGCCCACAGTACGAGCATCCATATTCTGCACCGTTTCATAGCTGCTCTTTAGGACTCATGATCTGTTTCGTCATTCTATCCCGAGTTCCCGCTGGATTTCCTCCAGAGGCACCCCCTTCGTCTCCGGCATGATAAAGGCCACCCACAACAACTGCAGCACCATCATACTCCCGTAGATCGCAAAGACGGGACCACCGCCCAAGGCACCCGCGATAGGCTTGAATGTCCAAGAGACGCCGGCCGCCATGAACCAATGCGTGAACGATCCCAATGCTTGACCACGTGCGCGCACACGATTGGGGAAAATCTCACTGATGAACACCCAGATTACAGCCCCCTGCCCAAAGGCATGCGATGCTATGAACACAATCAGCGCTAGCAACACAACCTTGCCGCCAACAGGCGGGAAGTTTTCACCATACTTGAAGAACGCGATGGAAGCTGCCAAAAGACTTATGATATAACCGATCGAGCCGACCAGCATGAGGCGTCTGCGACCGAAATGATCGATAACAACCAGCGCCGCCATCGTAAAGACCAGATTCGTAAACCCGATAACCACGGACTGAAGCATCGCACTCTCAGCGGCCGCACCGGCCATTCGGAAAATTCCCGGGGCATAGTAGAGAATGGCATTGATTCCGGAAAGCTGATTGAACATAGCAATCAGAACGGCGAGCATGATCGGTTTCGTGTATTTCCTGCAGAAGAAGGGCTCCCGCAGTCCACGGTGCTCCAGATCGAGCGACCGTTGAATCGCCATTACCTCCTGATCGACATCATCTGTGTCCGTTCCCAGGCACGTCAGCACTGCCTTGGCCTCTTCAACTCTCCTGCGGGCTACCAACCACCTGGGACTGTTGGGATTGGCGAACAGCAAGACGAAGAAGGCGGCGGCAGGCAGGGCCTCCACGCCGAACATCCATCGCCATTCAACCGAACCGAGTTGAAACAGGGTGATCACATAATTTGAAAGGAACGCCAGGAGGATTCCGAACACAATGTTGAACTGCGTCACCGCGACAAGCCTGCCACGAAGGCGTGCCGGTGAAATCTCTGCAATGTAAGTAGGGGAAACTACCGTGGCGCCGCCCACTGCGAGCCCGCCGAGAAAACGAAATCCCAGAAATGCAAACCAGTTCCATGCCAGGGCGCTGCCTATAGCCGAGATGAAGTAGAAAACCGCGATGACGATCAGCGTTTTCTTGCGGCCGAACCAATCTGAAGGCTTGCCGACGCTAATAGAGCCGACGATCGTTCCAATCAGGGCGCTGGCAACCGTGAAACCATACCAGAAATCACTCAAGTCATAGACGGTTCGTAACGCCTCCTCCGCACCGGAGATAACGGCTGTATCAAACCCGAATAGAAGCCCCCCCAACGCGGCCACGATCGAACTGCGCAACAACACTTTTCTAGGCACTGCTGGCACTCCTGACTAATCTCATCCGGTTGATATTCCTGATTCCCACCGTCTGCCTGCGGGTCGCTTGGCCCGCCTCATCCTCGGGCAGGTACTCAAGTCTGCAACCGTTCAACCTCAGTGTAGTAGGCGTTGTATAATTCCTTACCATGCACATCAGAGAACATCGTGTGAACCTGACAATCACCGACGTTCAGGCGAAGAACGGTGTCAGAAACCAGGCCCTGCGCTTCCAGAAAACGCATCAGCCAACCCATATTCTCACCAAGATTGGCGATCAAACCGAAGAAGTTCACCGGCCCTCTGCCTTTGTACGGTTCAGCGTATCGCTCGCCGACCCAATGTGGTTCATGCGGTGCATTGGTGGAGACATAGCAGAAGAACCGTTCGCCCGCTCTCTGTCGATCCTTCATCCAGTGCATCGCCTCGTCGAACCAGATGTCGGTGCAATAGCCCTCGTACTCTCGATACCGGCCATTGCTTCGATACGTGTCATTGAAGTAGTCGTTGCCGAAGTAATCGGCGATAGACGCGATACCCCAGGCGCCGTGAAGGATTACCGTTTCGAAGCTACGGTCGAGCGGATAATGCGGATAGTCGTCACCAAGATGCCATTTGCCGAACAGGCCGGTACGGTACCCGTTGATCCGAAAGATGTCCGCTATGGTCGTCAGACCGTGACGCATCATGGAGCGATGGTTAACGAAGGTCGCCCCGTTGTCGAGGGCATCGCGCCCCATCAAAAGCTGTCCGCGCGTCAGCGTGCACATCGGCGTGACATGAAAGTCCGTGAAACGCGTACCGCAGGAGTGCAATTGATCGAGGTTTGGGGTCTTGAGGATCGGATTACCATGACAGGACAGATCCCCATATCCCTGATCATCTGTCATGATTAGCATCACGTTGAGCTTCTCCTCGGCACCGTTTCCCTCCTGTCCACAGAGTTTCATGGACGTCGCCAAGCCAGTAACGCCGAGCCCCACGATCCCGATGAATTCTCGTCTTGTCAGAATCCTCACGTTCTTCCGACGTTCCGACACATCGCCTGATCCTTCTGCCCGGATCAGATGACAATCAGGTGACCTCGGCGTCCAATACATTCCGCACCCTTTATATTTCCTGCAGGCTGCAACCAATCAGTAATGGCGAGACCATGCAAGTGCTGGCTGTGGCTATATCCACTCTTCCTACCCCTTGTCCACGTTCAATTTGTTGCTTCGTTGCTTGGGCAGAATCTGAAATAATGGAGGAATGGCCTGCTGATCGTTGCACGTCCATTGGCCACCTCGATAGCCAGCCTGCTCTCTGAGTGGTTCTCGACTCGTGTGCTTAAGCTGCTCCAGTCATCAAAGAACGCTTCTATTTGGCCATCACAGACAAACACCTTCAGGCAGACGACCTTGCCGCCTGGAAATACGTGATCCCGTTCGTCAAAGACCTCGCCGTTAAACGCAAACTGGCAAATTGCAATTCGCTTCTCAACCGGTTCCATCATTACTCGATAACCTTGGTCATGCGTCTTCGAACTGCGCACCACGACGGCGACGCTCGTCTCGGGCTCCGACAGTTCGATTGCCGCTTCGAAATAAAAGTTGGGGTTCCGTTCGGGGAGTTCCAAGAGCAGTACGCCACCGTTCTCTCCTTCGCACCGAAACTCCTGTTTTCCGGCATCAATCGCCCATTTCCCCGAGAGTTCCCTGGCATAAAGGAAAAGACTGGCATTCCCGTGGGGCTCTCGAATCGCAGCGACAAGCTCGGGCAAAGGCCGAACGCCAATCCGTCCATCCTGATCCAACACCATCTCCCGACCCACACCCAAGGGGCCACCGTATCCCCGACTCTCTCGTTCTGGCGTGGGGTGCTGGGTGAAAAACCCCCAGCCGAGCTTTCGTCGGCAGTCGGTCGCCCATCGCGATGCGGCCGTCAGCCGTTTCGTGTGATAATAGCCGCCCAGTCGCCACGGACCGTAAGGGCTGTAGGCAAAGTAATACCATGTAGGGTAATCAAGCAAGGTAAGGTACCATCTTCCTTCGTGAAGGAGTAACTGCGGACAACTAGCATGCTCTCGCAACCCATCTTTGAAGATCGGATCTTGCTGCTCCCAGTTCACCAAGTCACTGGATTTGAAGAGTCCGACCGCGACGCACTCATCACTGGTACCCTCGATGAGCATCCACCAAAAGCCCTCGTCCTCATTGTAGAACACATAGCAGTCACGAAATTTGTTGTGGTTGAGGCGATAGACACTGTTGTCAGCCTTTGCCACAAGCTTACTCTTGGCGAAATCAAAGTGCCACGGATTGTCGCTGATAACCAAGCGAATCGTCTGAGGGCCTGCATCAGTATAGAACATGTAGAACTTGTCCTCATGCCGCACGACCGTGCCGGTCGCGATCCCCTGGCCCATCATAGCCGGTTCATGTTCCTTCCACCTGACCAGATCCGCGCTTGTGAGATGGTAAACGCACCTCAGATCGCAGCTCAACGAGTATATGTGCCATACTCCGTCCCAGCACACTGGAAACGGATCGCCGAACGGAATGCCGTCATGCGGCAGAAGAAAAGGGTTGGCTGTCGTGTCGTGCGTTGCCACAATCGGTCGCCCATCCGTGGGCGTGACCGACTGTGCGATCTGCGTTTGCAGAAACAGCCAGCAGCAAACGACTATCATTGCGACGATTCGCATCGATTTCATGGCGTCTCTCTCACGCGAGCAACCACCTCACCCCGAATGCGCCTGTTCCCACATTGATTTCATTTTCCATCCCTCAAGGCTCATCAGTGTGCAATTCCCGCCTTCACCAAAAGCAAAGACTTCAGCACAATCAGAGCCAGCGAAGCATTTATGGGTAACAGCTCCGCCGTTGCAATAGACTTCAAGAACGCCACGGTCTACAAAGACTCTTAACGCCACCTCTTCGCGTGGCTTGTGAAAGACTTGGTTCTTAATATCGTTAATGCCGATATTGCCGTCCGCGTCCGCCCAGACTTGAGCGCCATTTCCTTCTTTATCTGCCCGGACAATCAATCCACAGCGTTTGGCGTCGCCCCGGTCAAAGCTAGCGATGATTTCCAGGGCATCTCCGCGGAATGCCCGCAACGGCACAGGCTTGTTGGCTGGAAGAACCTGTGCCTGGATCTCTTTCCTGTCCCAGCGCAAGCACTGCAATTCCGGAATCGGCTCCTGCCAGAGCCGGTCCTGCTTAATGAAGATCACCCGCGGAATCGAATGCGCTGACTCCCAATACGGGACACCGTCAACTGCCGGAGGTCTGCCGATCGTCGCCCAGCCAAGCATGAGACGTCGTTGGGATCCGTTTGGCCCTTTGTCGTCCACCATGTGCGGATTGAATGAGTAATAGTGGCCGGTATCCACCTCGCGCAGCCGTGTTTCCGGCAAGAACTCCATGGTTTCCACATCATATGTGCCGATCCAGTACGGATTGCCGGCCCCAACCATCAGGGCGTGCCGCCCATCGACCGGCACGAGATACGGCAGTTCCCAATAGTTGCTGTGTTTGACGGACGGTGCGATGTTTCTTTGGAGCTTCCAGTTGTTTAGGTCCCTCGACTTCCAGAGCCATGCGGCACCTTGCTCCCGCCTCTCCGTCGTCCCTCCGATGAGTTGGCACCAGGTATCGCCTTCTTTCCATACCTGAGCGTCCCAGTGCACGGGAGAGTCCTTGTTGGGGCGCTGGTTGTCATGCATTACCATCCTCTTCTTGAATGTCAAACCGCCATCCTCGCTCCACGTCAATATGCCATAGGTCTTTCTATGTCCGCTCACGTTGCCCGTGTAGAGACCATAAATCTTCCCTGAATGGATAAACGTGTTTCCAGAGTAGACACCGCCATAATCGTAAGGCGTATCCGGCCACAGAGCCACCGGCCAGTCGACCCAGTGTACCAGGTCGTTGCTGACGGCATGGCCCCAACACCGCTTGCTGCGCTTCCAGCCGCCTTTACCATCCGACACCTGCGGATCGAACTGGTAGAAGAGATGGTACTTGTCCTCATGGTAAATGGGGCCATTCGGATCATTGATCCAACTCTCGACGCCGGTGAAATGATACAGGGGGCGGTATGGATCCGCTTCGATCATATGCCAGCGCACTATAGATGCAGCCGCTCGGTAGGTCTCAAGGTGTTGACTCTTGATTACCTTACGGTAATTCAGAATCGTCTCGTGAATGTCGGAATGTCCTTCTTGCGGTTCATCCAAAGTGTTTGAAACCACAGCTCCGCCAAGTGATACGACTCCCATGGCAGCCAGGCTTCCCTGGAGGAATGCTCTCCGTGTTCGATCCATCTCTATTTTGCACTTCATAGTATCTTTACGTTGTAGCGTAACACTCTTGATATCGCAGGTTAGGATCCAAGCGTGCGTGGATTGCCCCTTAGACGACCGCGACACACCTCATGAATGGCCTTGAACTTGATTCTGGATGGGCCTGGACCACTCCATCGTGAGCGTTTGCGAAGTCTTTCCCATGAGCACTCCTTTCTGTTTCCGAAATCAGGAGGGGGACGAACAGTAAGTCCAGAGACCGCCGTTCTTACGTATATGGCAAACATGCATCTACGATCCAGACGGGCCGCTGCGGGTATCACCACCTGAGAAGTCACTGCCCTTTACATATGGAGCGCCCCATTGTCCGACAAAAGGACCTTCTCGTGCAAACGCGACCTCGATGCACGCCCATCCGCTTATCAGGCCATGATTTTCTGGAAGCGCTATTGATCAAACGGTACGGTGCGTCCGGCCAGCCATGCCATCTCCCCGGCAGACAAAGCCCTGTCATAAATGCGGACCTCGTCAATCTGGCCGACAAAGAATCGGTCGTCATTGGCGGAACGACTGCCAATCCGACCATCCTCACCTGCTATCAAATTAAACGGATCCGGATCCGTGCTTGGACGCGTATTATCCATGCCGTCTACCCAGAGCGTGACTTCAGGATAGGAAATCGTAGCATTCGCCTGAATCGTCACCGCCACATGGTGCCAAGTACCATCATTGATGACTGCATCAGCCTGGACATAGCCACCACCATGCTCGAAGCGAAGCCGATTCTGTTCGGTACGCATATCGAAGAGACGGCCGCTTCCCGTTCGACCCCAGCTCACGATGGAACCGCTTATAGTAGTCGTGGTGTTGATCCAGGCGCTTACTGTGACCGGATCGCTTCCAAGAATCCCCTTGAAGCCGCTCATCTGGAGGTAGCTTCCCACGCCGTCGAACCAGATTGCCTGCCCGACCGCGCCCGGACCAAACACGGGGCCACCGACCAGCTTGCCAGGATACTGCCCTGTACTGTCGGCGGCATCACCGTCAAAAGCGTAGTGGACCACAAGATCGGTTGCCGCCGGCTCCGTAGGAGTCACGAGCTGGCGTCCGTAGGGAGTAAGCGTGATATCGTCGAGGTACACCACTCCCTGGCCGCCGCTGTCAATCCCTATACTCAGAGACGTGACCTTCTGGAGGTCTGCCGGGTCCAGTTTGTTCAGTTCGATGTACCACTTGCTCCAAGCTGCACGAGTCAGGTTCTCGGGATCACCGTCGTACGGCACCTTCGTGTCATTGATCTCTACATACAACTGCCCGCCTGTATTCTTGGTGCTTCCCTGGAAGTACACGACCAGCCCCTGGATTCCAGATTGCGTCCAGTCATGAGCCTGTGCAAACGTCCGTGTCGTTACGGACTCCGCAGCGCCAGTGGTGTTGTCGTAGAACAGCGGCATGGCCTGCCGGCCACCATGAACAATCACGACCTCGCCAAAGGTCCCGCTGATCGATTGCTCGTAACCGACGAACGAACCGGTCTCGTTCTCGACTCCGTCGATCCACGTCTGGAAAATGGCCTCGCCTGCCTCCATATCATCCGTGTAGGCCTCGAAGTCCTCGACCACGATCACATCCCTGACCGTGAAGTTCCACACGTCGCCCTGCCACACGGACGGATCCTCGACCTCATTGACTTCATCCACCCGCCAGT
>Ga0209313_1001200_pt1 | contig 17345 bp, 13 predicted proteins | sample BioC13SIPDNA_3_FD_185748 | JGI IMG/M metagenome (GOLD analysis project Ga0209313, IMG submission 185748) | Anaerobic biogas reactor microbial communites from Washington, USA - Biogas_R2_B C13 SIP DNA (SPAdes) (version 2) | ecosystem: Engineered > Bioreactor > Anaerobic > Unclassified | place... | reverse complement strand
ACCGCAGGATCTTCTCCATCGCCCGGCCCTTGGCCAGTTCATCCACCAGCTTGTCCATCCAGCGGATGCGCTGCATGAGGGGGTCCTTGATCTGCTCCACCCGCACGCCGCAGATGAGGCCGGTGATGAGGTTGGCCTTGGGGTTGATGGCGGGCGCCTGGGCGAAAAAATCCCGCAGGCTCACGCCGCTTGCCGCCTGGTCTTCCAGCGCCTGCTGGGGATAGCCGGTCAGCCAGTGCAGCACCTGGTCCAGCTCCTCCCGGGTCCGGCCCTTGCGCACCACTTTCTGAAGGAGCAGCGGGTAGACCTTGCCAAAGGGCATGTTGAAGACCCGCTCATCGTTCTTGCTGTTCATGTCACCCTCCTCGCAGGGAGAGTATACACGCGCCGGCCGGCCTTCATGCTGCCGGGGCGCACCTTTCCTTCAAAAGCTCCGCGACCCCTTCCTGCCCTGCACCCCCCGCACCCCGTCCACGATGTGGCGAATCCTTCCGGCTTTTCCCGGGGGCCGCTGGCTTTGGCGGCCCCCTTTTTCATAAAACCTGCTATACTGTGCTCAAACGAAGCCCGCTGGGCCGGGAAATACAGGGGGAGACAGCATGATCAACACAAAAGACCGGGTGCTGGCGCTGGACATCGGCGGCACCAACACACGACTGGGCCTGGTGGGCCGGGACGGCAGCCTGGTGGGCTACCGGCGGCTGAAAAGCAGCCTGTGGAACAAGAAGGACCCCATGAAGGGCCTGGTGGAGCTGATCAAGGAGTATCTGAGCGAGGAGTCGCCCCAGGGCGTGGCCGCGCTGTCCCTGGGCTTTCCGGGCGCGGTGGACAAGGGCCTGCGCACGCTGGTGAACGTGCCCACCATCCCCTCGCTGGATGGCATGCCGGTGGCTGATTTGCTGGAGGCGGCCCTGAGGACCCCGGTCTACCTGGACCGGGACGTGGTCACCCTCTACGCCCACGCCGCCCAGGCGCTGGCGCTGCCCAAACAGGGCATGACCCTGTGCTTCTTCATCGGCACGGGCATCGGCAACCTGATTGTGCTGGACGGGCGCCCCTGGACCGGCCAGCGCGGGGTGGCGGGGGAGCTGGGGCACATCCCGCTGTATGGCAAGGACCTGCCCTGCGGCTGCGGGCAGGTGGGCTGCGCGGAGCTGTACGCCGCCGGCCACGCCCTGGTGCGGATGCGCTCGGAGCATTTCCCGGGGGAGGACCCGGACCTGCTCTTCCCCCTGCACCTGAACCACCCGGCCGTGCAGGAGTTCCTGGACACCCTGGCCCAGGTGATCGCGACAGAAATGGTCATCCTGGACCCGGACCGCGCGCTGCTGGGCGGGGGCATCATCCAGATGCCGGAGTTCCCCCTGCAGCTGCTGCAGGACAAGGTGGTGGCCCGCCTGCGCGGCGGCCAGGCCCCCGGCATGACCTGGCACCTGGCGCCGGACGCCCAGCGCGCCGGGGTGATCGGCGCGGGCCTCAACGCCTTTGACCGCATGGACCGGGAGGCCGGGCAATGAAGCGCCTGGTATCCGCCTCGCTGATGTGCGCGGACCTGCTCAACCTTCGCGCAAGCCTCAGACAGCTGGAGGAGGTGGGCGTGGATTGGCTACACTGCGACGTCATGGACGGGCATTTTGTGCCCAACTGGATGATGTTCCCGGACCTGATCAACGCCATCGCCGGGGAGACCAGCCTGCCCCTGGACATCCACCTGATGGTGACAGACGCGCTGATGATGCTGCCCCGGCTCAAGCTGCGCAAGGGGGACGCGCTCACCATCTCCCTGGAGAGCACCGTCCACGCCCAGCGGGCGCTTGCCGCCGTGCGGGAGGCCGGCGCCATCCCCGGCCTGGCCCTCAACCCGGGTACCCCGCTGGTCATGCTGGAGGAGCTGCTGCCCGATGTGGAGCTGCTGCTGCTCATGTCCGTCAACCCGGGCTATGCCGGGCAGAAGCTGGTGCCCCAGAGCATCGGCAAGATCGCCCGCGCCCGGGCGATGCTGGACGGCGCCGGCTACGCCGCCACCCGTCTGGCGGTGGACGGCAACTGCAGCTTTGACAACGTGCCCAGGATGGTGGCGGCCGGCGCGGATGTGATTGTGGCGGGCACCTCCAGCCTCTTCATGAAGGGCCTGAGCCTGCAGGAAGGCATGGCGCGGCTGCGGGCGGCCATGGCCTGAACCAGGGAAAATATATACAGCACAGGCGCCGGACGCCTGTGCTGTTGTTTTATATTCCCCGGCTTGCGGCGATGCGCATTGCCGGGCAGCCATCCTGGCCTACTCCCCCAGGTAGACCCCCTGGGCGCGCAGCCGGGCGCGCAGAACCTGCGGGTCCAGCGCCCGGGGCGATGTCCCGCTGGCCGCGCACAGGGCGGCCGCGGTGCCGGCCGCCTCGCCTTGGGCCATGCAGGACACCGTGTTGCGGGTGGACATGTGGGCGTCCCAGTCGCTGGTCAGCAGCCGCCCGGCCACCAGCAGCCCCTCCACCTTCTTTGGCAGCAGCGCCCGGTAGGGGAAGCCATAGCAGCCCGCGTCGCGGATCTGGATGCGCGGCGCGCAGTCGTGGAAGCCATAAAGGAAGACCTCGTCAGGGAAGCGCGCGCCGCCCACAATTTCTTCCAGCGACAGGTCCTTTTCGCAGGTGATGGCCCGGGTGTAGCGCACCCCCAGGTTGTTGGGGGTCCAGCACACATAGGCCTGCTCAAAGCCGGGGATGTGCTGGATCAGCAGCCGGGACAGCGCCATCACCTGATGGCGCAGCTCCACCAGCGCCTGGCTGAGCGCCCGGGTGTCGGTGGCGTCCACCTGGCGCTTGTTGGCGGTGTTGATGAAGGTAAAGTGGTCGCTGTGGTAGGAGAAGCCCAGCGGCCCCCACATGCCGCTTTGCGCCATGAAGGCGCTGAAGCGCGGGTCCCGGGTGAGGTCAAAGCCCAGGCGGATGACATCATCCCCACCGGGCAGGTCCTTGGGCCCGCGCACCAGCTGGGTCACCAGGCCCTGCTCCTGCAGGTAGCTGGCCAGGCGGCGCATGTCCACCCTGGCCATGCCAAAGGGAAAGCCCACCGAGCTGGTGCCGTGCTTCTTCACATAGTCAGCGCCTGCCAGGGCGGCCACGTCCCCGTCCCCGGTGGCGTCCACCACCACCTGGGCCTGGATGGCCTGGCGGCCGGACTTGCCCTCGATGATGACGCCGGTGACCCTGTCCCCCTCCTTCATCACGCCGGCCACCTGGACGTTGAGCAGCAGGTCCACCCCGGCTTCCTCCAGCATTGTGAACGCGGTGTCCTTGAAGCCTTCCCAGTCGATGATGGTGATGACCGAGTCATAGTCCCCGCCCTTGTCCATCTCCAGGTGGCCGCGGCAAAAGCCGCTGGCGGCCAGCCGGTCAATGATTTCCTGGGGGAGGCCGCGCACCAGCTGCCGTTTGCTGGTGCCCGGAACCGCCTTGAACAGGTTGAAAAAGCTGTGCAGCGGCCCGGCGCCGTTGATCATGGTGCCGCCCACAAAGCTGTTGCGCTCCAGCAGCAGGGTGCGCGCCCCCGCCCGGGCGGCGGCCAGCGCGGCCACAAAGCCGGCGGTGCCCCCGCCGCAGACCACCACCTGGGCCTGGTGAGCGATGGGGGTGTGGAGCTCTTCCCGGTAGGTGGATGATGCGTTCATCTGCGCCTCCTTGGTTCATGGGCCTGCGGGCTGCCCCGTGGCCGTGAGTATGTTGCCTGTGTCCCGGGCACAGCCTACCCCGGCAGGGGCCAGCTGTCAACACCAGGGCGGACAACAACAAAAAAACGCCTGCATGCCGCAGGCGCGCCAAAACAGGGCAGGCAGCCGGTGGTGTGCCTCAGTGTCCCTTGCTCCACAGCTCCCGGTGGAAGAGGGTGAGCAGCGGGATGAACTCCAACCGCCCGGCCAGCATCAGCAGGCTCAGCAGCACCTTGACCCAGGGGGAAAACACGTTGAAGTTGCCCGAGGGGCCTACCAGGCCCAGCCCGGGGCCGATGTTGGACAAGCTGGCGGCGGCGGCGGAGAAGCTGGTCACAAAATCATGCCCGTCCGCGGCGGCCGCCAGGGTGCCCAGCGCCATGAAGGACATGTACAGGAAGAAGAACACCAGGGCGCCGCGCACCGTCTCCTCGCTTTGCACCCGGCCGTCCAGCCGCAGCAGGCGCAGCTTGCGCGGGGCGGCTGCCAGGCCAATTTCCCGTGAAGCGGCCTTGCCAAGGATGAGCACCCGGGAGACCTTGATGCCCCCGGCGGTGGAGCCCGCGCAGGCGCCCACAAACATCAGCCCCAGCAGCAGGATGTGCGAAAAGGCGGGCCAGAGCGCAAAATCGGCCGTGCTGTAGCCGGTGGTGGACATGATGGAGGACACCTGGAAGCTGGCATGGCGGAAGGAGTTGAAAAAGCCGCCATAGCGGGGCAGAAGCTCCCAGGAGATCAGCAGCATCGCGCACAGCGCCAGCAGCCAGTAGGCCCTGACCTCCTCGGACTTGAAGGCCTTGAAGCCTTCCCCGCGCAGCAGGCGGAAGTACACGATGAAGTTCATGCCAAACAGCAGCATAAACACCGTGATGATGCCCTCGGCCCAGGGGTTGTTGTAGGCGCCCACGGACTGGTTGCGGCTGGAGAAGCCGCCGGTTCCGGCCGTCCCCAGGGTGTGGATGGCGGCGTCAAACAGGGGCAGCCCGGCCAGCATCAGCAGCGCCAGCTGCAGCAGGCTCAGCGCCGTGTACACCGCGTACATGAGCCTGGCGGTGTCGCGCATGCGCGGGGCAATCTTCTCAAAGGTGGGGCCGGGGCTCTCCGCCCGGGCCAGCGTGGCGCCGCGCCCGGACAGCCTGGGCAGGACCGCCAGGGTCAGGATGAGCACGCCCATGCCGCCCACCCAGTGGGTGAAGGAGCGCCAGAACAGGATGCCCCGGGGCAGGCCCTCCACCGCGTCCAAAACGGAGGCGCCGGTGGTGGTGAAGCCGGACACCGTTTCAAACAGCGCGTCCACATAGCTTGGGGTCACCCCGGAAAACAGGAAGGGCAAGGCGCCAAAGGCGCCCAGCAGCACCCAGGCCAGGGACACGGCCACCAGGCCCTCCTTGGCGCGCACCTCACGGCTGGCGGGCCGCTGCATGAGGGCTGGCAGGCCAAAGGCCAGCAGGATGAGGATGGTGTACACAAAGGCGGGCGCGTCCGGCCCGCCCTCCAGCAGGCTGATGCCAAGCGGCAGGCACAGCAGGCCTGCCTCCAGCAGCAGCAGCTTGCCCAGCAGGTTCAGCAGCAGGCGCAGGCTCACGCGCGCACCTGGGTGAAGATGTCCTCCAGCCGGGCCACCCCGCCCCCCTTCACAATCACCACCACCCGGTCGCCCTGCTGGATGCTGTCCTCCCCGAAGGGCACGCGCACCTGGCCGGCGCGCACAATCACCGCGATCAGCGCGTCCTGCCGCACCTGCAGCGTCCTGAGCGGCTGGCCCAGGAAGCTGTCCTCCTGGTGGGCGATAAACTCCAGCGCCTCCACCGCGTTGTCCATCAGGTGGTAGAGGCGCTCCACCGCCTCCGCGGCATGGGCCGCGCTGCGGGTGCGCACCGTGCGCAGGATGCTGTCTGAAGTTGCCCGGCGCACGCTGACCGCGCTGTCCAGGCCCAGCTCGCCCAGCAGCTCCAGGTAGGTGTCCCGGCTGTTCTTGACAATCACCCGGCGCACCCCGGCGCGCCTGGCGTAGAGCGCTGCCATGATGTTTTCCTCGTCCAGGCCCGACAAGGTGACAAAGGCGTCAAACTGCTCCAGCCCCTCGGCGGTGAGCAGCTCCTGGTCGGTGCCATCCCCCAGGATCACATCCACTTCCGGGAGCATCTGCTTGAACTCCAGGGCCCGCGCCTCATCCCGCTCAATCACCGTCACCTTCATGCGCGTCTGGGCCAGCAGCTGGCACAGGTAGAAGGCGATGCGCCCGGCGCCCAGCACCATCACGCTGTGGATGCCGGCGGTGTTTTTGCCGATGCTGGCAAAAAAGCGGGTGATGGTGGGGATGTCCGCCGCCACATAGACCCGGTCGCCCTCCTGCAGCACCATGTCCCCCTTGGGGATGACGGCTTCCTCCCCGCGCTGCACCGCGCAGAACAGCACCCGGGGCAGGGTGGGCAGCTTGCGGTACAGGTCCTTCATGGCCAGCCCCAGCAGCTTGTCGCCCGGCCCCAGGCGGAAGTCCATCATCTCCACCCGGCCCCGGGCGAAGGTCTCCACGCCCCCGGTGAAGGGGTAGCGCAGCATGCGGCTGATCTCCTGGGCGAGCAGGCGGTCGGGGTTGATGACGTAGTCGATGAGCAGCTCCTGCATCAGGAAGCCCAGGCTCTTGTTGTATTCCGGGTCGCGGATCCGGGCGATGGCGTAGCCTGCGCCCAGGCGCTTGGCGGTCAGGCAGCAGAGCATGTTGATCTCATCGCTCACCGTGACCGCGATAACGATGTCCGCCTCCTTCACCCCGGCCTCCAGCAGCGTGTCCGCGTTGACGCCGCTGCCCTGCACCGTGCGGGCGTCCAGGGCCTCCTGGCTGCGCGTGAGCGCCTCCTGGCTGCGGTCCACAATGGTGACCTCGTGGTTCTCTGTGATCAGGCTCTGGGCGATGGTGTGCCCCGCCTTGCCATCGCCGATGATGAGGATGCGCATACCGACCTCCTTGTGCACAGACAGGGCCATCATACGCCTCTTGGCGGCGCAGTTCAATGCCGGGGCGGCATGTCACCGCCCCGGCAACCGGTGGGCCTGCCCCGCGGGACGATGTTGATGACGTGTTCCCTTGAGGCGGCCGGCGCTCAACCGGCAAGGCGCGCCCACCGCCTACCTCGCCTTGCCCACCGGCGCCAGGTAGACGATGAACTCATCCTGCCCGTCCAGGCCAAACAGCAGGTTGGCGCGGGCCTGGTCATAGGCGGCCACCGCGCAGGTGCCGCAGCCAATGGCGCCGGCGGCCAGGTAGAGGTTTTGGCAGATGTGCCCCAGGTCCACCGCGATCACCTTGTGGGAGGCCTCGGCGTAGCGCCACTCGGTGCGGTAGGGCAGGCTGGCCCAGAAGAAGATGAGCGGCGCGCGGCCCACAAAGGCCTGGTCCAGCGCCGCCTGGGCGACCTTGTCCCCCAGCTGGTCGGCATCGCCCAGGTGAACCAGGGCGTGCTCCAACGGTGCATAGCGGTAGCGTCCGGGGGCAAAGGCGGTGGCGCCCTGCTGGTCCACCACCGGGCGGGTGAGCGCCAGGTAGGTTTCCACGCTGTGGCGGTTGCCGGCTGAGGGCACGGTGCGCAGCACCCGGCCCGGGGCGTCCTTGCGCACGCCCTGGCTGGCCCACAGCAGGAAGGACAGCTCGGCGCTGCTGAGGGGCAGGTCCAGGTACGCGCGGGTGGAGCGGCGGTTGGCAATCAGCTCCTCCAGGCTGCCCCGGGGCTGGACCACCCCGCGCCAGTCGGGCAGGGGCAGCAGGCGTTCCTCCGCTCCCAGCGGCTTCTGGATGGGCGGCATGGCCACCCCCAGGGTCTGGTCGGTCTGGGAAAAATCGGTGCGGCGCCGCACATCGTCCTTGAGGATATCGCGCAGCTTGTGCATTTTCATCAGGGTGAACTTGTTCATCAACGCCTCCTTGCAGGGTGGGTGAGCCGCCGCTGGCTGCGGTTTTGACAACCTGTATAACAGCCTCCATCATAGCGCAAGCAGCCGCGGTTTTCTACCGCGCGCCAGGCGGCTGCGGGCGCGGCCCACTGGGCGCGGCCAGGCGAAACCCCCGTTTTCCAGAACAAAAAAGAAACCACGGATGCTTTGTTGACACGCAAAAGGGCTGCCGCGTGCGCGGCAGCCCCTGTTGTGATGCGGGAATGGCTTACTCGGTGACCGCGATCTCCTGGAAGGCCGCGGTGACCAGCGCCACGAAGTCCTCCACGCTGGTGCCGGTGGCCAATAGCTCAAAGATGGGGCCCAGGGTGCCCTGGTTGAAGCCATCCGGGTTCTGGCCAAAGTACCAGTTGAAGTTGCCGCCGCGCGCGGACGCTTCCACCAGCGCGCTGGACAGCGGGCCCTCTGGCAGCAGCGTCACGGACTTGAAGGCGGGCACCATCCCGGCCTCCTTCACCATGTAGTTCGCGCCGTCCTCAGACAGGGCCATGTAGTTCAGGAACTCAACCGCGGCGGCCTGCTGCTCAGGCGTCGCCTGCGCGTTCACCGCGAACCAGCTGGGCGCGGCCATGTACAGGCCGGTGGACTCCGACTCCAGGAAGTTGTGGGACAGGTAGCCCATCGGGAAGTCGGCCTCCAGCTGCGCCAGGTTCGGGTCAATCCAGTTGCCCTGCGTGATGAAGGCGGCCTTGCCGGTGGCAAAGGCGGCCACCTGCGCGTCGTAGTTGCCGTTTTGCAGGATGTTCTGGTCCGCGTAGTCATACAGCAGCTTCAGGTAGTTGGCAAAGGCCGTCAGGCGCTCCTGGTCCACCTCGCCCCGGCGCAGGTTGTCATACACCGTGGAATCGTTGTAGTCCTGGTAGCCCGCGTAAAACGCGTTGAACACGTGCTGGGAGGTCACCCACCACAGCCCGCCGGCCACGCTGGTGCCCACGCTGGTCACGCTGTCCAGACCCAGCTCTTCCTTCATCCCGTCTATCGTCTCAAAGGCTGCCTTCACCGCGGAGAAGGTGGTCAGGGTGGCCGGGTCAATGCCGGCCTTCTCCAGGATCTCAGCGTTGTACCCCAGGCCAAAGCCTTCCATCGCGATGGGGAAGCCCACCGCCTTGCCGTCCGGCGCGTAGAAGGCCAGGTCGGTGTCATCCACCCAGTCGGCCTCCGACATGTCGGCGATGTAGTCCTTCCACAGCTCGTAGCCGCCCTGCCCCTCAAACATGAAGATGGTGGGCATCTGGTCGGCTGCCAGCTTGGCCTTGAGGGCGCCGCCGTAGTCCGCGCCACCGCCCAGGGTCTCCACCGTCACCGTGACGCCGGGGTGCTTCTCGTTGTACAGCTTGCCAAAGGCCTGGATCATCGGGTCAATCTCCACCTTCAGCTGGAAGACGGAAATCTCAACAGGGGTTTCAGCCGCAGCGGCCACTGCCATTGTGGCGGCCTCCTCCTCAGCGGCTTTGGCGGCAGCCTCCTCCTCAGCGGCCTTGGCGGCAGCCTCTTCCTCAGCGGCCTTGGCGGCAGCCTCCTCCTCAGCAGCCTTGGCGGCAGCCTCTTCCTCAGCAGCCTTGGCGGCGGCTTCCTCCTCAGCGGCCTTGGCGGCGGCTTCCTCCTCAGCGGCCTTGGCGGCGGCTTCCTCCTCAGCGGCCTTGGCGGCGGCCTCTTCCTCGGCGGCCTGGGCGGCAGCGGCCTCCTCAGCGGCCCTGGCGGCTTCCTCCGCGGCAGCGGCGGCAGCCTCCTCCGCGGCCTTGGCTTCCGCGGCGATCCGCTGCGCCTCCGCCTGGGCTAGGGCAGCCTCCTCCGCGGCCTGGGCGGCTTCCACGGAAGCCTTGGCGGAATCCAGCTCGGCGGTCAGGGTGCTGACCTTGGTGGTCAGCTCGTCCACCTGCTTGTTCAGGTCAGCCTTTGAGCCGTTGTTGACAAAGCCAAAGACCAGGGCGGCCACCACCAGCAAGGCCAGGATGATGGACAGCACCTTGCTGTTCTTCTGGGGTGTGTTTGACATACCGGTTCCTCCTTATCCATGTGCCTCCCGGGCCGGGAAACCAGGGGACCGCCCGGAAGCTCCAATTCCCTTTGATAATACCCGGTTGTACCTGCAAAATAACTGGATGGCGCTGATTTGCCCTGCGCGCGCGCCCCGGCCTGTCAGGCTGAACAGCGTATGCGTTTCAGGGGATGAGGGCAGGCGCCCTGACCCCACCGGCCAGGGCAGGCTGTCGCCTGCCCCGCGGCCTTGTCAGCGCAGGTTCTGCAGCGGCTGCCCCGCCTTGCACATCGGGCAGGCCTCCGGGCGGTAGTGCTGGGCATCCAGGGTGATCAGTGCGGTCAGGGGCGTGTCCAGGGGCGCCTTGCCGCCGGACTTGTCCACCAGGCAGCCCACGCCGGCCACCTCGCCGCCCAGCGCGCGGACGATTTCAGCCATCTCGCGCACCGACTGGCCGGTGGACACCTCGTCCTCGACCACCAGCACGCGCATGCCCGGGCGCAGGTCAAAGCCCCGGCGCAAAATCAGCGCGCCATCGCGCTTCTCACAGTAGAACAGGGGCAGGCCCAGCGCGCGGGCCACCTCAAAGCCGGGCAGCACCCCGCCAATGGCGGCGGCCAGCACCACATCGGCCTCGTACTGCGCGCAGCGCCGCGCCAGCTCGCCCGCCACCGTTTGGGCGGTGGCGCTGTCCTCAAACAGCCGCGCGCACTGCACATACCAATCGGTGTGCCGGCCGGACAGCCGGTAGAAATGTCCCTGCAGGATGGCGCCCTTGTCCGCGAAAAGCTGGTGCAGTGCCGCTGTATCCATGTGTGTCTCCAATCATGTGTGTTGGGCATAAAAAAGCGCCGTTGCCGGCGCTTGTCCTGTGCCTACTGCCGCGCGCCGCACTCGGGGCAGAACTTTGCCCCCTCCGCCAGCGGCTTGCCGCAGTCACGGCAGGCCCCGGCTGACTGGCTGGCCCCGCACTCCGGGCAGAACTTGCTGCCCTGCCTGATGGCCGCGCCGCAGCTCACGCAGGGGGCGGTGGCCTCCTGGGCGGCGGGGGCGCTTGGCTGCTGGCTGCCGGCCAAGGCGCCCTGCATCATCTGGCCCATGGCCATGCCCGCGCCCAGGCCCGCGCCCATCCCGGCGCTGCCACCTTCGTTCTGCGCCGCGTCGCGCAGCGCCTCAGCCGCCTGGAACTGGGTGTAGCGGCCCAAATCGCCCACCACGCCCATGCTGGTGCGGCGGTCCATGGCGGCCTCCACCTCCTGGGGCAGGCTGATGTTTTCCACCACGAAGCTTTCCAGCTTCAGGCCCAGGCCCGCAAAGCGCGGGGACAGGCTGTTGAGGGCGAACTGGCTGAGCTCGTCATAGTTGGCGGCCAGGTCCAGCGCGGGGATCTTGCTCTGGGCAATGATGTCGCTCAGCGCGGAGACCACCGTGCGCTTGATCTGCCCTTCCACACCCTCCACCGTCATCAGCTCGGTGGTCCCAAAGACCTCCTTGAGGAAGGCCACTGGGTCCACGACGCGGAAGGAGTAGATCCCGAAGGCGCGCAGGCGCACCATGCCAAACTCCGTATCGCGCATCATCACCGGGTTACTGGTGCCCCACTTCAGGTCCAGGAACTGCTTGGTGTTCACGAAGTACACCTCGGCCTGGAAGGGGGACTTGAAGCCGTATTTCCAGCTTTTGAGCGCCGTCATGATGGGCATGTTCTGGGTGCTCAGCTCATAGCGGCCAGGCTGGAAGACGTCGGCAATCTTGCCCTCGTTCACAAACACGGCGACCTGGCTCTCCCGGACGGTGAGCTGCGCGCCCATCATGATTTCCTTGCCGTTGCGGTCGTAACGGTACACCATGGTGTTGGCGCTGGAATCGGTCCACTCAATGACGTCAATCAACTGGCTGGAAATCATTTTCTTGAAGAAGCTCATGGCGAATCCTCCTTGTTTTGTTGATGGGTTCTATCTTGCAGGCAAAGCGCCTCAGATTCAGTGGTTGGGCGGGATCAGATCCTCCAGGCGGCTGAGCACACGGAACTGGGTGCAGGCCAGCTCCAGGTCCATATAGATTTTAACCTGCGCGGCCATGCCCAAAACCAGCTGCTGGGTCTGGGCGCTGAGCAGGTCCAGCTCGCGCTCCGCCAGGGGCGTGACCGCGCAGGCCAGCACGCGCATGCGCAGCGGGCTCAGCAGCGCGGAGGAATAGACCAGGGGGCCGGGAATCTGGCCGAAGAAGTTGGCGCGCAGGGACAGGTCCAGCCGGTCAAAGCCGTGGCTCCAGCGGCGGGACAGGAAGCTGGCCCCGTCGCGCAGATCAAACTCAAACAGCAGCGCGGGCAGCTCGGCCTTCAGCGGGGAGCGCGCCAGCAGCAGGCGGCTGCGCAGCTCGTTGGCGTTGGCCAGGCGCTCTTCCAACAGCCGGCGCAGGGTTTCCTGCTCCAGGCGGGCCAGGATCATGGGCACATCGTTCTCGTCGTCGGAAAAATCACCATGCAGCTGGTCCAGCACCTCGCGCAGCATGGACAGCTCGTTGCGCAGACCGTCCCCGCGGCGGTGGGTGCGCATGATGGGCAGGTAGGGGTACTGGGTGGCCAGGTGCTCCTGCAGGCTGCCCGCCTCAGGGCTGTCCGGGTCAAAGGCGATGGCCTGGGCGCCGGGATGGCGCAGGTGGCCGATGGCTTCCTCGGTGGTGGACACCACGGTCACCGGGTCAAAAAACAGCCGGGTCATATCCTGAATGCCGGTAAACGCCTGGGCAACGTCCGCCTGGCCGGTCACTAGCAGCAACTTGTACATGCATTTCCTCCTTGCGTTCGCGCAGGTTCCATTATAGCCCGCCAGCTGGCACAAGGCAATGTTTTTGTCCCCCGCCGGGCCGGGATGGCTTTGCCGGCATCCCCGGGGTATGATGAAGGCAGACAATTACCGCTTGGGAGGTGGTCTTGTGCGGGCCCTCACCAAAGCCCAGGCCGCCCGGTTCCTGCTGCACCACCAGGGCCTGCTGGGCCGGCCCCGCTTCACGGGCAGGCAGGGCGTGCTGGACTTCGCCGCCCAGGCCGGCTGCGTGCAGTATGACCCGGTGGACATCTGCGGGCGCAGCGCGGAGATCACCTGCCTGTCCCGGGTGGCGGGCTTCACGGCCCCCCTGTTCGCGGACCTGCTGTATGGCAGCCGCGAGCTGGTTGACCACTTTGACAAAAACCTGGCCATCTATCGCCGGGAGGACTGGCCCCACCTGCGCCACTACCGCCTGGCCTGGGCGGGCGCCAACAGGGCCCGCCAGGTGACCCCGGCAATCCGCGCCCAGGTGCTGGCCCACATCCGTGACCAGGGCCCCCAGGACGCCGCCAGCCTGGGACTGGCCGGCCGGGTGGACTGGTACTGGGCGGCCACCAGCCTGTCCCGCGCGGCGCTGGAGCAGCTGTACAATGAAGGGCAGCTGCTCATCCACAGCAAGAAGGGCACCCTCAAAACCTATGACCTGGCTGAGCGCTGCCTGCCCATGCACATCCTGGATGCCCCGGACCCCCACCCGGATGAAGACGCCCAGACCGACTGGCATGTGCTGCGCCGGGTGCGCGGGGTGGGGCTGCTGTGGAACAGGGCATCCGACGCCTGGCTGGGCACCCGGGCCTGGTACGCGGGGCCGCGCCGGCAGGCCTTTGACCGCCTGACAGCCAGGGGCGCGCTGCTGCCGCTGCGGGTGGAGGGCATCCGGGACACACTCTACCTGGCTGTGGCGGATGAAGCGGCGCTGGAGGCCTCCCTGGCCCTGGGGGAGGCGGCGCCGCGCTGCGAGCTGATCGCGCCGCTGGACAGCTTCCTCTGGGACCGGCGCTTGATCCAGGCCTTGTTTGGCTTCTCCTACACCTGGGAGATCTACACCAAGCCGGACAAGCGCATCTATGGCCCCTATGTGCTGCCCATCCTGATGGATGGCCAGCTGGTGGGCCGCGTGGAGCCGGTGCTGGACCGGGCGGCGGGCAGGCTGCGCCTGCGCGGCCTGTGGTGGGAGGAGGGGGTCGCGCCCACCCGCGGACGCCAGCGCGCGCTGAACGGGGCGCTCAGCCGGCTGGCCGCCTACCACGGCGCCAGCTTTGAGGCGCTCTGACGCGGCCTTGTTTGTTGGCGAATTGGCTATATGAAGGAGGAAACATGAGCGAGTGCTCTCACACCCACCACCACTTCACCTGCCTGGCGGTGGTGCCCATCTTCCAGGGCCTGAGCGACCAGGAGCGCCTGCAGATTGCCCGCGCGGCCAGTTCCAGGCGCTACAGCAAAGGCGAATACATCTACCGCGCGGGGGACACCAGCAACACCCTCTATGTGCTGCACGAGGGCCAGGTCAAGCTGACCCGGCTGCATGTCACCGGGCGGGAGCAGGTGCTGCGGGTGCTGGGCCCGGGGGATTTCTTTGGCGAACTGGCCCTGTTTTCCTCCCTGCCCCACACCGACAGCGCCCAGGCGCTGGGCCCGGTCACCATGTGCGCGCTGGACGGCGCCGCACTCAAGCAGCTGATGGGCCGCCAGCCCTCCATCGCCTTTCAGGTGATGGACGCGCTCTCCCAGCGCCTGGAGCAGGCCGATGGGTTGCTGGAGGCGGTGAGCCTGTCATCCGTTACCCAGCGCCTGGCCGGCATGCTGCTCAGCCTGTCCGATGGCCGGGCGGCCTTCACCCTGCCCATGAGCAAGGGCGATTTTGCCTCCCAGCTGGGCATGAGCCAGGAAACCCTCTCCCGGCGGCTGACCGCCCTGCAGGAGGAGGGCCTGCTGTCCCTCTCCGGGCACCGCGGCATCCGCATCCTGGACCGCGCGGCGCTGGAGGCCCTGAGCCTGGAGGGGGAATGATGCCCCGCCCCTTCCCGCGGTATTATCTATAGAAGAACAAAAAAACCGGAGATGGCCAACTGTGCCATCTCCGGTCCCTTTACACCGGGTGAAGTTGGGGGCGTTTCTACGGGGTTTCCCCTCCGGGGGAAGCCCCCTGTTCATCCCGTGGTGCCCCCGGGCGCCTTGGCGCTTAGTTGAACGCGTCCTTGCCCGGATAGACCGCCTTGTCGCCCAGCTCCTCCTCAATGCGCAGCAGCTGGTTGTACTTGGCCACGCGCTCAGAGCGCGCGGGTGCGCCGGTCTTGATCTGCCCGGCGTTGGTGGCCACGGCCAGGTCGGCGATGGTCACGTCCTCGGTCTCGCCCGAGCGGTGGGAGATGACGGTCTTGAACCCGTTCCCGTGCGCCAGGCGGATGGCGTCCAGGGTCTCCGTCAGCGAGCCAATCTGGTTGAGCTTGATCAGGATGGCGTTGGCCGCCTTTTCCTTGATGCCGCGCTCCAGGCGCTTGACGTTGGTCACAAACAGGTCATCGCCCACAATCTGCACCTTGTGGCCGATCTTCTGGGTCAGCTGCACCCAGCCCGCCCAGTCCTCCTCATCCAGGGGGTCCTCCAGGGAGACGATGGGGTAGTCCTCCACCAGCTTGGCCCAGAAGGCCACCAGCTCATCGGTGGTGAAGGTTTGCCCGGTCTTGGGCATCCTGTAGCCGCTGTCCGCCTTCCACTCGGAGGCGGCGGCGTCAATGGCCAGGGCCACGTCCCGGCCGGGCTCGTAGCCCGCCTTGCGGATGGCCTCCAGGATCAGGTCCAGGGTTTCCCGCTCGCCGGGCAGGTCGGGCGCGAAGCCGCCCTCATCGCCCACGGCGGTGGCCAGCTTCCTGGACTTGAGCAGCGACTTGAGGGCCTGGTAGACCTCAACGCCCCAGCGCAGGCCTTCCTCAAAGGACTTGGCGCCTACCGGCATCACCATGAACTCCTGCACGTCCAGGCTGTTGGCGGCATGGGCGCCGCCGTTGAGGATGTTCAGCATGGGCACGGGCAGGGTGACGGCCTTCTCCCCGCCCAGGTGGCGGAAAAGGGACTGGTGGGCGCAGTTGGCGGCCGCCTTGGCATAGGCCAGGCTGACGGCCAGGATGGCGTTGGCGCCCAGGCGGGTCTTGTTGTCGGTGCCGTCCAGGCTGATCATGGCCTTGTCCACCGCGGCCTGGTCGGCCCAGTCCTTGTTCACCAGGTGCTGGGCGATGTCTTCATTGATATGCTTCACGGCCTGGCTGACGCCCTTGCCCTGGAAGCGGGCCTTGTCGCCGTCGCGCAGCTCGTGCGCCTCAAACTGGCCGGTGGACGCGCCGCTGGGGGCCGCGGCCAGGCCGCTGGCGCCGCAGCCCAGGGTGACCACGGCCTCGGTGGTGGGGAAGCCGCGGCTGTCAATCACCTGGCGGCCACGGATGGCGGCGATGCGCAGGTCTTCCTTGCTGTGCTGGGTGTGGGGCATGCTTGTACCTCTTTCTGCCTTGCGGCACATTCGTTTGCTCCCATATCATACCTCATTTGGCCGGGTTTCACAAAGCGGCTGGGCAGCCTGCCGGGCAGGTTTTGTCCCGGGAGGCGGCATATGCGCCAGCCGGTTCTCAAGGGTGAGGATGCGGGAAGTCAGCGCGGGCAGCTGCCCGTGGACGCCGGTTTTTCGTGTGGTGCCGCCGGGATGTTTGTCCAGAATCCGGTTTTTTGTCTGTTCTGGCTGGTGCGGATAGGGGCGTCAGCTTTGTGGGCTCCAGAAAGCACATGCCCATGCAATCTTTGAGAAAAGTGGGAAAAGCGCTTATTTTTTGCTTGACTAAAGGCCGGGCGCTGTGGTATATTCATCGGGCACCCCAAACGGGGCTGCGGGGACCTTGAAAACGATACAGAGAAGAGAAGCGAAATTTAACGACAGTCGATTCAATTGAGCGAACATCGGTCGGCCGGCTTTTGGAAGGTGGCCCTGGACAGCCCTTGAGGGCGGGAAGGGGCAACCGGAAGGGGTTGGCGCGGACTGTTGGATTAAACACAAGAGTTTGATCCTGGCTCAGGACGAACGCTGGCGGCGTGCCTAACACATGCAAGTCGAGCGGAGGCATAGGAAAGAAGTTTTCGGATGGACTCCTTATGCTTTAGCGGCGGACGGGTGAGTAACGCGTGAGCAACCTGCCTTTCACAGGGGGATAAGGCGGCGAAAGCCGCTCTAATACCGCATGAGACCACGGTGATGATGTCACAGGGGTCAAAGGAGCAATCCGGTGGAAGATGGGCTCGCGTCCGATTAGGTAGTAGGTGGGGTAAGGGCTCACCTAGCCAATGATCGGTAGCCGGCCTGAGAGGGTGAACGGCCACATTGGAACTGAGACACGGTCCAAACTCCTACGGGAGGCAGCAGTGGGGAATATTGGGCAATGGGGGGAACCCTGACCCAGCAACGCCGCGTGAGGGAAGAAGGTTTTCGGATTGTAAACCTCTGTTCTTGGGGAAGAGTAGAAGACGGTACCCAAGGAGGAAGCCCCGGCTAACTACGTGCCAGCAGCCGCGGTAATACGTAGGGGGCGAGCGTTGTCCGGAATGATTGGGCGTAAAGGGCGCGTAGGCGGCTGTGCAAGTCAGTAGTGGAAGCCCAGCTTTTAAGGTTGGAAGTGCTATTGAAACTGTGCAGCTTGAGTGCAGGAGAGGTTATCGGAATTCCCGGTGTAGCGGTGAAATGCGTAGAGATCGGGAGGAACACCAGTGGCGAAGGCGGGTGACTGGACTGCAACTGACGCTGAGGCGCGAAAGTGTGGGGAGCAAACAGGATTAGATACCCTGGTAGTCCACACTGTAAACGATGAATGCTAGGTGTAGGGGGTATCGACCCCTTCTGTGCCGT
>Ga0209313_1001174_pt1 | contig 17617 bp, 10 predicted proteins | sample BioC13SIPDNA_3_FD_185748 | JGI IMG/M metagenome (GOLD analysis project Ga0209313, IMG submission 185748) | Anaerobic biogas reactor microbial communites from Washington, USA - Biogas_R2_B C13 SIP DNA (SPAdes) (version 2) | ecosystem: Engineered > Bioreactor > Anaerobic > Unclassified | place... | reverse complement strand
CGAATCTGGCCCTTGTTCTGGGGATCGTGTTCATCGGGTATCGCCATTTCGGCAATTTTCAGACGGGGGTGGCGGCCGGGTCGCTCTACCTGCTCCTGCCTTACACGAGCCAGATGACCGGGCGAGTGGACTACGTGGTCCCCGCCCTGTTGTTGGTGTGGGCCGTGGCTGCCTATCGCCGGCCCATTTTGGCGGGGCTCCTGATTGGCCTAGCAACCGGGTGCATCTTCTACCCGCTGTTCTTGTTGCCGTTGTGGATCAGCTTCTACTGGAGACGGGGAATCGCTCGGTTCCTGATCGGCCTGGGCATCGCCTTCGTCCTCCTGATGATCTTCTGGCTGGCAACCGCCGCCCAGGTTCAGAGCTTGGGCGACCAGTTGCTCGATTTCAGCGGGATCCGCTACTTCTACGGCAAAGACGCCGACGGATTCTGGGCTGAACACGGACGATTGCCCTATCGTATCCCGATCATCGCGGCCTTTTCCGCCGTCTGCGGCAGCCTCGCCCTCTGGCCCGCTCAGAAACACCTGGGAACGCTGATCAGTTGCTCGGCCCTGGTGATGCTCGGCACCCAATTCTGGCATCCCTACCAGGGCGGGCTCTACATGGGTTGGTACCTGCCGCTCCTCGTACTCACCGTGTTCCGCCCCAACCTCGAAGATCGCGTCGCCTTGACCGCCGTCCCCGACCTCTGGCAATCGCGCCGGCGAGCCGAAAACTCCGGTTGACGCGGTGCGTGATTCTCGCGAAGGCGGGAATCCAGATCGGAAATTGCAGGCAAACAAGTCAACGACAGGCCCCTTAGAGGCGTTTTGTATTGGGTGGCACGCTCAGAGCGCAGCGATGGGCGTGGATGGTCAGGTCACCACGCCCATCGCTGCGCTCTGAGCGTGCCACCCTTGAGTAATCCAGCTAAGCATTGTTCGAGGATTGAGTGTCGCACTGTAGGACAGGTTTGCAGTTCCTGCAACCTGTCCAAGGCATGTTGCCAGTCCATCCTGCGACAGCTATTTCTCGAACGATGCTAAGTTCAAGTTTCGCACATTTTGAGAGGTAAGTTGACGTCAAAATGATGTCGGCCTCCGTGCCTGAATCGGCTACCTTATTGGGTACTTTCATCCGAAGGACAGCCAAACGGCAAGGAGGCCGATCATGGAGTGTACTCAATCGTTCACGAATCTGCTATCTGAGTTCCAATGCGTTTTCACCGCGCCGAGTTTCCAGACCTTTTTGTATCTCATGACGGGATGGGTTCTTTCTCATCGGCGTCGCTTCGTTACCGAGTTGATCTGGTCCAGCGGCTGCACCCGACGGGGTCACCACAGTGGTTACCATCGCTTCTTCAGCCAGGCTGCATGGCTGCTGGATGGCTTGTGCGAAGTCCTGGCCAAGCTCGCGGTACGGGTATTTGCTCCGTCGGGCGATATCGAGTTGGCCGTGGACGACACGCTCTGCCGCAAACGAGGCCTGACGGTCTACGGCACCGGCATGCACCACGATCCGTTGATTTCCAGCCGTGCCAAACCGTTGACCAGTTGGGGACACGATTGGGTGGTGGTAACGTTGATCGTCTGTCGTCCCTTTTGGGCCCCGACCAAGGTCTGGAGTCTTGGGATCGCCTATCGGCTTTATCGCAATCGCCAGGGCCTTACCAAAGGAAAGAAGAAGGGAAAGAAACAGAAGCCAGCAAAACGGGACCGCAACCACCGTACCCGTCCGGAACTCGCCGTGGAGCTGATTTCTCTGGTCGCAAGCTGGTTTCCGGATCGGAAGCTGATCGTCAGCGGCGACAGTGCCTACGGCGGAGCAAGTGTATTGCGGAAGCTTCCGCCCAATGTCGAGTTGATCAGTCACGTGCATCCCAAAGGGGCTTTGTACGAACCGGCGCCCGATCCGATCCCCGGCAAGAAGGGCGCTCATCCCAAGAAGGGAAAGCGACTGCCCGGCATGGTGAGTTGGGCCAACGATGCCAAGCAGCCTTGGCGCAAACTGGTCTTCGATCAATTCGGCCTGCATGCAACTCTCATGGTCAAGACGATGCAGGCGTTGTACTACAAGGCGGGCAAAGATCGATTGCTGACGATTGTGTTGGTCCACGACGCCCTGGGCAAACGTCCCGACCAGATGTTCTACTGCACCTGCCTCGACTGGGATGCCCGCAAGATCCTTTCGGAATACTCGGCCCGCTGGTCGATCGAAGTGACCTTCGAAAACTGCAAGCAACTGCTGGGTCTGGAAGATCCGGCCAACCGCAAGGAAAAGGCAGTACGACGCACTGCCCCGATGGCGTTTGTGATCCACACCCTGATCGTGATCTGGTTCCATCAGGTAGGTCATCGTCATCTGCGATTTCCCGATCGCCCATGGTATCGTCACAAGAGCGAACCATCCTTCGCCGACATGCTCACCACCCTGCGGCGGTTGAGCTGGCAGGACAAAATCCGCACACTGCATCTGAAAAGCAGTATTGCCAAAAAGGTCCTTGCCCAGATTGTCGATTTCCTCAGCCTTGCAGGCTGACGCGTCGTCCCGCTACAAACGGACGGGACGTGCAACGAAAATTCAATTGCCATGTCTCCGCGAAGATCGCCGCGGATCGCTCAAAATGCATCCTCAAAATGTGCGAAACTTGAACTAAGAGGCCACATCATGCGATGCTCCTGCCTTCTGCTGTTTGCCGCCCTGCTGAGTGCGGGCGCCGCCGCTGACGAGCCGACCGTCCCCGGCACCGCCAAGCTCTGGTACGACGAGCCGGCAACGACCTGGATGGAGGCCCTGCCCCTCGGCAACGGGCGGCTCGGCGGCATGGTCTTCGGCGGCACGGCCGACGAACGGATCCAATTCAATGAAGACACACTCTGGGCCGGCGGGCCGCACGATTACTCCCATCCCGGCGCCGCCGACGTTCTGCCCGAGATCCGCCGCCTGCTGCTGGAAGGCAAACAGCGAGAGGCCGAGAAGCTCGCCATGGAGAAGTTCATGAGCGTGCCCCTCCGCCAGGTCGCCTACCAGGCCTTCGGCGACCTGCGGCTCGAGCTGCCCGGCCATGAGCAGGCCACCAACTACCGCCGCGAGTTGGATCTCGACGCGGCCGTCGCGACCGTGCAGTACGACTGCGACGGGGTGGCCTACACCCGCGAGGCCCTGGCCAGCTATCCCGACCAGGTGATCGCCCTGCGGATTCGAGCCGGCCGCAGCGGATCGATCGACTGCAACGTCCGCTTCACGACACTCCAGACGAATTCGAAAAGCATCGCCGACGGTGCCGGCGCCACGGTCACGCTGAGCGGACAGGTCAGCCCCTACGAGTTCCCCAGAAGCGGCGGACAGACCGTCGAGGGTGAGTTGACTTTCTGCGCGAAGCTCAAGACGCAAGTACTCGGCGGGGAGGTTTCGGCCGACGAGGGCGTGCTGCAGATCCGCAAGGCCGACGAAGTCTGTTTCTACCTGGCGGCCGCGACGAGTTACCAGGACTATGGCGACATCAGCGGCGACCCGGCCGCCAAGTGCGATGCCGTGCTGGAACCGCTCGCCGGGAAGACCTTCGAGGTAGTGCGAGAGCGGCATTGCCGGGACCACCGGCAGTTGTACCGCCGGATGTCGTTCGATCTGGGCACGACCGAAGCGTCGCAGTTGCCCACCGACGAGCGAATCGCCCGGTTTGCCGAAGGGAACGATCCCCAACTGGCCGCGCTCTACTTCCAATACGGCCGCTATCTGCTCATCGCCTGCAGCCGGCCCGGCACGCAGCCGGCAAACCTGCAAGGGCTGTGGAACGACAGCCTCTCGCCCTCCTGGGAGAGCAAGTACACGGTCAACATCAACACGGAGATGAACTACTGGCCCGCCGAGGTCTGCAACCTGAGCGAGTGCCACAAGGCCCTGTTCGATGCGCTCGACGAAGTGGTCGAGTCGGGCCGCCGCACCGCCAAGGTTCACTACAACGCCCGGGGCTGGGTGCTGCACCACAACTTCGACCTGTGGCGCGGCACGGCGCCGATCAACAACTCGAACCACGGCATCTGGCCGGTCGGCGGGGCCTGGCTCTGCCAGCATTTCTGGTGGCACTATCAGTACCATCTGGACAAGGCCTTCCTCCGCGACCGGGCCTACCCGATCCTCCGCGACGCCTCGCTGTTCTTCCTCGACACGCTGGTGAAGGACCCGCGAAACGACAAGGGCTGGCTGATCTCCGGCCCCTCCAACTCGCCCGAGCAGGGCGGCCTGGTGATGGGGCCCACGATGGACCACCAGATCATCCGCTCGCTGCTCGGCTGGACCATCGAGGCGAGTGAGATCCTCGACGTCGACGCCGAATTGCGCAAGCAACTGGCCGAGGTGCGCACACGGATCGCTCCCAACCAGATCGGCAGCCAGGGCCAGTTGCAGGAGTGGCTGGAAGACGTCGACTCGCCCGAGAACCATCATCGCCACTTCTCGCACATGTGGGGCGTGTTTCCCGGCGACGAGATCGATCGCCAGGCGACGCCCGACCTGGCAGCGGCCGCCCTCAAGTCGATCCAGTGGCGCGGCGACGGCCCGATCGGCTGGAGCCGTGCCTGGCAGGTCCATCTGTTCGCCCGGCTGGGCGACGCCGAGACGGCCCACGACCGGCTGGTCCGGCTGATCGCTCGGAACTCGGCCGTCAACCTGTTCGACCGCATCTGGGAAGATCGCCCCGAACCGTTCCAGATCGAGGCCAACCTGGGCGGCAGTTCCGGCATCGCCGAGATGCTGCTGCAAAGCCAACTGGGCAAGATCCGCCTCCTGCCGACCCTTCCCAAGGCCTGGCCCAGCGGCAAGATCCGCGGCCTGCGCGCCCGGGGCGGCCTGGAAGTCGATCTCCAGTGGCAAGACGGCCGCCTCACTGAGGCCGTCCTCCGTGCCGACACCGCAGGAACGCAGCAACTGGTCGCCCCGCCAGGCTACAAGATCGCCGGCCCCGCAACGGTCGCCCTCAAGCCGGGCGAATCTTGTCGCGTCCAGGTTGCGCCGCTGAAATAGGGTCGAAGGCACTGACAACACCACCTCCCTGTTGACCATTACCGCGTCACCACACCGGCCGGACAATGCAAAAGAATCAATTCCTCACGTCGCTCGTTTTCGTCCTGACAGCCGTTGGCCAAGGGCAGGCCTGGGCCCAAGAAGAACCCGTCTCGCGCGGTGATTTGAGTGAGTCATTCCACTCCCCGCCGTCCGAGTTTCGTCCCTTGATCATTACGCATTCGATGCCGCTCGGTCGCGCGGACGTGATTGGCTGGCTCAAGGCGAGGCGGGCGGGCGGGGCTGTGATTGACGGGGGCGTGACGCCGGGTTCGAAGAACGTGGGCGGGGAGCCGTGGAACAATCCGACGTATCTCAACGATCCGTCCCGGTTCGAGAGACTGCGGGAGGCGACAGCCCGAATGAAGCAGGCGGGGGAACGGGTTTGGATCTACGACGAACTCGGCTACCCCAGCGGCAGTGCCGGGGGCCGGGTTCTGGACGGGCATCCCGAGTTTCAGGTGGAGGTGGTCGGATGCCGCACGACGATCGTCGCGCCGGGTGCGACCGCCGAGATTGGGCCGGCGTCGGGGAACGTGGTCGCCTGTTGCGCCGTGCCGCGAGTTGGAGGCGCGATCAAGCTCGATGCGGCCGTCGATCTGACGCCCCAAGCCAAGGCCGGCAAGTTCCAGTGGAAGGCGCCGGACGGCAGCGAGTGGATTGTGTGTGTTTTCGATCGCTTTCAGCCCGACACCTGGCGCCGCCACAACATTCCACGGCGGAACGTCAACATTCTCGACCGGCGGGCTGTGACGCGGTTCATCGAGTTGACCCATGCCCGATATGCGAAGGAACTGGGCGAGCAACTGGCCGACGTCGACGCCTTCTTCACCGACGAGCCCCAGTTCGGCAGCGCGGAGCATTGGAGCGGCGGCAACCCCGAGTGCGTGCCCATGATTCAGTGGTGCGACGAACTGCCGGTCGCCTTTCGCGAGAAGAAGGGGTACGAGTTGGTCGAGATCTTGCCCGCCCTGTTTCATCCGGCCGGTGCGAAGACGAGCAAGTTACGCTACGACTTCTACGACGTGCAGAGCGACCTAGTGGCCGAGAACTACTTTGGACAAATTGAGGATTGGTGCCGCCAGCACGGCGTGGCCTCGACGGGGCACATGCTGCTGGAGGAATCGCTGCTGTTTCACGTGATGTTCAGCGGCAGCATGATGAAGAACTGGGCGAGAATGGACCTGCCGGGCGTCGATCTGCTGGGCGTCTCGCCCTACAAGACGATGGCCGGTTGGGAACGGGGGCAACTGCTGGTGCCCGAGGATTTTTCGTGCAAGATGGCTTCGTCGATTGCCCATCTGACGGGCAAACAGGGGGTGTTTACCGAGAGCTTCGCCCTGGCCGACAAGGCGCCGCTGCGGCGTCTTCTGGGCGTGGCGGCCTGGCAGTTCTCGGGCGGGATCACCCACATGACGACCTACTCGATTCAGCGGGAGTTGCCGGCCGAGGATTATGGGCGGCTGAGCGACTTTGTAGGCCGCATGGCGGTGATGACGCGGCGTGGGCGGCACGTGGCCGACGTGGCGGTGCTGGTGCCGGAGGCTTCGGTCTGGGCCTCGTACACGCCGCCGGACCTGGGCCGGTATCAGGGCTATTTTGCTCGGAATCCCGAGCCGCTGGCGATCGACCGGGTGTTTCGCGACACGTGCCATGCACTTTCCGGCCGCCAACGGGATTTCGACTGCCTGAGCGAGCAGCTCCTGGGGCAGGCGGAGATTGAAGGCGGGCGGTTGACGCTGGCCGACGAGCAGTTCCGCGTGCTGGTCTTGCCGGAGGCGCGGATGCTGGGGCGGGACTCGTTGGAGAAGGTGCGGGCGTTTCTGAAGTCGGGCGGGGTCGTGGCCTTGGTGGGTTCCCTTCCTTGCCAGACGCCGGACCGCGGCGACGATGCGGAAGTGACCGGCGAAGTAGAGCGGCTGCTAGCCGAGTTTCCCGATACGGCGAAGCACTTGTCCGATACGGGCGAGTTGGTTGCCTGGATCAACGAGCGTGTGCCGCCGGAGGTGGCCTGGAGCGGTCCCGGCACGGTGCGGGTTCTACGGCGTCGGGAACCGGGGCGGGAGATTCTGTTGGTGGCCAATCCGAGCCATGTGGATGCGGAGGGGCGATTGACGTTGCCGGCGGGGGGCGAGGGTTCGGTTTGGGATCCGGAAACGGGTGCGGTTGAAGCCGTGGGGAGCGTTGCCGAGGGACAAGAGGCGGCGCTGACGGTGCCGAGGGAGTCGGCACGGTTGGTGGTGGTGGAATAGAACGATGGACCAGGAAACGACGAAGACCGGTCACGAGCAGCGCACTCCGTTCCAGGTGGTATTCTGGCTGGCAACATGGCTGGGAACCATTTTGGCGGGTGGCGTTTTCGGAGTGGTCAACGCGGGTCCCCTTGGACTGCCTTTCGGCTTCGTTTTCGCGGGCATGTTCGGCGTTCCCGTCCTTGCCGTTGCGGCCACGCTCACTTGGTGCTTCTGGCTATCGCGATACCGAGTCGTGATGGCCACGGTGGCCGGTTCGGCTACCGGTATTGTCAGTACCATCATCATGTTCGGCGACGTGCCGTTCGACTTTCACGTTTCCTTGGCCGGAATCCTCGGCGCTCTCGGCGGCGGCATCGGCGGCGGCTTGCACTGGCGACATACCAGGGGCGTTGTGGCAAGCGCAGAGGAGAACGAGCCGTGGCAGTTCACCATGCGCGAGATGTTCTCGCACGTCACCGTATTCGCTGTCTTGCTTGCGGTTTTCAGTTGCGTGGGTGTCGCCGTGCGGTCAGGCAGGGAGGAAGGTCGCCGAGCAACTTGCGAGAACAACCTTCAGACACTCGCGTTAGCTCTAGGGGGGTACCAATCTTCGTACGGACGGCTGCCCCCGGCCGTAGTCGTCAATGAGAATCTGGTTCCGGTTCTCAGTTGGCGAGTCCGGGTTGCTGACGTCATCTATTACGGCTATTACGGCGCCGATTTCTCCGCTAACATGGATTTCTCCAAACCGTGGAATGATCCCGCCAATGCGCCCTTCCTGTCTCAGGTCGGAGTTGGGCATTTTCACTGTCCGTCGATCGGACGGGACCGGACAGTCAACACCACCCACTACGTTGCCGTCACCGGGCCGGGCACGTACTGGACGGAAGTCGGGCGGATCGATGAGGACGCCCCGCAAGAGGCGATCCTCGCGATCGGGTGGCCGCCGAGCGATATCCATTGGGCCGAGCCGCGCGACGTGAGCCCCGATGAGTTCGTGGCCTGGTTCCAGTCAGAAAGCCCGCCCCCGCGGCGAGTTCATCCTGGCGGTCTCCACTACATCAACGGGCGCGGCGCGGTCTGCACGCTGCCCTGGGATACAGAGGCGGGCGAGTTGCGGCGGATGCTGAAACCGCGGGCAGAATGAGAGTCGGTGAAGAAACGAGGGCCAACCAATCCGAAATCCGAAGCTCGAAACAAATCCAAAGCATGAAGGGCGAATGACGGAAACGTTTTGAGCATTCCGATTTCGCGTTTCGGATTTGTTTCGGATTTCGAGCTTCGGATTTCGGATTTGCTTCCTGCTATCCTTCAACTTTAGCCCAGAAGGGGTGGAGGCGATCGCCGCGGGTTCGGACGTCTTCGAGGAGGATTTCCAGATCGGGTTCGACGTAGCGCAAACGTGAGGGGCGATTGCGGCGATCGGAATCGCTTTGGCCGCCGGGATCGGCGCTGGCGGCGGTGGTGACCCGTTTGCCGTTGATGGTGAGGTTGACCTGTTCGTCGAAGTTGAGCATCTCGGGGCTGAGCCACACGGTGACGCGTCCCGCCCCGCTGGTGACAAAGATGGCGTTGGCGTCGGTGGCCCTGGCGGTCGTTTCCACGACGCGGCCACTGGCCGGGGGCCAGTCGCTCGGCAGGACCATGTTCCTGGCGGGGAAATCGGCCAGTTCGACCCACCAGAAGAAATTGTCCCAGGGCCGCATCGATTTGGCCTTGAATTCCTTGGGGAAGAAGTTGCGTTTGTAGCGGCCCATCCAGTCGAAGAGGCGGAGGATCTCGTCGGAGAAGTGCTCGTGGCCCCGGCCACGGTATTCGACCACGGTGACCGGATAGCCTCGGGTCAAGTATCGGTCGAGGTCGCGGGCATTTTTTACCATTTTGTCGCCGTCAAGTTCCCCTGAAACGACGTAGAAGGGGAGGAGTTCGGCATTTTCCCAGTAGAAGGTGTCGTAGCGGTCGCTAGTGGCGACGACGGGGATCACTCCGGCCCAGAGGTCGGGATGGGCCAGGCCGATGTCCCACACGGCGTCGCCGCCCATGGAATGTCCGGTCAGAAAGACGCGGTCCGTATCGATCGAGAAGCGGCGGTAGGCGTCGCGGAGCGCGTAGAGAACCGCACCATGTTCCCGATCGGAGAAATCATAGGACTTCTGGTGCTCGGAGGTCCATTGGGGAGCCACCACGATGTAGCCGTAGCGAGAGGCCTGCCCGGCTCGCCAGCCGCCTTCCTGCCAGGCGCCGGCCCACCAGTCGATCTGCTGTTCGGGCGTCGTGCCGGCACCGTTGAGGGTGACGATCACCGGATAACGGCGGAGCGGATCGTATTCCGGAGGCACCTGGACCCAATAGGGAATCGGCATGCCGCCGGGACCGTCGACACTCAGGGCATAGTAACCGGGTTTGTCGGGCGCGGCCTCGGGAAGGTCCAGCAGGGGAAGCATCTGGCGAACGAGGCGAGCGACGTAGCGCGGACTGCCGGCTTCCTGGGCGCGGATTTGTTCCAGGACCTGGGACCGGCTGAGTGCGTCGGGCGCGGTCAGGTACTGGCGAACCAGGCCGCGGATCTCGAGCATGGAGAGGGCCACGGGCAGATTGCGGATGGACAGATCGCTTCCCACCAGCCAGCCGCTGACGGCCAGGGCCAGGCGTTCCTGGGGGAGCATCGATTCGTCGTTGGCAAACTGGAGGAAGGCGGTCATGCGGTCGAGCGTATTGAAGTTGAGGTGGTTTTGCAGTTCGTTCCGCACGACGCCGATCTTCTGGCGATCGGCTTCGATCTCGACCTTGGCCGTCAACCCGTCGATCGTCTTGAGGATCAAGTCTCGCCGGGCGATCTCATTGTCGAATTTGGCGATCATGTCGCTGACCTGCTGCAGGATCTCGCCGGCGACGCCCTCCGTGGGGAACGTTTTCAGCTTCGCAAACACGAAGGTGTGTTGCCCGGCGTCGCGGCGGAGCTCGAGTTCCTTGAGCAGGCGCCGCGACGACATCTGCTTCAGCAGTCGGACGGTCGGTTCCAACTGCTCGCGGACGGCGTCGCCGAACTGCTCGGCGATGGCCTCAAGCTCCTTGGTGGCCGCCTCGTACATTTCGGCCTGAACGTAGAAGCTGGCGATCCGCTTGCGTTCCTCGGGGCTGTTTTCGTCGACTTGCCCGCGGAGGATCTTGTCGAGGGTGTCGGGGGGAATCGAGTTGGTGGCGATGCGCATGTCGGATACGAATTTGCTCTGCTCCGAGACCAGCCCCTCCAGCTTGGCGTAAGTCGGCGTCAACTCGGTGATGCCCTGGATCAGGTTGACTTGGCCCTTGGGCGTGTTGATGGTGAGGATCCGCCGTCCGTACTCGCTGAAAGGGGTGATGCGTACGATGGGCCCCATGCTGGCAATCGCCAGCCCGCTCTGTCGAACATGTTGCCAGACGGCAAATTTCTCGATGGTCTCCGTCGCATTGGCCGTAGGAATGGCCTGGAGGAGTCGCTGGCTGACGAAGGTTCGCCTTAGATCATCGTCGACGAGCAGGATCGGACGGACGGCCCCAGCGCTCAGCATGGGGTTCGTGTATCGTTCCGCCAGTCCCGAGATCTCGGCGATCTTTCCGTTGAGGATGCGGCCGTCTTTCAGGTACACGTCCACCGCATGCGCCGTTTGAGTGAGAAGTAGGCCACTCAGAAGAAGGGCCGCCACGGCAAGCCGATCGGGATTTGTCACAGCAGATTCTCCGCACCTTCGTGTGAAGCACGAGCTAGGGCAGCCCGTAGTCGAGTCTGTCCCAGACTCGGTTCCGCGGCTGCAAATGACCGAAGTCAGCCTGAGGCAGGCTGGGCTACGTCACTGTCAGCCTGGGACAGGCTGACCTACGGGATAGGCTGACCTACGGGGTGTCCCGCGTCGGAACACCGCTTCTTTTCATTCTCCCCTCGAATGAATCTAAGTCAATGAACAGTAAGATTTTGCGTTAGAGTGCCATCGCCAGCCAAGCCGGGGGTGTCGGTTTGTACCGGTTCTTCGGGCTATTAACTGCCTAGAAGGGATGGAGATACCCCGGCAACGGAATCGTTTCTTCATACTCGCAGGCGCGGGTCGCGATTACCGGGCAATTCAGCCTGGAGCGGCCGGGTACTGAGAGACCTCGCCTGCGGCAGGGGGTTGAACGAGGTTTGTGCAGGGACTTGCGGCTGCCGGCGATGGGTAGCGTGGTTATTGACGCAGAGTCTAATGACTGGCAAAATTAGGGACCCTGGCGGCAATATGGCAAGGCCGCTGCATTCCGGCCAGGGGCTCGTCCTGAGGTTCTCCCGTCTGGCCTGTGGCCGTATGTCTTTGATTGTACACGTCTTAGAGAACACACTATGGGACAGAGACCCGTCTCCGCCTCCGTCGTCCTCCTCCTGTTGGTCGGCGCGCTGATGCTGCCCGTGGCGATCTCGATCCTGTTCGGTTTGGGCCGACTGCTCAGCGCGATGGGCGATACGGCGGGTGGGAGCGTCTTGGGCTGGATCGCTCTGGCGGCCGGGATCCTCTGGAGCCTCGATCTGATCGGCCTGGTGCTGGTCCAGGCGATCAATTCTCTCGGAAACAACAACGAACAGGGTCGCAACGAATAGCGACACGTGCTCGCGGCCTATTCGTAGGTGTGGTCGGAAGGCGGTGGCGACCGCGGTTGATTCTCGGGCGTACAATCCCGTTGGCCTCCCCAACCTTCCGGGTTAACCTGGAAGGAGAGGCGCACCGACCTCACCTGCCACATCCGTTGGCTGAAGAGCCTGTCTTTTCTGGAGTCACCTTGGCCGATGCCGATCCGATTTGAGTGCGACCGTTGCGGTCAACATTTGAGTATTGCTCGGCGCAAGGCAGGTTCCCAGATCGATTGCCCGACGTGCGGGCTGACGCAGCGTGTGCCCGGCGACCCGTCTGTGGAGGAGCCGGCTGAGGCGATCGAGGCTGAAACGCTTGATGCCGAGGAGGTTGAAGAGGCTGCGATCGAGGCAATCGAAGAGGGTTCATCGGAACTGGAGATCGACGTTGCCGAGGATCCGGAATCGTCTCAGATCGAGCAGGGGGAAGCTGATCCGCCTCCGATTCCCGACAATGTGGATCTTTCCGAAACGATCGACCTGGACTATCCGCCGATCCCACCGGTTGTCGGCAGGGCGAGTCCTCCTCCGCCTCCGCTTCCGGCTTCGCGCCGGGGCGAGCCGGCCATCTCTGCTTCGCGGGGGCCGATTCTCCGGACGGTTTGCGTTGGAGCCGTGTTGCTTGTGTGCGTGGCTGCCGGTGCGTTCTTTTCGGGCTACTATGTGGGGCGCGGGCAAGTCACACCGGGCCATGCGGAGAGTCTCCCGCGGGAGATCGCGGCCGCCCCGGCGCCCGACGATGGTTTTGCCGAAGAAGAGGTCCTGCTCGAAGCGAGACTGCTGTGGACGCCGAGTCCGGGCAGGTCGGAGGGCGACTCGGGGGCTTCCTTCTTCGCCTTGCCCCAGGATCGCGTCCCTGCGTCCTCGTTGCCCATCGCGGGACTGCAGCCCGGCAGCGAAGATCGAGAAGGGCGTCAATCGTCGTCCGAGGCGATTCGGGCCAGCGGCGGCGTGTTCGAGCAGGCCCAGGCCGACGGCATAATGGCCACGGTGTTGCCGCGGGAGGGGCGCTACTTTCTGCTGATGATCTCGCACAGCGCGCTGCGGCCCGCGGACCAGTCGATTCGTGCCGTGGAACTGGCGGAGATGAAGCAATACTTCGCCGAACCGGAGCAACTGATCGGGGCCAACAAGTACGTCTGGCAGCAATCGGAGTTCCGCGTCGGGGCTGCGCCGGTCGAGCACGATTTCGGGCTGGACGGGCTGTGAGCGCCGACCGAGACGAAGGGGGGCAATTACCTTGCGCGGATCAGCACGTCATTCCCGCGCAGGCGGGAATCCAGAACGTTTGCCGAGTGCCTGGATTCCCGCCTGCGCGGGAATGACGGATGGGTTGCACGTGAAGTTCACGCGTGATCCGAGTTGGATTGCTCGGCCGGTTCTTCCGCGGGTTGGGGGGCGATGGCTTCGATCGCCTCGACGAGCCGAATGTCTTGCCGCGGAAACACGCTCCGCAGATCGAGTACCAGCCGGTCGTTTTCGACCCGGGCAATGATCGGCGGGCTGCTTTGCCGCAGAAGTCCCGCCAGACGATCTGCCGAGATTTCTTGGGGTTCCGCCACAATCGTGCAGGTGGGAATCACCTGTTCCGGCAACGCATTGCCGGCCAGCGAGGTGGTGCTCTCAACGACTTCGGCCGAACGGACCGATCGGGTCGCCTGAATCTGGGGTGCGAGCCGCTGGGCTCGGTTCCGCAGATTGTCGACCGAGGTAGCCAGCAGTTGCAGGAGTGGAATTCGCTGGCGAACCTGCTCCGGGTCGTGGTAGAGATCGAGGGTGGCCGCCAGCGCCGCCAAGGTCGGCGAACTGACGCGTGTGGCCCGGGCGAGCGGGTGTTTCTGGATCTTGTCGATTAGCTGGTGCCGGCCGACGAGGATTCCGCACTGAGGGCCGCCGACCAGCTTGTCGCCGCTGAACAGCACGAGGTCGGTTCCCGCGGCAATGCACTTGGGAACCACAGGTTCGTGAGGCAGTCCGAGAGGTTCGAGATCGACGAGCGAACCGTAGCCGAGACAATGAATGACGGGAACCTTGTGCCGGCGGCCCAGTTCGATCACGTCCTGGGTGGAGACGTCGGCGGCCGCCCCGGTCACCTGGTAGTTGGTGGGCCGGACGAGGAGGATCGCGGCCGTGCCGGCGTCGGTTGCGGCGGCGTAGTCGGCCACGTAGGTCTTGTTGGCGGTGCCGACCTCACGGGCGATCGCGCCGGCTGCCGCGATCACTTCGGGCAGGCGATAGCTGCATCCGATCTCGGCCATCTGTCCGCGGGCGACAACCACCTCGCGTCCAGCCGCCAGGGCGGCCAGTGTGGCCATGACTGCACCGGCGGTGTTGTTGACGACCAACGCGGCTTCGGCGCCGGTCAGATACCGGAGTGATTCTTCCAGGGCGTGCATCCGGCGGTGGTGCTTTCCCGTGGCCAGGTCGAGTTCGACGTTGGCGTAGTCGCCGGCCACGCTTGCCATGGCGGCGACTGCCTCTTCCGCGAGCGGCGCTCGGCCCAGATTGCCCGGCAGCAAGACGCCGGTCGCGTTGATGACCCCGCGGAGTGCCGAGGGCTCGCCTTCCAGGACGCGCCGGGCGATGCGATCCGCCAGCTCCGAGACGCTCGGCAACGAGCGTTCGGAAGTGGCCGTCTGGAACTCGTGCCGGACTTCGTCGAGAACGGTTCGCACCGAGTGGGCGACCGTACTGTGGCTGATCCGATCCACCAGGCCCTTGAGGGTCGGGCTCTCCAACAGTTCGTTGACCGACGGGATATTTCGAAGCGGGTTGGTTGCCATGGCAAGCTCCGTAAGAACTGGGCCAAGCGAGGCCGGAAAGACCTGGCTGAAGCGTGGCATTCTCTCGATGACCTGGGAACAAACCTCATTGTCGTGGTACTGCCGGAGAGCGTCAATGACGCCGTTCGGGGGTGGTTCGTGAGGCCGAACGGCATTATCATTGTGGGATTAGGCAATTCCGGCCAACACGGGCAATCTCTCGCTGAAATCGAATGAAACTCCCGCCTGAAGGTGCACGCTGGTTGATTTCGTTGCGGTGGATCGCCTGCGCGATCGTTGCCGGGGCCGGGCTGTTTGCCTGGCGGGTCTTGGGCGTGTTGCCCAATCCGATTCCGATCCTGGCGGTGGCGGCGGGGATGGTCGGGTGCAACACCTGGTTCTGGATCAGCCAGCGCGACTACGGCGTGGGCGACGCCAACGTGGACCGGTTCGTCTTCCGCCAGATCACGCACGATCTGATCGCCCTGGCCCTCTTGGTCTATTTCTCCGACGCCACCCGCAATCCGTTCCTGTTCTTCTTCGTCTTTCACATGATCATCGGCAGCATGTATCTGCACGGGCGGATGCCTTACGTGGTGGCGGGAATGGCCAGCCTGTTGACCGGCGGCGTCCTGCTGATCGAGTATCTTCACGGCCATCCGTCGTTTCCGATCCACTTGCCGGCCGACGCTCCAGGCGCACGCGTTCTCGACGGCGTCTACCTGCTGTGGATGTTCGTCACCCTGGCGAGTACGTTCTGGCTGACGGTTTATTTGACGACGGCCATGCACCGCTACATCGACCGGGCACACGCCGAGATGCGTCAGAAGGAGAAAATGGTAGGCATCGGCCAGTTGGTGGCGGGCATCGCTCACCAGATTTCCAATCCCTTGGACGGCATGCAGAACTGCCTGAACCGAATCGGCGAGGGGGTGCGAGACAATCCTCAACTGGCCGAATACGTCCGCATGATGTTCGACGCCCTGGAACGGATCGAGCGAACCGCCAAGCGAGTCCAGTCGTTCGCTCAACCGCGGGGCATTACGCTCCAGCGAACCGAAGTCAACACGGCGGTCGAAGCGACGCTGCAAGTGCTCGACTCGGTTCATGCCGAGAACGTTCGCATCGAAAAGAAGTATGGCAAGGTGCCGGCGGTCCAGGGCGATCCGTACACGCTTCAGGAAGTGTTGTTCAACTTGTGTGCGAATGCCTTTGCGGCGATGCCCGACGGCGGCACGCTCACGCTGCGCACGGTGGTCGTTTCGCGTCCCAAGGAAGGAGATCCCGGCACGGTCGCCGTGGAGGTTTCCGACACGGGGAAGGGTATTCCTGAAGAACTCCAGGAGAAGGTTTTTGAACCGTTTTTCACCACGCGTGGGGAGTCGGGGGGGACCGGCCTGGGACTGGCCCTTTCGCGGATGATGATTTCGGAGATGGGAGGCCGCCTCCAGTTGGAGAGCGCTCCGGGACACGGCACCACGTTCAGCGTTATCCTTAAGGTGGCGGCCGACGCCGAGCCGGAAGCCGCCTGAACGCCCACCTGAAGAATCGAAGTCCTGAATCCTTGAGTTTGGTTCTCATGCGCATCCTCGTTGTCGACGACGAAAAGATCAAGCGGGTGACGCTTTCCGACGACCTGGCGACCCAGGGCCACGAGGTGGAGACGGCCTGCGACGGCCAGGAGGCGATCGACAGGCTCTCGGCCGCGACGTTCGACGTCGTGGTCTCCGACCTCAAGATGCCCAACGTGGACGGCATCGAGTTGCTCAAGTGGATCAAGCAAGGCCCTCTGGCCCACGTCGAGGTCGTGATGATGACGGCCTACGGCAGCATCGAGGTGGCGGTCGAGGCGGTCAAGCTGGGGGCCTTCGACTTCGTGACCAAGCCCTTCCGCAACGACGACATCTTCCCGCTTCTGGCTCGCATCGAGAGGCAGCAAAAGGAAAAGACCGTTGCCGGCACCCGTGCCGAGGCCGAGGCAGTCGACGAAGCGCCGATCACCGATACGATCGTCACCGAGTCGCCGTCGATGGATCGCGTGATGCGGATGATCGAGATCGCCGCCCGAACCGACGCCAACGTCCTGCTCCTCGGGGAGACCGGCGTGGGCAAGGACCTGATCGCCTCGGTGATCCACCGCCACTCTTACCGCAGCGGGTTCCCCTACGTGAAGGTCGGCTGCACGCTCTTCCCGCCGCAGTTGATCGAGAGCGAGCTCTACGGGCACGAGAAGGGTTCGTTCACCGGCGCCGAGTCGAAGCGGAAGGGGCGATTCGATCTGGCGCAGGGGGGAACGCTTTATCTCGACGACGTCGACGACATTCCCCTGGAACAACAATCCAAGCTGTTGCGGGCCATCGAAGAGAAGGTCTTCGAGAAGGTGGGGGGGACCGTGCCGATTCAGGCCGACGTGCGGGTGATCGCATCGACCAAGCAGAACCTGCTCGACAAGATCGACGACGGCACCTTTCGCCGCGACCTCTACTACCGGCTGGACGTGCTGCGGATCACCATCCCGCCGCTTCGCGAGCGGCTCGACGACCTGCCGCTGCTGGTCGATCACTTGATGAAACGGATCGCCAAGGATCAGCCCTACGAGATCGACGCCGACGCGGTCGACGTGCTGCTGCGTCACGACTGGCCGGGGAACATTCGCGAGCTGTATCACACGTTGGAGCGGGCCTGGCTGGTGGGGGCCGACCACATCACGGCCTCGCTGCTGACCGCCGAGATGGCCGGCATCGCGGCCAAGAAGAAGCCGGCCACGGGCGGTTTCCGCGCGGCCATGGACCACGCCGAGCGCCAGCTTCTGGCCGACGCCTTGACTGCGGCCGGCGGCAACAAGACGGCCGCTGCGGAAGCGTTGGGAATGAAGGCGTCGACGTTCCGCGACAAGCTGGCGAAACACGGGTTGGGGTGAGGATTGGGCGTCTTCTGTCTTT
>Ga0209313_1001169_pt1 | contig 17713 bp, 17 predicted proteins | sample BioC13SIPDNA_3_FD_185748 | JGI IMG/M metagenome (GOLD analysis project Ga0209313, IMG submission 185748) | Anaerobic biogas reactor microbial communites from Washington, USA - Biogas_R2_B C13 SIP DNA (SPAdes) (version 2) | ecosystem: Engineered > Bioreactor > Anaerobic > Unclassified | place... | reverse complement strand
GAGCCTGGAAACCGGCACCCGTTTAAAGCACTTTGACCTGGTGGGATTCTCACTCCAGTACGAGGAGGACTACATCCACGTATTGGAGATGCTCCATAAGGGTGGTCTAGCCATCCGGAAAGATAATAGAAAACCGGATGATCCCCTGGTAATAGCCGGGGGGCCCTGCGCCACCTCCAACCCCCTGCCCATGTCTCCCTATGTGGATCTGTTCCTGGTGGGTGATGGTGAGGCCATACTCCCCCATTTTTTAGAAGTATTTAAAAAACTGGACAAGCCCAGATTGGAGTTGGAGAGCTTCCTGGAAGTTAAGGGAGTTTATCTACCTGATAATCCCGTGGAGATCAACCTCATCCAGGACATGGAACAGGCCTGGAAGCCGGTGCACCAGGTTATACCTGAGACAGATAATAAGCGTTTGATCCCGGCCTTCGGAAGATCATTCCTCCTGGAGGTGTCCCGGGGGTGCACCCGGGGCTGCCGGTTCTGCATGGCCGGCTGCTTGTACCGTCCCCGCAGGGAAGTGCCCCTGGAGAAACTGCTGGAAACTGCTGAAGTTACCAGAAAATCCACGGGACTAAACAAGGTGGCCCTCATAGGGGCGGCAGTCTCAGACCACTCCCGGATGGAGGACCTGTGCCAACAACTTTTGGAAAAGGATTTCCAGATCACCCTACCCTCCCTCCGGGTGGAATCAGTAACAGACCAGCTCCTTTCGATACTCAAAGATAGCGGACTGAAGACGGTCACCCTGGCACCGGAGTCCACCTGGAACCTCCGCAGGGTGGTCAACAAATCCCTGACCGATGAGGACATCTTTGCTGCCGTTGAGAAAATCTTCCAGCACGACTTAAACGTCAAGTTGTACTTCATGGTGGGCCTGCCCACCGAGACTGATAAGGATATACTGGAACTAGTAAATTTAATCAGAACCCTCCAGAAAAAGGCGCCGAGGTATAGTTCCCTCCGGGTGAGTGTGAATCCATTCATACCCAAACCCCACACCCCCTTCCAGTGGCACCACTTCAACTACAAAGAGATAAAAAACAAGATCAGCTCCCTGAACAAGGAGTTCCGTTCCCGTTATTTCAAGGCGGAAAGTCCCCGCAGCAGCCTCATCCAGTACGTTTTATCCGTGGGGGGAGTGGAAATAGGGGTTGTTCTGGAAAGATCACTCCAACACAAGTTATCCCTACCGGACTGGCAGAAACTTTCTCCCCACTGGGATCTGGAATCCGATCTGCCCTGGAAGAACATCCAGGTGGGAGTCAGTGACGAGTTTCTAAAAAGTGAGTATGATAATGCCTTGAAAGGTGACTTCACACCCTGGTGCGAGACCTTCGGTTGCCAGAACTGCGGGGCCTGTCCCTGATTCCTCCCTCTTTCAAGGTAGGAATATTTTATCTCCGACTAACTTTTTACCTGATCCTCCTCATCAGACTGGCCAGGTGGCCTAGGGTGTGGGAGAGGAATCTTTCCCTCCACCTAAGTTCCCGGTCGAATAATCCTCTGCGCTCCTTTATCTCCCTTTTCACCGATTTGATCTCATCACCAGGTGAGTACTTAATGTAAACAGGTATTCCCAGGAGCATCAGTAGGACTCCAGTCACGATCTGGATGGGGGAGCACTGGGTCATGAGGTAAACACTGATGATCACCCCTAAGATAGGCACAACTCTGGGGAGGTTAATACCGCCCTCATAGTTCTTGCGGAGGGGGAACACTGATAGGCAGGTTACCAGGTAGCATAGAAGCAGGGTGAATACCGAGAGGATGATGAGTTCACTTATGGTTCCCAGGAGGGTGGCGATGGTGGTTACCACCCCCTGCACCAATAGGGATAGGTAGGGAGTGCCATACACCGGATGCACCCTGGCAAAGAAGTGGGGAAACAGGCCATCACCAGCCATGGCATAGGGTATCCGGGCCGATGATAATATTCCCGCCTCGTCAGATCCAGATATGGAGAATAAAGCACCAATTGCCAGGATTATCGCACCTAAACCTCCGATGATGGTTTTTCCTGCCAGGGCCAGTGGTGCGGAACTGGTGGATAACTCCTGCCAGGATACTGAACCCACAATTACGAAGTTGGTTAGAAAGTAGAAGACTATGATGAGGACCATCCCCAGTACCAGGGCCCGGGGAATGGTTCTCTTAGCATCCAGTATCTCATCCGAGGGTACAGTTACCAGTTCGAATCCGACGTAGGCCCAGAATATCAGGACCAGGGCACCTCCCATACCACCCCAGCCCTGGGGGGCGAAGGGTGTTAGGTTGGATATTAAATGGGAGGGTTTGAGGATGAAGAACACCAGGCCCAGCAGGGTGAGGATCACCAGGGGGAAGATCTTCAGGAAGGTCAGGGCGTCGTTGATCTTCCCTGCTTCCTTCACTCCCCGGTAGTTTATAAAGGTTAAAAAGAATACGAAGGCTATTTTGATGAGGTCCTGTTGCCAGGGCACGATGTGGGGAAAGAAGTAGGTGAGATATGCCACGAATGCCAGAGGAAATACTGCGATAGCTGCCCAGGAGGCAATTATAAGGGACCAGCCCACCATGAATCCTGCGAAGTCCCCAAAGGCTTCCCTGGCATAGGCGTAGGGGCCTCCTACCCGGGGAGTTAGGGAGGAGCATTCAGCAAAACAGAGTGCTATGACTAGGGCCATTACACCGGCTAAAACCCAGGCTAAAAGAGATGCCGGGCCCAGTAAACCCGCCCCAAAGGCCGCGGCGATGTAGATATCTGCACCTACTATGGTGCCGATAACCAGGTTTATCACATCAAAAAGACCAAGGGCCCGCTTCATCTCAGCCATGCTTTCCTTTATATTAGTCTAGGACGATAAATAATTAAGGTAATGATTATGAAGCCCACTCAACGTCTAGAATCCATTGACCTCTCCGGGGTTCGTAAGATGTTCGACCTGGTGGGTGAAGGTACCATCAACCTGGCCCTGGGCGAACCCGACTTCAACACCCCCAGCCATATTAAGGACGCTGTTAAAAGGGCCCTGGATGAGAATTTCACCCACTACACCGGTAACCAGGGGACCCTGGAACTCCGGGAAGCCATATCTGAAAAGCTAAGGCAGGATAACCACATTGAAACTTCCCCGGAAAACATCATCGTCACCGTAGGTGCCAGTGAGGCCCTTTTAATGTCAACCCTGGCCCTGGTTGATAAGGGAGACGAAGTCCTCATCCCTGATCCAGGCTTCGTATCCTACCAGGCCTGTGTAGAATTGGCTGGAGGCACCACTGTACCTGTGGAGCTTGACTGTGAGGATGACTTCCGATTAAACCCCGAGAATGTTCAGGAGAAGATCAGCCAGAAAAGCAAGGCCATTATCATGAACTCCCCAGCCAACCCCACCGGGGGAGTCATGAAAAAGGAGGATGTTAAGGGCCTGGCCGAGATCGCCCAGGACCATGACCTGGTGATCATAAGCGACGAGATCTACGAGAAGATCATCTACGGGAGCAAGCACTACAGTCCCGGACGATACACAAAAAACGCCATCACCATCAACGGCTTCTCCAAGGCCTACGCCATGACCGGATTCCGTGTCGGATATCTATCCGCACCATCCAACTTATCAGAAGCTCTCCTGAAGGTGCACCAGTACAGCACAGCCTGTGCCAGTTCCCTCTCCCAAGCCGCAGCACTGGAAGCCCTTACCGGGCCGCAGGATAGTGTGGGTGAGATGGTGGCGGAGTTCCAGAGAAGAAGAGACCTGGTGGTTTCCAGACTTAATGGTATGGGCATTGAATGTAAGCTGCCACAGGGAGCTTTCTACCTCTTCCCCCAGGTTAGGGATCCGGAGTTGTTCGTGTCTGAAGCAATTAAGGAGGGAGTGGTACTGGTGCCAGGTGCTTCCTTCGGGGCCCATGGTGCGGGTCACTTCCGTCTCTCCTATGCAACGTCCTACCCGGAACTGCTAACTGCCATGGATCGGCTGGAGCTCCTGGAGTGGTAAACACCATTTTTAAAAAAAAAACTCCATTAACTTGGCCTAATTCTTGATCATCAAGCTACACATTCTTTTGGCACTACTTTGGGCTCTGTTAATTCCAGATAAAAATATAAGTACTCATTTTTTCATACTTTTAAAAACCCAAGGAGTGGGAGAAAAAGATGTGGGAAGAGGTTAAACTGGAGGGAATGCCGGGACTATCCCAGGAGGAGGCCAGTGCTAAATTAAAGTCCGAAGGCTATAACGAACTCCCCTCCCCGGATAAAAGAACCTTGTTCGCCATTGCCCTGGAAGTAGTGCGCGAACCCATGTTCCTTCTTTTAATAGCCTGTGGCAGCATCTATCTGGTACTGGGGGACCTGGAGGAGGCCCTGATGCTCTTGGCCTTCGTGTTCGTGATTATGGGCATCACCTTCTACCAGGAACGGAAAACCGAGAACACCCTGGAGGCCCTGCGGGATCTGTCCAGCCCCCGGGCCCTGGTCATCCGGGACGGACAGCAGAAACGGATCGCCGGGAGGGAAGTGGTCACCGGGGACATCATCATGCTCCAGATGGGGGACCGGATCCCAGCCGACGCCGTGGTCCTCTCCTGCAGCAACCTCCTCATCAACGAGTCGCTTTTAACCGGGGAATCAGCACCGGTGCGTAAGGTCTCCTGTGGTGGGATCCTGGACATGCACCCCCCAGGTGGTGACAGCCTCCCATCGGTGTTCTCCGGGACCCTGGTGGTGCAGGGGCAGGGAGTGGCCCAGGTAATGAAAACCGGCCTCCAGACAGAGATGGGCCGGATAGGTAAGAGTTTACAGTCCCTTGAAACCGAGAACACCGCCCTCCAGAAGGAGACCCGCCGGGTGGTCCTGAACATGGCACTCATGGGGGTGGGACTCTGCTGTGTGGTTGTGGTGGTCTACGGCCTCACCCGCCTGGACTGGTTGCAGGGCTTCCTGGCGGGGATCACCCTGGCCATGGCCATCCTACCCGAGGAGATCCCCGTGGTCTTGACCATCTTCCTGGCCCTGGGAGCCTGGCGCATATCCCAGAAGAACGTGCTCACCAGGCGCTCCCAGGCCATAGAGGCCCTGGGATCCGTCACTGTACTGTGCACCGATAAGACCGGTACCCTCACCCTCAACCAGATGATGGTCCGCACCCTGATGGTCCGGGGCGAGTCCCTGGAAGTTAACCATGATGATGATAATTTACCGGAGAAATTCCACTCCCTATTGGAGTACAGCATCCTGGCCAGCCAGAAGGACCCCTTCGACCCCATGGAGAAGTCGTTAAAGGAATTCGGAAACCAGGTCCTGAGGAACACCGAACACCTCCACCATGACTGGAGCCTGATACAGGAGTATCCCCTCTCAGAGGAGCTCCTGGCCATGTCCCATGTATGGCAATCCCCGGATGGAGATGAATACCTCATCGCTGCTAAGGGGGCTCCGGAGGCAGTGGCAGACCTGTGCCACCTGTCAGAAGTGGAGTTGGCGGAGTTGCAGGAACAGATCACCACCTTAGCCAGTCAGGGCTTGAGGGTTATTGGAGTGGCCCAGGGACATTTCACCCAGACCCACCTACCCGGAGAGCAGCACGATTTCCCATTCCAGTTTCTGGGCCTTTTAGGCTTCCATGATCCCCTGCGCCCCCTGGTAGAGGAGGCAGTGGCTGAGTGTTACCAGGCCGGCATCAGGGTGGTGATGATCACCGGGGACTACCCCGGCACCGCCTCCCACATTGGCTCACAGATCGGGCTCCGGAACTACGGCCAGGTAATCACCGGGCCCGAGTTAGACCAGATGAATGATGAAGAGCTCCAGGACCATGTCCAGGATGTTAACATCTTTGCCCGGGTAGTTCCGGAGGAAAAGCTGCGCCTGGTGGAGGCCTTCAAAGCCAGGGGTGATACTGTGGCCATGACTGGAGATGGGGTGAACGATGCCCCGGCACTTAAATCCGCCCAGATCGGTATCAGTATGGGTGGCCGGGGGACGGATGTGGCCCGGGAGGCCTCCGCCCTGGTGCTCCTGGATGATGATTTTTCCTCCATTGTCTCGGCGGTTAAGATGGGCCGGCGCATCTTCGACAACCTGAAGAAGGCCACCTCCTACATCTTCGCGGTGCACGTGCCCATCGTGGGCATGTCCCTTTTACCGGTGATCTTTGGCTGGCCCCTGGTCCTCTTTCCCATGCAGATCGTCATCCTGGAACTCATCATCGACCCTGCCTGTTCAGTTGCCTTCGAGGCAGAGCCCGCAGAGGAGGATGTGATGAAGCGGCCACCCCGCAGTAAGAAAGACCCCCTCTTCGAACCCCGAACCATAGGGATCAGCATCCTACAGGGGGTGGTGGTGCTCCTCATAGTCCTGGCCGTCTTTGTGGTGGCCTTCTATGGGGGCCGGGGCGAGGACACCTCCCGGGCTCTGGCCTTCACCACCATGCTTTTCGGTAACCTGGCCCTGATCCTCTCCAACCGTTCCTGGAGTAAAACCATCATGGAGACCCTGCACTCACCTAACCCGGCCTTGTGGTGGATCATAGCCCTGGCAGTTATCATACTGGGACTGGTACTCTACCTGCCATCACTGCAGAGCCTGTTCCAGTTCGGGGTGCTCTCAGCAACTGATCTCCTGCTCTGCCTCCTGGCTGGTGGCACTAGTGTGCTGTGGTTCGAGGCACTGAAGGCCGCCAAGTTCCGTCTGCAGCCCTGACAGCCTGGACCAGGCAGGGAATAATAAATATTAATCCCCAGACCTAAACTAGAAAACATGGCTGAATCCATAAAAAGCAGGGTCAGAAAAAAGTGCCAGGAAATGGGCATACCCCTGGTGGGCTTTGCACCGGTGGAAAGGTGGGAAAATCCCCCGGAGGAGCTGCCCCACCACTTTGAGGAGTGGATACCCCCAGAATTCTGGCCCCAGTCCATCTACCCCGAGGCTAAAACAGTTATTGTAATTGGACTGCCAGTGCAGCTCCCCATCCTGGAGACTGCGCCCTCCATCTTTTACCACGAACTGTACCACACCATCAACCAGCTATTGGATGAAGAGGCCTACCTCTTATCAAATTATCTTACCAGCCAAGGACATCCTTCTATTTACCTACCCCGGGATGGGTATGGTGATATTGAAGTGCTCCTGAAAAAGCCCCTGGCCTTTTTCTCCCACAAACACGCTGCATACCTGGCTGGTCTGGGATCCATTGGTTGGAATAATGTGCTTTTAACTCCAGAGTATGGACCCCGGGTTCGTTTCACCTCCATCTTCACCACCGCCTCCCTGGATGGTGACCCCATAATTGGTTATGACCTGTGCACCCGGTGCCTCCTCTGTGCTAGAACTTGCCCTGTTCATGCCCTGGCCACCCGTAAGGATGAGCACTTCCCCCCACCCATGGAGAAGATCAACTGTGCCAACCGGAGCAGGAAACTCCGTAAAAAGTATCAGTCCCCCTGCGGTATCTGCATCAAGGTCTGCCCTGTGGGGATGGATCGGGTGGTGTTTGGCCGGGAGGACACCTCCCTCTACTCCCAGGAGGAGGGTTTCGAGGAGTATCACCGGGCCTGGGAGCACGTTAAAAATTATGGGAGTAAAAAATAATCCTATGGACTATGAATTCGCAGCCCGTATGGGTAAGGTTCCCCGCTCCTTCATCAGGGAGATACTGAAGGTATCCGAGGACCCGGAGATCATATCCTTTGCCGGTGGCTTGTCCAGCCCAGAATCATTCCCGTAGCATGATATTAAAGAATCAGCAGTCCGGGTCTTAGATGAAAAGGGGGCGCAGGCCCTCCAGTACAGCACCACCGAAGGATATTATCCCCTGAGGGAGTGGATTTCCCAGCGCTACCAGATGAGGGGCCTAGAAGTGGAGCCGGAGGAGGTTCTAGTGACCAATGGTTCCCAGCAGGGCCTGGATCTGGTGGGGAAGATATTCCTCAACCAGAACGACCCGGTCCTGGTGGAAAGACCCACCTACCTATTCGTCCTCCAGTCCTTTGGGCTCTACGAGCCAATATTCCATTCCCTACCCCTAGGACAAGAGGGAGTGGATGTTCTAGACTTGCAGGAGGTTCTGAATAGATTTCGTCCCAAACTCTTCTACGCAGTTCCTAACTTCCAGAACCCCACCGGCACAAGTTATTCCCTGGAGTGTAGGAAGGAGGTTGCCAGGGTTTTAAAGGGCAGTGATACTGTTTTGGTGGAGGATGATCCCTACGGTGAGATACGCTTCCTAGGCGAGGATCATCCCCCAGTTAAGGCCTTTCTAGGTGAATCCTTATTTTTAGGGTCTTTTTCCAGGGTAGTTTCCCCGGGCATCCGTCTGGGATGGGTAACCGCCCCCTCCGAAGTTATGGATAAGCTGGTCACCGCCAAGCAGGCCTCTGATCTGCACACCAGTCTACTGTCCCAGATGATCATCCACTGTTACCTATCAGATTATGATGTGGAGGCTCATTTAAAGAGAATACGCAGCATGTACAAAAGAAAGCGGGACCTCATGGTCTCTTTAATAAAGGATGAGTTCCCGGAGGATGTGAAGTGCACCGAACCAGGGGGGGAATGTTCCTGTGGGTTACCCTCCCGGAGGGTGTGTCCTCCCTGGAGCTATTTAAAAGAGCCCTTGAGGAGAAAGTGGCCTTTGTACCAGGCCCGGCCTTCTTCTCTGAAAATCCTCAAGATAACACCTTGAGGATTAATTTTTCCAACAGCAGCAGGGAAGAGATAGAAGAGGGTATAAACCGGTTGGCCAGGTCTCTAGGAGAACTTGAAAATTAGTTGTTCATAAAAAAAATATAAAAAAGGGGGTTTATTAGTTCCCCCTATGGTTTTCTTTTTGATAGGAACAGTCCCCCGGCTACCAGTAGTAAGGCCAGGATGGTTCCCAGTAGTGGTGCTCCTGTTTTTTCCATGGTCACTGTAGCAGCAGATACGTCAGGTGTTTCGGGAGTTACAGGTTCTGGTAGTTCCAGAATAATTCCCGGGTCAATGGCAGCATAGAGATATCTGGTTTCTTTTTTGTAGGTGGCTGGGTGGTGTATGCATTCGTAGATTGGTCGGCTGGGATCTTCACAGTAGATGGGGATGGTGGCCCAGGCCCAGTACCAATCCTCGGATTCTGGGCATATCTCACAGAAGTATTCTGTGTAGTGGAATGGACCCCAGAACACAGCACCGGGGTAGGAAGATTCTGGGTAGGTGGCACGCAGATCATCAAGCCACGTGTTTACTTGATGAAGGCTGCCCCAGTAGTATGTTCCCCAGGCAGGGAGCCAGTCCCAGCCAGTTAGAACTTTTTCATGGCCTACCAGCACTTGTTCATCGTAGGCGGGTTGATCCACAATGGTTACCTTGTAGGTTCCGTTGAATTCGTTGTCAAATCTACCAGTGGCTATGGCTCTGGTAAAAATGGTCAGTTTTGCCACTTCCCCAAGGTTTAGATTACCAATATTCCAGGTTACGGTCCTTGTGGCTGCATCATATGTTGCTTTCGAAGGATCACTGTTTCCAAGGTACTCTAACAAGTCCGAGATTTGATCTGTAACCACCACGTCGGTGAAGTTGTCATCCAGGTTTGGATTGCTAACTGTAAGGTTAAAATTTATAGCTTCACCCAGATAAACTTCTTCACTGTTCACCGTCTTTTCTGCCGTAGCATTCAGAATTGGTTCTTCTGCAAAAACAGCGCCTATCATGCATAATCCCATTAACAGGATCACTATGGTAGAGTAGATAGTCTTTCTCAATATATCCCCCCCAAGTGATATATTTCGTTTTATAAAAATAATCCAATAACTTATCGTTATAAGTGTGGTGTCTTAAGCTAAGGTGATTCCCCCGCCAATGGATAGTATCTACTCCTTAAATAATGTATTAAGGCGAAATCTATCACCACATCACCATAACGAATACCGCGAACACCACAATAAGGTGGCCTGAACCATACTGGGCTCCCCACATTATGGGTGGTCACTTCTTCCGCTTTATGGATACTCATCTTTTGTTATCCCCCCCTTTTTCTTTTTCTGTTCTTTGTTTTTATTCCAGAACATATTTATAATTTGCCATGGCAGAGAAAAATTAGTGTTAATTCACAATATTTACACTGGAAATCCACCTGGAACTGGTATCTTTATGGATTATAAAATTGGTTAAAGGCAGGAAAAGCGCCGGGGACGGGATTTGAACCCGCGTGATCCAAGGGATCATTGGCTTAGCAGGCCAACGCCGTACCAGACTGGGCCACCCCGGCATATAAAATGTAGGTATTTAGATTGGTTCCTCTACTATTTAAACACAAGTATCCTGGTGGTGAATGTAGTGGGCGTGTTCAAGAGTGGACAGACCGCGTGTCCAATGGTGATCCAGAAGGCCAACTCCACCCCGCTGTTCCACAAGCATCAGCTGACCAGAGTAGAGCTGCTTCTTTCCAGACCTGACACGTTCCCCTGGTTAAGGGCGTTAACACCGGCCCTCCAGCCAGTGCCCAACCACCAGTGATCCTGTGGGACGAGGTTTCAGCATTGATCCTCTGGGCCAAGAGACAGTTAATCTGCCGCCTCTTGAACTTCGACCGCGCCGTATAGGGGATGTGCGCTTACAGAGGACCCCTGACCCTCCAGTCTAGCCCATTTAGTGTTGGTGGTAGGTGGTATTTTAAGGTTGTGTTTCAATTGCTTAACCTTCATTGATTGGAATGATATTTCACCAGTCTAGAACATACAAATGATCATGGATGGGCTTTTGATTATGGGCGTGGTCATCAGCATCTACATGGCCTTTAACATAGCCGCCAATGATATTGGTAACTCAATGGGGACAGTAGTAGGCAGCGGTGCCCTTAAAATGCGTCATGCCCTGTTACTGGGGGCGTTTTTTGAATTGGTAGGGGCACTGTACTTTGGGAGTGAAGTTATCAAGACTGTGGGGAGTGGTATCATCGCCCCGGATGTCCTGCAGGCCACCGGGGCCTTCATCATAACCCTATCTGCAGCTCTGTGGATAACCATAACCCTGCTGCGTAAGATACCCATCTCTGGTTCAGATGCCATTGTAAGTGCACTGGTAGGTTATGGACTGGTGAGTGTAGGTATTAACAGTATGAACCTGAATACGCTGGCTTTTATCGTCATTAGCTGGATCATGTCACCCCTGATGGGGCTGGTAACGGGCTTTGGGGTTTACTATCTTCTGAAAAATTTTTTATTCAAAAATATCACGGCCATCTCTGTTAAGGACCGTTTAGAGAAAATATTTTCCTACCTGCAGATTGGTAGCTCCGCCTTCTCAGCCCTGAATGTGGGGGCCATTGACATTGCCGTGGCTACTGGGGTGCTTTATTATGCCTTCGGAGCTTCAGTCAGCCAGAATATACAGATCCTGGGGGCCATTGGGATTGTGGCCGGGATAATGGTGGCTGGGGGGCGTATAACCGAGACCATAGGGCGAAGGATCACGGAACTTGTTCCATCCCGGGGATTCTCAGCACAGATAGCCGCAGCTACGGTGATTTTCTTTTTTGCTGGTTTGGGGATGCCAGTTTCACCAACTCAGACCCTGGTGGGCACTGTAATCGGGATAGGACTAGCCCGGGGTACCAGTACCGTTAAGGTGGATGTGATTAAAAACATTGCCACCACTTGGATCCTGACCATACCTGCCTGTATCCTGATATCGGCCTCCATGTATCTTCTCTACAGCATACTAATCTAAGATCCCTGTATCGAAGGAGGCTCTAGGTTTCATGGAAAAAAATAATTAAAAGTTCAAATCAATAAGTAATAGTTTCTTTAATCAGCCAGTCCCCAACCCCAGATTGTGGTGGCTTGTATGGGAGGTATAAGATTCCAGTTAAGATTAAAGAAGCAATTTACTGGGTGGAGTTCTGGTCAGTAACGCCCTTCAATTGGAATCCCCACCAATTACAAGGACTTCACCCTAGACTAGGGATACTTTGATGTACTGGAGGGGGTTTTAGCTTCAAGGCACCGGCTTAAATGGACAAAGCACCACCTGGGGATAGATAGACTGGTGGTAAAGCCATGGCCCGAGTGGCAGAATGCTTAGAAAAATATGGATTCGAAGTTTTAGAAAAGTATGAGTTTAATTATCAGCCCACCACCAAGGAGCTGGACCAGTGCTACGAGATTGGTATAGCTGTCTTTATCAAACTGATGGGTGAAGAATGGAAGAGGTGAATGGACTATGAAAACAATGGACTATGAAAGCCCCATGGATAATGAGAAGAAGTTGATGGTGGTTACCTTTTGGGTGAACCGAAAAGCAGCACGTACCGAGGGTTGTGCTCCCTTTTTAATAAAAAAAGTTACCACCAGCCAGGACACCCATCTCCCTGATGAGGGTAAATTCCTCAAATATTCGGAAGATTTGATCCAGGAAATAGCCTCTGACCTGGATGATGGTGAAACTGTGGAGTTTATTTTCAACATCGGAGAAGAGGTGATGGACGTCACCCTTAGCAACAACTCCTTCAGTGTAGAGGTGACTAAAAGTCCGGAAATTGAAGAAGAAATCGTTGACAAACTGGAGATGGAGCTCCGCAAGAAGTTCCCCAGCTTATGTGACTCCTTCAAGCCCCGGGTAACTCCCCATGAATAGGCAGGGCCCTCCCCCTCCTTTTTTTATGAAAAAATAATCTTTTTACAGGCCCAGTACCCTTATAATATCTCCATCTGAGATAATTCCCCGGATCTGGTGGTCCTCTATTACCATCAGCTGGTTGATAATGCCCTCCTCTTTACCATACTGATTCATCTTCCTCACGGCAGTTACGAGATCATCTTCGGGACTGACACACACCACATCCTTGATCATTACTTGCTCCACTGTGGTGCCCAGTTCGTACTTGTCCAGTATCAGGTTGTGGCCCAGGTCCGTGGCAGTGACAATACCAGCCAGCACCCCCCCATCCATGACGGGTAGGGAGCTTATCCTGTGCTTCATCAACTTTTCAAAGGCAAAAATCACGTCTTCCTGGGGTGGGACCGTAATTACATCCTTGGTCATCACATCTTTAACCTTGAGTTCCTTTAACATCTTCTTCACTTCCATATGTCTGGGTTATGTTCTCGATAATTGAGTCAATGGTGGTGGTGACATCGATGTTCTCGATGACCGGAACATGGAATTTGTTGGCCTGGCTTTCAAAGTAGAGGTGGGTTCTCCGGATATCATCAAAGGAGTCCATATATCTTTTAAGCGGCCTCCGGGCCCACATCTGTCGGCAACGGGAGTAAAATCGTCCCCTGTGCACTTCCTCATCCTGTATGGTTAGGACGAACATTTTAACGTTGGACAGTGACACTAGGTTTTGGCTGATGAATCCGGGTACGATGTGCACCCCCTCTACCACGATGCTTATTCCCTCTTTGATGGCCCGTTCAATAACTGCCTCCACACCCACACTTACCGTGTCCACATGGTCCCGGAAACCAATGAGTACTTGGTCAAATTCAGGTGGGGGTGGAATGCGCAGGGAAAGGTAGGCTGTGTAGCTGGATTCGTAGAGGGTGGGAACAAGTTCCTTGGAGCTTGTTTTACGCATGACCTCCCGGATCATGTCGGTACTGATCATGTTTCGGATGCCCAGCCGGTTGGCTACTTCAAAGGCAATGGAGCTGGTCCCCACACCCGAGGCACCCCCCACCAGTATAATTAAAGGATCAGTGCAGCGGCGAAGCTTCTTCCAATGCCTGTACTTGGAGGCTATTTCCTGATCCTCTTCCCATAACTTTTCAGTGACCTTTTTTATGAGGTCATCCAGTACAATTACCTCCACTCCTTCTTCCTTGAGGTGGGCTTCGATCTGGGAGGCAAAGGTGTAGGCCTTGTTAGGGTCCATCTCCGCCCTGGTAAGAGATCTGGCTAGAACCCCCTTCGAAAAGGGTTCCCGGTATTTTTTACCCCCTACTTCTCCTTCGACCATTATCATACTCATATGTACACCTCAAAAAGTTTAAAAAAAGGTATCTAATGATGGTTGATCCCCCACCTTTAAATCATTTTCTACCCCAAATGGTTACCCATCTTTTTAGGGATAAGATTTACTGTTTTTTAGATTTATTCGAATCTAAGGCTATTATTTTAGTTTTGATCCGGGTTTTTTCCTCTTCGGGGATGTGGATGAGGCAACCATAGCCCTCATCCAATTTACCCGGATTCAGCACCTGGGTCTCCCGGATCCGATCTGTGCCCCGTGACTCGTGGATATGGCCACAGATATTTATGGTGGGCTGAAACTCCTCTATAAGCCGGCGCAGGCTGGTGCTGCCGGCATGCTCCCCCGAAGGGAGCAGGTCTGTACTGGTGCCATGTGGAGGGGTGTGGGTTACAAAAATAGTTACTTCATGGTCCTTTATGCCTTCCAGGGCCTTTTTAGCCTCATCATATATCTCCACCTCCTCGAATTCCAGTGGAGTGTTGAAGGGGGTGGGGTTGGACCCGCCAAATCCACAGATGCCCACATTTTTCACCACCAAGCAACGGGCATGAATGTTAACTGCACGGGAGCTTTCGATCTCGCCATGAATGAACTCCGGGTCGCAGTTGCCGGGTATGGCCATGACTGGTACATCGTAGGAGCAGATCTCATTCAGGATATCCTCCCCTAACTTACGAGGGCCAAAGTGGGTTATGTCACCGGCCAGTATTACCAGATCCACCGGGTTACTTTTTAGATAGTTAACTAGGGGCTGGAATTCACCATGCATATCAGTTACTGCCAGGATCTTCATTTTTCATCCTCTACTACTGAATTTGTGTCTTAGGTAGGTTAAGGTCCCACATGGACAGGTGACTCAGCAAAAATCTTATATCTGTTCCTTGAAAAATGTGCCCAGTTCCTTTAGGCTCAGCTTAAGATTTTTCGGATCACCGTAGACCGCCACCAATCGGTCGTCTTCAAATTCGATGATGACGTTGTGGTACTCAGCTATCTCCTGAACCCGGTCCTCTGCCAGGGGTATCTTGAAGTTCACCCGGATCATGGAAAAGCCAGGGGGTGCGCCTACCACAAATTTGGACCGGTCCTCCTTGGGGGGATAAACTTCTTCACCCTGAGCTGCTCGTCTAAGTTTATCCAGCCAGCTATCCGAGTATTCTTCCCCTTTACACTCAGCTAGGGCCATCAGAGCTTCCTGGGCAGATGTTAAAAATTCGTTCATCCTTCTGGCCTCCTTTAACCGTTCCGGATCCGTGGGATCCACCTTGTAAAAGTTAATGGTGGTCTTGGCCAGGCGGATGTCCCTGGTTATGGAGGGAGGGATCTGGACTTTGTGACGGCGCAGGTCAGTTAAAAGTTCCACCAGGATCATCCAGGTCTGTTCAGCTGGTAATGAACTCATAGGTGGCCTTCCAATATTTTCTTGGAACTGAAGTTAATCTCAGCATCAGCATCTTTTAGTTCTGCTTCAATTTCTTTAATATCCTTGTATGAGCTTAAAAAAAGGACATGAAAGCTTTCAGTGCCACTGATATTTAAGATGGCGATTTCATCCTCATTTTCAATAGTTTTATCTTCAATCGAGGCCTTGTACTGTACAAAGGGCCCGAATTTTTCGGGTAGTTCAGTGTATCTGAAAACACCAACTAGGCTGGCTACAAACAAAAGTAACACCTCACTTATTTTTAAAAGGTAATTTGGATTTTGTAATTTAAAAAGTTAATGAAAAAAAAGAGAAAAAAGTTGGGGGAGAGGTTTACTCTCCACCTGTTATTTCATCCAGAGTTGACAGGTTTTCCTCACATTTTTCCAGGGCGGAATCAACGCATACCTGGTGGGCATCCACAGTGAGGTCGTCTACACTTACACCCATGGCCATACCATAGAGTTGGGCCAGGTGGAAAACAGGGATCTCGAAGTCGGTGCCGAACTTGTTGTTGGTCTCCACTTGTCCCACGTCAAACTGAAGGTGGCAGAAGGGGCAGACATTGATGATGGCATCCACACCAGCATCCCTCATGTTGGTGAGTTTTTCCCTGGTGAAATCAGCTGTGACATCGTTATCCCGGGATCTTAGACCTCCACCAGCTCCGCAGCACATCATTTTGTCCTTGTAGTCCACGGATTTGGCCCCGGTGATTTCCACAAGTTCATCCAGGATGGTGGGTTTGATGGGGTCGTCTATGCCGATAGCATCGCTGGGTTTAAGGAAGTGACAACCATAGTGCACGGCTACATTTAGATTTAAGGGTTTGGTAACTGCTTCTGCTAGTTTGTCCAGGCCCACATCGTTGTAGAGGATCTCGGCAAAGTGTCGGACTTGAATTTCGCCCTTGAATTCACGGCCTGCTTCAGCCAGTACTTTGTTCACCTTATCCTTCATTTCAGGGTCTTCGTGTAAGAGGTGGTTGGTTTCGTATAAGGAACCAAAACAACCGTTACATTCGGTCATGATGTCGTTACCCTGATCTTCTGCTATGGTAATGTTCCGGGCGGCTATTGAAGCCCAGGTGAGTCGGTCGAAGGATCCGAACACCCCTGGAGCGGGGCAGCAGGATGCTCCTTCCATGTCCTTAAGTCCTACACCCAATTTATCAAACATGATGCGGGTTGCTTTTTCAATACCGGGGTACCGGTTGTTCATGATGCATCCTAAGAAGTAGGCAAATTCTTGTTCAGCCATGTTATCACCTTATTCTAGTTCTCCTTTCTCCCAGTTGTAGCCGATGAGTTTATCGAAACCGGAAGCCTTGATTATCGTCTGAACTTCCTCCAATGCTTCGGGGAAGGTGTGGGTAGTTGGTGGTAGTTCATCCAGTCCCACTCGTTTTCTGAGTTCCATGGTGACATCGTTAATGGGGACGCCGTGTCCTGTTTTTAAAACGAAGGACCCCACTGCCTTGTGAGCAGGGGCCATGTAACCGGCCTGGGCAGCGTAGTTTCGTACTATTTTCACTACATCTACAATTTTAATGCCCCGTGGACATCTTTCCTGGCATTCATAGCAGGTGGTGCACATCCAGATGGAATCATCAGATATGACATCATTTTTCAATCCCATAACTGCCCGGCGTACCAGTTGCCGGATCCGGTAGGGAGTTCTCCTACCTGAGGGGCAGGCACCAGTACAGGTACCGCACTGGAAGCAGATAGCTACGCTCTCTGCACCGGCTTCCATTACTTCTTCTTTGAATCTTGGATCTATATCAGCACGGGTTATTTTATTTTCATCCGCATTTAGTAACGTCATGCTTTCACTCCTTTCCTTTTTAGGTTCTTCAACAGCTTCTTCTGGTTCTTCAGCTGGTTCATCTATCTCCTCAGATAGTTCCTCTTCTGAAGATTTTTCTGGTTTCTCTTCTGGAGATTCTGGTTCGGTTTCTTCCGTTGTCTCCGACTCTGATGTTACTGGAGCTAATGGTTCATCTGTTGCTGGTGTTTTCTCTTCCGTTGATTCTTCCTTTTCTTCAGGAATCTCTTCCTCAGGAATAGTTTCAACTTCGACTGTTACTTGTTCTTCAGCACTGGTTTCTGGTTCTTTTTCTTCAACCGGGGGCTTTTCGGGCTCTGTTTTCACCTGGGGTTCTTCGGTTTTTGCTGTTTCTTTTGGTTTTTTTTCTCCTGGCTCACCTTCGCCAGTTAAAGCTCTTTTTAAGCGGTTAAGGAAACTCATTATAGTTCACGCCCCGGTCATCATAGTGGTATCTAGAAAAACTTATGATTACCAATGAAGGGTGTATTTCGTTCCGTATATATAGCTTGCGGAAAAATCATCATGT
>Ga0209313_1001140_pt1 | contig 18010 bp, 15 predicted proteins | sample BioC13SIPDNA_3_FD_185748 | JGI IMG/M metagenome (GOLD analysis project Ga0209313, IMG submission 185748) | Anaerobic biogas reactor microbial communites from Washington, USA - Biogas_R2_B C13 SIP DNA (SPAdes) (version 2) | ecosystem: Engineered > Bioreactor > Anaerobic > Unclassified | place... | reverse complement strand
AGAAGGTTGGCCCCGGCCCAAGCCTAAACCAACCTCTTTTTATACATTCAGGGTCATATCAAATGAATATGGTTAACTTCTGACCACTTTAGAAAATAACAGACAAGTGTTGTCACACAGTCTGACGGTTCTTCTGTCTGCGGGCACCAAGAAATAAGAGAACAAAACTGCACTCCTTTTATCGCAGACAGAAGAACCGTCCCCTTGTCTGCGTGCTTACCGCTCATTTATATCCACGTAATCTTTCAATGTAACAATGCTTTTATAGGCCGGCCTGATTATTTTATCTGCATTGGACAGTTCCTCCAGGCGATGCGCACTCCAGCCCACGATCCTGGCGATGGCAAACATGGGGGTATATAGCTCGACGGGAATATCCAGCATGCTGTAAACAAATCCACTGTAAAAATCCACATTGGCACTGACGCCCTTGTAAATGGGCCGTCTTGCGGCGATCACTTCGGGAGCGATCCGCTCTATCATCGAGTAGAGCTCGAAATCCGGCCTTCTGTCCTTGGCATCAGCCAATTTTTCCACAAACCCCTTAAATACTTCTGCCCGGGGATCGGAAATCGAATAGACAGCATGTCCCATACCATAGATCAGGCCTCTGCGGTCAAACACTTCCTTGTTAAGGATCCTGGTTAAATATCCCCGCACCGCTTCTTCATCCCTAACATCTGTAACGTGAGCTTTTATGTCTTTCACCATCTCGATGACCATATTATTGGCGCCCCCGTGTTTGGGCCCTTTCAGGGATGATAAGGCAGCCGCGATAACGGAGTAAGTATCCGTTCCCGCCGAAGTAATGACCCGGGTGGTAAAGGTGGAATTATTCCCGCCGCCGTGTTCCATATGCAGCACCAGCGCAGCATCCAGCACCTTCGCCTCAACTTCCGAATACTTTTTATCCGGCCTTAACATTCGTAAAAAATTTTCCGCCGCGGAAAGCTTGTCCTCCGGCCGGTGAATATAGAAGCTTTCCCCGCATTCATAGTGATTATAGGCATGATATCCGTAAACAGCCAGCATGGGAAAAATGCTGATCAGAGTAAGGCATTGCCTCAGTATGTTATCCATTGACAGGTCCGACACCCGTTCATCGTAGGAAACCAGGGTCAGGATACTCTTCGTCAAAGAGTTCATAATGTCTTTGCTGGGCGCTTTCATGATCACATCGCGCACAAAATTTCGCGGCAGGTTCCTGCAGCCCGCCAGAATTTCCTGGAATTGTGCCAGTTCAGCAGCATCGGGGAGCTTGCTGAATAGCAGCAGATAGGCGATTTCTTCAAACCCATAGCGGTTGCCGCCCACGAATCCCTTGACCAGATCAATGATGTTGTAGCCCCGGTAATACAGCTCCCCTTCACATGGGACACTTTTGCCGTCGATCTCTTCATTTGACTTTATTAACGATATATTGGTGATGCCAGTAACGACTCCCATGCCGTTTAAATCTCTGAGGCCCCGCTTCACACCGTACTTTTCATATAAACTGAAATCAACCAGATTATTGTCATGGCAGATTTGGCTGTACTTTTCTGTATAACTTTTGATCATTTCTTTTTTTATCATATCCTGCATAACCAACTCATATCCTCCTCGTCCCGGATAGTTATTATTATATCACGATGTGCACAAATCGGGGTGTACTTCACGGGTAGGTAGTAAGTGGTTAGGGGTTAGTAAAGTGTGACAAATCCGTCCCCGTGCTTCTTAATAAAAATAAATTGCATTTCTGATCTGCATCTGGTATGCTTATAAAGCTTTGGCGGAGAAATTTAGTTTACTGTCTAAAGTCATTGGTTTCTTATCCATGGTTTATCTGTTTGGTTTATTTTGAGTTTTTGGTGGATTCGTTTACTGGAGGTTTAAAAAAGACTGTTCTTTAAGGCCCTAAAGGTTTTTTGGGATTCCGATAAATAGGCTAATAGGTCATTGTCCAGTGTTTTAATATTTCTCCGCCATAGCATAAATGACGAGAAAACGATGCCCTCACAAATGTGAGGGCATTTTTACTTTGTTCATGTGTGCCTCAATCTCTCCCCCACAGATCCCGGGTATAGACCTTCTCCTCCACATCCAGCAGTTCATCGGCGAGTCTATTGGACACGATGACATCGGAGATCTGCTTGAATTCTTCTAAATCTCTGATCACTCTGGACTTGAAAAATTCTTCTTCTTTGAGTACCGGTTCATAGACCACGACCTCGATCCCTTTGGCCTTGATTCGTTTCATGATGCCCTGGATGGAGGAAGCGCGGAAATTATCGGAATCAGTTTTCATGGTCAAACGGTAGATTCCCACTGTATCAGGATGCATGGCGATGATCCGGTCGGCGATATGATCTTTGCGAGTGGCGTTGGAATCGACGATGGCACCGATCAAAGTGCTGGGCACATCGGCATAATTGGCTCTTAACTGTTTAGCGTCTTTGGGCAGACAGTACCCGCCATAGCCGAAGGAAGGATTATTATAATGACTGCCGATCCTGGGGTCCAGCCCTACCCCTTCGATGATGTCCCTGGTATTCAGTCCCCGGATCTCGGCAAACGTATCCAGCTCATTAAAATACGCGACTCTTAAAGCCAAATAGGTATTGGCAAATAATTTGACCGCTTCGGCTTCGGTGGGATCGGTAAACAGCACCGGGATGTCTTCCCTGATCGCTCCCTGGACCAGCAGATCGGCAAATACTTTAGCCCGCTCCGACTTTTCCCCTACAATGATCCGGGAAGGATACAGGCAATCCCACAGTGCTTTGCCTTCCCGCAAGAATTCCGGGGAAAAGATGATGTTATCCGTTGCAAACATGGCCTTGACCTTATTGGTATAGCCTACCGGCACCGTTGATTTGATGACGATGACGGCATCAGGGTTGATGGCCAGCACATTGGCGATGACCCCTTCCACCGTGCGGGTGTTGAAATAATTCAGATCCGGATCGTAGTCAGTCGGCGTAGCCACGATCACGAATTCCGCATCTTTATAGGCCACATAGTTATCGATGGTTGCCTTTAAATTCAGTTCTTTCCCAGCGAAAAACTCTTCTATTTCATGGTCAACGATTGGAGAGACCCGCTTATTGATCATTTCAACTTTTTCCCTGATGATATCGATGGCCGTCACTTCATTATGCTGCGCCAGCAATACCGCATTGGACAGCCCCACATAACCTGTCCCCGCAACCGTTATTTTCATCGGTCCCTCTCCTCATTGCCATTTTGCAGTAATTATAACATAAAGAAGTGCAGACAAGATGACGGTTCTTATGTCTCCTCACCAAAAAGGTGACATTTTAGGAACGTCCCCAACTGTCACGCAGGGACTGCAGAAATTTTTCCGGGTCGGCCAGCAAATCTTTTTTCTCTTCACCATACAAAGAGTCGATGATCATTTTGCGGTTCATGAGGGCCAGCACCTTTCTTAGCAGGCTGTTGCGGTTATAAATAATACTTTTGGGCAGGATGGGCATGAGAGCATATTTGGCCGCATACAGGCACTGGCGAATTATTTTGTCTGGCAGGCTGGGATCTTGCTTTTTCGGACTGCCATAGCGGAATCCCCCCTCCAGATGGAAGAGCAGACCCTCATAAATGGCGGCCCCGCCTCTTTTCTCCAGGCGTTTTAAAGGATACCAATCCAATCCGGCTTCATCTGCCCGGTAGATATAGCCCATGCCTGAATCCCAACTGTAGACATTATATTTATTTCTAAATTGCTGCATTCCTTCTGACTCCTGCTCCGCGTCATCGATTCGGAAAACTGGTCGGTACTGCAGATAGAATTCCCGGGTGAAAAACAGCCCGGCGGATGGCATGCGCGGACTTCCATGTTCGCTGGGGGCAGCCAGGACACATTGAGCAGAAAGCCGGCCGGCGATGGTTTCGCTCCAATCATCCGCCACCGGGAAAGAGTCCACATGCAGGGTGACCAGATGAGTAGCCCCTTCGGACACGGCCTGCGCTGCCATATGCTCCAGATAATAGGTCAGCTCTGCGGAACCACGCTGGTCAGTTTCCGGGATGCTGCATATTTTGACTCCGGGATGTCCGTTTAATTTGGCTTTAAATTCCGGCTGCAGACGGTTGATCGCTGCGTAGATGGTATATTCACGGGTATGACGCCCGATCATTTCCAATTGCAGGTCGATCAGGCGGCTGGTGTCGGGGGTTACCAGATACACGGTCAGGATGGCTAATTTCATAGTGTGGTGTTTCCTCCTGCCAGGCTGGCCAGACGAAAAAGCGAAAAATCAAGGCGCTCGTTATTGATTTCCACATCGTCCCACAGGATCTTCTCGTCTTTTTTAACACTGCGTTTGAGCCGGATCTGGTCCGTCAGGCATATAGGAAGGCCGGGGGCTATCAGATTGTCCTCCCGGTTTTCAATCAAACCGTAACAGCTGAAACCACCGATCCCGTCAAGCATATCGCCGGCAGCCAGATCCCGTTTGGCATAGGCATAAACATTGGTCACAAAACCATGATCGGGCTGCATCAAAGCTTTTTTCTGCCGGACGGCTTGAACCACTGTGGACAGGGCTTCGATATGGCAGAGGTGGTAATGACGATAGAATAAATAGAAAGGCCCGGCGCCCATTTTATAATATTGCAGCATATCCTGCTGGTAAGGATGGTCGCAGTATCCGATGACAAAAACTCCGCCCCCGGGTTCTGCGCCCAGAATATAATCCACCCGGGGCTGCTGTTTGTCCCCGAGAGAAGGGAAATCATAAGCCCCCATCACCTGGCTTATATGTTCCAACCGGGGCCCCTGCATACCGGGACATATCGTCTGCAAACCTTCTGCGTTAGCGATCAGGGCCATTTCGATATTCAGCTTGGTCCCGTCAGTATAAGAAGTGCAGGCGCGCACATCCAGGTTACGCTTGCGGGCTTCTTCGATCATCATATCCGGATGGGCATAACGGTTCAAAAAACCTTTTACGTTGCCCGCCATGACTGTTTTGAATCCCCATCTGTTGATGTCGTCCATCATATGTTTGAGGACACCGTATTGATCACCGTCTGCGCTGGTGCAGACGACTCCATTCTCTGCCGCCAGTTGCTGGAAGTAAGGACCAAAAATCAAATCGATTTCAGAATTCATCAGGATCAGATGCTTCTTCGCTTTCAATGCGCTTACGGCGAAACGGCCTCCGTCCATGATGGTTCCGGTCGCTTCAATGACTGCATCCAGCTGCCCGCAGCGGGCCAGCATTTCTCCGTCTGTGCAAACGGCCAGGACTCCTTCTGTGATGGCTTGTTCCATTTCTTCAGCGGTGGCAACGCGTCGGTAAGCAATGCCGAAAAACCGGGCTGCCGCTTCGCAGCGTGCCATATCGATATCACAAACCACTGCCGCCGTAACTTCCGGGGTGATGCCTGCCTGATAGAGGAGCCCTTTTCCCATCGCTCCGATGCCGATGATTCCCAGCTTGATATCCTTGTCGCTTTTGACCTGCGTCAATTTGTAGCCCCCTTAAAAAGTTTCCTATCGATCAAAAATTGCAGCCGCAGTCCCGTAAAAAAGGTGCTGCGGCATCTTTCGCAGAGAGAATTGGATCAGCGGTTTCCCAGCTGATGCCGATGGCAGGATCGTCGAAGCGAAGGGTCCGGTCTGCCTCCGGGTAGTAGAATTCGTCAGTCAGATACTCGATTTCCGTATTGTCAGTCAAAGTCAGGCAGCCATGGGCAAATCCCCTGGGTATATATAATTGCCGCCGGTTAGCAGCAGAAAGTTCCACCATGGTATACTGTAAATATGCGGGCGAATCCCGGCGCAGATCTACCGCGGCGTCCAGTATGCTGCCGGCTGTACAGCGGATGATTTTGGCCTGGGCGTAGGGATGGTTCTGGAAATGCAGGCCCCGTAAGGTGTATCTTTGCAGTGAACAAGAACGATTGATCTGGGCGATGTTAAAATCGATCCCGTGTGCAGCCAGAGTTCTGCGGCTGCAGCTTTCGTAAAACCAGCCCCGGTGATCTGTGAAAACCTGCGGGATCAGGATAACTACTCCCGGCAGATCGGTTTGGATTACCTCCATCTTGTCCACCCTTTTAAAAAACTTAAATCAATTTTACCGCGTCATTAAGTCACTGTCTATCACCAAATGCACCACCTGAAGCGTGTTAGAGGAGCCAGGTGTTTTGAAGTGACATCCTCGGGCAGGCAGAGGCCAGGTATCCCCCTGTCACATTTTGATCCACTTCGAATGATTCAGGTACCATTCTATCGTCTCCTGAATCCCCTCTTCAAAGGTATAAGCCGGAGACCACCCTAACTGAGTGGTGATTTTGGTATTATCGATCGCATATCTCCTGTCATGTCCCGGACGATCCTGGACAGATTTGATCAATGATTCCGATTTTCCCAGCGTAGAAATAATGAGTTTTACGATCTCAATATTGGCCTTTTCATTATTTCCGCCAATGTTATAGACTTCTCCATCTAATCCCTTGTGTAACACTATATCGATTGCATTACAGTGATCAGCTACATGCAGCCAGTCTCTGATCTGCATGCCGTCTCCATATACCGGCAGTTCTTTATTATTCAGACAGTTATTGATCATCAGCGGGATCAGTTTTTCCGGGAATTGATAAGGACCGTAGTTATTGCTGCAGCGGGTTATGTTTACCGGCATACCATAGGTCATATGATAAGCTCTGACAACCATATCCGCTGAAGCCTTGGATGCAGCGTAGGGACTGTTTGGCCTCAAGGGCATTGTTTCAATAAATTTTCTAGTTGCCCCCAGTGCACCGTAAACTTCATCAGTTGATACTTGCAGGAATTTAACCCCCGGCTTGTATTCCTTACAGTATTTATCCTCCGGATTTGTTATCCAAAATCTCTTTGCTGTGTCCAAAAGCACCTGGGTACCTATAACATTGGTAGTTAAAAATACTTCCGGCTCAAGGATACTTCTGTCTACATGACTCTCAGCAGCAAAATTAATTACTGTATCAATATCATGATCTATGAATACCTCTTCCATCTTCGCTCTATCTCTGATATCCGCTTTAACAAATATGTAATTAGGATGCTGTGCAATATCCTGCAGATTCTCCAGGTTCCCGGCATAAGTAAGTGCATCTACATTGATGATCTTATAAACAGGATATTTATCGAGCATCCTTTTTACGAAATTGCTGCCGATAAAACCGGCGCCTCCCGTAACCATCATGTTTTTCATTCTGCTCTGCCTCACAATTCCTCGTTTTACAACTGATCCTCTGCCAAAGACAGGATATACTGCCCATAATCAGTCATTTTTAAGTTCTCGCCAATTTCCCGTAACTGTTCAGTAGTAATAAAACCTCTCCGCCAGGCGATCTCTTCCAGGCAGGAAATGTAAAACCCTTGTGTGGATTGTACTGCTTTCACATATTCGGCAGCCTTCAGCATACCGTCCGGTGTTCCGGTGTCAAGCCAGGCCATACCACGTCCCAGCAAAATGACATTTAGTTTACCTTTTTCCAGATAAGCATTATTCACTGCCGTGATCTCCATTTCTCCCCGGGCAGATGGTTTGACCTGCCTGGCTATCTCAACGACTTTATTATCATAAAAGTAAAGTCCCGGTATGGCATAATTGGATTTCGGCTTGACCGGTTTCTCCTCAATAGAAATAACTTTGTTATTGTTATCGAATTCCACGACACCAAAAGATCTGGCATCCTTGACCGGATATCCGAAAATGACTGCGCCTTCCTCCAGTTCCCTGGCCTTGCGAAGCACCTTGGTCAGGTCCTGGCCATAAAACACATTGTCTCCCAGTATCAAACAGACACTGTCATCACCAATAAAATCTTCACCCAGGATAAAAGCATCCGCGAGTCCCCGGGGCGTTTCCTGCACCTGATAGGAAAATTCCAATCCCAACCTGGACCCATCTCCTAATAACCTCTCATAAAGCGGCCTGTCTTCCGGAGTGGAAATGATCAGGATCTCTTTGATCCCTGCCAGCAAGAGGACTGATAAAGAATAATAAATCAGCGGCTTATCGTAGATTGGCAACAGTTGTTTTGACACAGCATGTGTCATCGGATACAGGCGGGTCCCCTTCCCCCCGGCTAAAACAATACCTTTCATTTTGCCCTCCCAAAATTCACTATCTGATTCTAACTCTTAAATAGTATTGCCAAATCCTAATATTTCCCTTTTTCATACAAAACGAAGTCTCCTGTTTATCAGATCCAGATCAAATTCTTCATATATCTTACTTTTTGACCACAATTTATAGTCGTTGTGCTCCGGGTGATTCTCATCAGCCATCGCTTCAACAAAACACTCATAGCCGGCTTCGCCCCCCACATCCTCCGGCGGGGCATCGCCGCTGCCATCCAGACACACAGGATGATTGAAAGAAAAATCATCAATTAATTTCTCAACCACTATATAATGCTGCCAATCGTCGCCAAAATCATAATTATACTTGGCCAGCCGGAAGGGCAGTTCCGATAGCCTGATCCCTCCTTCCAGCTTCATCTCCACATCATTACGATAGGTAAAAGCATCTTCATCACAGACAAGATTCAACACCGGTTTATAGCCCTCTTTGTGAAAGCCGGGATGATTTACATATGACCAGTTCACTGGTCCTTTATCTCCGTAAATATAAAACTCATGCAAATGAAGGCCCCACCATCCGAAAGCGACCTGCAAAGCATCGTGCAGCTCGACAAATGTATAATTGAGCGGAATCACCAGCCTTCGCCAAACGTCGAATTTTTCCAGATCAAGCTTCACTTTAATTATCGCTGCCCGGCACTTTATTACTGACCCGCCCCAGAGTTTTTCCAGATCCCCCAGCAATTCCTGGTTAGGATATGTGTAATCCTTACCGCCCCGCCCGGGTCCAATGATTACCCGGCTGATTTTACGGCTTATAACCCTTTGAATGATTTCTCCCTCGATGACATCTTTGGAATAGAAGTCAACTTCCTGCGCAGCCTGGTTCACTCTGGTAATGGAAGATCTGTCCCTGGTCCTGGCAAAAACCATTTCCCCGGACCGGCTCAAATATTCATCGATCACTGCTTCATCGATACCTTCATCCCGAAAAACATTCCTTATACCTGCCAAGATAATCTCATTTAAATGCTCAAAATCCCGCTTTTTTAATCCATATAAAATAATTGCATAGCGGTTGTTGTCGTTGACCATCACCATAGTTTTTCTGCGATTGAAGGTAATGAGGTTGGCATGCCAGGAAAACAATCCCGGCTCTTCTTTTTGCAGCGGATTTTTAATTCCCAGTTCATCCAATAACTTTTTGGTGCATTGTATCAGCATGATTTCCCTCCGTTTGCCTGTATCAAGTGCGGCATTTATTTGGGCCCCTATTTCAAGAGAATGGAATTATTCAAAATTCTCTCTTCATCGTTGATATCCTTTTAATTTCTGTTTATCAAGGAAGGCTGTTTAGTACGGGAAAGCTCTTTAAAACAATGAGCAAGAGAAACCTTCGTTTATGCCTTGTAGGGCAGATAGTATCTGCCCGCTTCCTTATAAATAAAAATATGATAGAGGAATTATTTTATGGGCTCGCAAGCTCGCCCGCTAAGGTGCGGGAGCATACTATGCTCCCCTACAACGCAAGGGTGAATGTCTCTTTTCGTGCGACAGCGCATGACAATTATTCTAAATATTGTATAATATAATTAGATTTTCCTTATAAAAAGAGGTGAGCAGACCTTTTTTCGAATCACGGGGGGTGTAGTATTGTCTAATCATGAGACCCTGGCAGAGGGAACCTACTTTACCATGTATCCAAATCATCTGCTGGAAGCTATCGGTCGTTCCAATATGACCAAAACCCAAATAAAGATCTGCAACCACATTATCCGCCAGACTTTCGGCTGGCATAGGAATTGGGGCGTCATCGCCCAGGAAGATTTCGTTGACGCCTGTGCCACCAGCCGACAATCGATCAGCCGGCAGCTGCAGGAATTGATCGACAAAAAAGTCGTGATCCCTTTCGGCAAAAAACTCTTCCAGACAACGTCCTATAGAATGAATACAGATATCGACACCTGGGACCCAGATATTTTCGACTCACCATACTCGAATGATTCGCGGGAATATTTCAAGCCAAAAGCAAATGACCCCCTCAGAGGTATGGGCGATCACTCACAGGGGGTAGTAGTCTATAGCTCACCCCCAAAATCATTTTATGTCAACCCTGATTTACACGAGGTGGTATGTTATAGCGCACCACCTAATGCACACCCGGGTTTACACGTACATGCAAACACCAATTTACACGAAGAGGCCACGTCAGACCTTGAGCATGCCCGTTTACAGAAGTCGCTAAATAAAACTTTAAAGAAAAATAAAAGAAAAAGTTTAAATATATACAGTGAAGAAGATGAAGAAAGTAAGTTAGCAAAATTATTATATAACTGCATACAAGAAAATTTCCCCGGATATGAAGAACCAGATATACAAAAATGGTCTGATGTAATGCGTAAGATGATAAGATTTGACAAAAGAGATCCTGAAAGCATAGAGAAAGCTATATATTTCGCCCGGCAAGACGAATACTGGCACAAAAATGTTTTAACGCCGGAAGAATTAAGAGGCCGCTATGATTTTATTGAAGCCTCTATGTTGCAGCATGAATTGCGGGAAAAGAAAACGAAAGCTTATCTGAAATTACTGGAGTCGTGGGATTAGGATCATTGCTAAACCGCGTTAAAAATGAATCAAATATATATGTTGGGGACGGTAATTCAAGGGGGTGAAATAAATATGGTTATTAAATTGAAAGGTAAATGGGCAGAAGGATATGCAATCGATATACTTATTATTAAATGAAGCTGTAGATATGCTGAAAAGAGATATTAATGTAGCTGATGTTTATGTTTTGACGATGACAAAAACAGGGAGAAGATAAATAAATGAAGGTTTTTATCGCAGGGCCGCGAGCCATATCAAAATTAAATTCGGAAGCGCTCAAGCGGATTGATAATATTATCAATAACCAGTTCACCATTTTAATTGGGGATGCAACCGGTGTTGACAAAGCAGTTCAAAATCATTGTTCTGATAAACATTACAGGAATGTTAATATATATGCTACAAATGGCAAGGCGAGAAATAACATAGGCCAGTGGGATGTCATTTCAATACAAATAGGAAACCAGATCAAAGGCTTTGATTTTTATGCAGCTAAAGACTTAGCAATGGCTAATGAAGCAGACTATGGTTTCATGATATGGAACGGCAAGAGTAAAGGAACATTAAATAATATTATTAACTTAACATTGTTGAATAAGAAAGTACTAGTTTACTTCACTCCCCATAAAAAGTTTTATGTACTAAAATCGATTGATGATGTTAAGGAGTTACTAGGCAAAAATGATGATGTTACAGCAAAACAATTTTTTACAGATCAATTATCAAAAAACAGTAGTATTACATTACCTATTTAGGGGAGACCCTTTCTAATGAATATATCTTCTCGTACGGAGCACAGTGTGCACCCTTTCAACTCCTTCCCTTCATAGTTCAACTATCTTCCCTGACCATATCAGACACCAGCATCATTCAGTATGCTATGTGCCTTCATATCTTTGATCGTACCTATGGACAAAATGTAAACGCAGCACCCATAAGTATAAATGAATTTGCAGCATATAAGAAAATAGACCCAGCTGAGGTCAAAGAAGAATTACAGCCGCTGATAGACAGAAAGATTGTCCTCTGCCTGGATAAAAGGCCCAATGGCATCGGAATCTATAAAGTAAATCCGGATATCACCCAGTGGGACGATAAGAATCTGCGAAATATTTATGGTACAGAAGTATGGAGAAAGCTATTAGCCAACCAACACATAACGGAAGAAGAATACAAAAGAGCGGCGGGCATTTCCTCAAAGAAATAAGATTGACGTTGTTCTCAGACCCGGGGCAAACATGGGGACTGTCCCCGTGTCACGAGCGAAGCGTAGTCCGAAGTGTAAATAAAAGCACTGCTTGTGCCCCGGAGGGGTATCCCCTGTGTTTGCCATTAAAGTAAAAAGACCGGGGGAAATTCCTTCGGGCAAACATGGGGACTGGTATGACGTTTTAAAGCGAAGCTTTAACCGCTAGGGAAAACGGCGGCCCTGTCCCCTGTGTTTGCCTTCGTAGAAGGTGTGTCCCCCTGTCTGAGCAGTTATAGCTGAAGCACTGTAGACCAGCTATATAAAGTCAACAATATTTAATTTTAAAATGGAGGCTTTTTATGTAATCAAGCCATGGGGACATATGTTTTTTTGTCCCGCATAATAACAAAAATAATATAGGTTAATTTACGGGCTACAGCCCCAATGGCAGTACCATAGGCTTTCCCTTCGGAACGTTTTTTCTCGAAAAAGGCTTTAAGTACCGGATCAACTTGCACGGCCCGGACAGCGGCTTGCCAAATTGCTCTTCTAAGATGGGGAGACCCTCGTTTAGACATCCGATTTTGACTGCCAATAAAGTCTCCGGACTGTTTAACACTGGGGTCAATACCAACAAAGGCAACCAGCTTTTCCGGACCGGCAAAGCGGTTGATGTCGCCAATTTCACTTTCAATGATGGCAGCCGTGATCATGCCAATGCCCGGAATGGTCGGAAGGCATGAATCGAGGGTATCGAAGTAGGTTTTGATATGGTCTTCGATCTCTTTGATATGCTCCTCGATAAACTTGATTTGTTCGATGAGCTGCCGCAACTGAAAAGCGAAAGCATCGATGGCAATGGTAATGCCAAAAGAGTTACGAGCCTTTTCCTGGATCTCTTTAGCCTTTTCCAGTTTGAATCTTCCCCGGCTTGTCTTGTCTATGACTTGTGCCAGCTTTTCAGCACTGACACTTAACATGTCGTCCGGGGTGGTGTATTCCATTAATAAGGCCTTGGAACTAACGCCGAAGATGTTCGCAAAAAGGGTTTCGTACTCAGGAAAGATTTGATCTAAAACAGCGATTGCTTGCAGCTTAAGCTCCGTAGTCTGATCCACCAGGGAAGTACGATAACGGCAAAGCTGCCTTAAGGCCAGGGTGTTTTCATCTGACAGCTGCGTTTCAGTATACCGGCCGAAGCGGATGATCTCAGCAATGATAAAGGAATCCCGTTGGTCATTTTTCGTTTTCCTGATGAACAAGTTGCGAAGACTGTCAGATTGAATAGGATTGATGACACAGACATCAAAGTCTCTTTCAACCAGATAGGAGTAGATGGCAAGCCAGTAATGACCGGTGGCTTCCATGCCAAACACGACTTTTTCATCTTCGGACTTTAGCCTGGCAATGAAATCCAAGAGCTTTGCTGCACCGGCATTGGAATTGGCAAAAGTGATTCTGCCCAGGATCTGACCTGCATCATCAATTGCAGTAGCTTCATGGTTGCGTTTAGCGATATCAATACCGATTATCAATGTAAACACCTCCGGTAATATTTGAGAGTGTTTCTCCTAACTTTACGAGCTTACAACCTAGCGCGATATACGGAGAAAAGGCTAAAAAGCCAGTCAACATCCAGCTCATTCGTAAAATCCCGTAAAGCGGAGGCGCCAGTCTACAGCGCGAGGATAGAACCTCAGGGGAACGTGCGGCGAACTCCACTCTATCGAGAAAATCATCTCAAAACCAGAGTTGTGATTCAACTATTAATTATTGACTTGATTATACTAGGGGAACGTATTACGTTCCCGCATGAGTTACGCGCCCGAAGGAGTAAGCTTTCGGAGAAGGAAGCGGAAAGCGGACAGGGGTGCGGTGGTAAAATGGGGCGGGCGGCTAATAGCCGCCCCTACGCTGTTGGCGCATAAATTATATCGAAGTGGACGCGTAGCCCATCGGGGCATACCCTTCTGGGTCACAGGCCTGCGTCTTTCTTATTCCGTTCCTGCTTTTAGGGCCTCGCTCATGGAAACTGCTTCCACGCTCCTGGAACACAACAGTTTGCTGAGCTGATAGGTCAGCATGATGGCTGCAAAAGATATCAGCACATAAAGGGGGCTGACGATGGCCGGCAGCACTAAATTGATCATATTGCCAAGATAGCCGTACAATGCACCCATTGATGCCGCCGCTGCAGGAATTCCCAAAATAAATCCGGCCACGATGACAAAGGTGGAGCTGTCCAGGATCAGGGACCGGATCTCCCGGCGCCTGTAGCCAAATATCTTGAAAAGGGAGATGGTGTTCCTGTTTTCCTCGATAATCAGCGATGTGACCAGATAGAGGATGATTAAGGCCACAATGCTGGAGACAATCGTCATCAAGGCCACCATGGAATTCATCTGTCCCATAAATTCATCCATTGCATTCGGTAGTTCACTCATGGACTTCATGCCCGACAGCTTTTCATCAGGGATATCAAGCTTGATCATGCTGAAAAGCCCTCTGTAGCTGTTTCCCGGAAGCCCCATCTGTTCATTGAACTCTGTTATCGGCACATAGATAAACTGCTCAACGTAGGAATCAGCAACAGCGTCAATATGAAAGGTGTAGGGCTTGCCGTCCTCTTTGCTGATGAAGGTCACAGTGTCCCCGGCTTCAATGCCCAACCGATCGGCCAAAGACTTCGTAATATTGGTCTGATCGTTGGGAATAGGATTTCCTTTCCGGTCCTTTAAAGTCACGATGGTTGAATCAGGCTCGATTCCCGTGATATAAAACTCAATTTGTTCATTGTTTTCAGGATAAAACTTGCCGGCATTAAAGGCCTCCGCCCCTTCCGGCGCCTCACCGAATTGTAAATCCCGGAAGGCATATTCGTATTCGAACTGATATACGTCCGAGGTGTTGAATACATGGTTCATGGAGTTCATAAGAGTGAAGCCAAAGAGCATCAAGACAGAAGCACTGGTAACACCCAGGAAAAGAAACACCAGCCGGGAGATGCTTCTGAACTGCTCCCGCAGCTTGAATTTTGTGTTGAACTTGAACCGTTCCAGTTTAAAGGCCCGCTCCAGGGCGTTGACCCTGGTTTTCTGCCGGTCTCCCTTCATAAGCTCCGCCGGAGCACGTTTCAGCTCTGAACATATAACCAGATAGCTGCTGAGGCCTAAAAACAGCACAGGTGTCAGTATGGCGGCCAAGGCATTTATGAAGCTTAACTGAATGCCCGGAACAGGAACATTATAATAGGTAACCATGGCCATAACCATTGGCCCGATAGAGGGCAGCGCCAACACCGTTCCCATCACTCCGCCCGCCAAAGCCAGCAGCAGCGGGATTGACATGTAGTGGCACATCAACTCCCGCCGCCGGTAACCCTGGGCATAAAGGGTCCCGATGATCACCGATTCCTGGCGGATCATGCGCCAGAACATGATGCCGATGATCAAGCAGGACAGAAGAAACATTGCGGCCGGCAGCGGTACGCTCATGGTTTTCATACCGGTTATGGAGGCCCAGACCATTCTGGCCCGTTTGTTGTCCATAATGTCAGTCCAGTCGGACACGGTTATGCCTTCTGCCTGTAAACTCTCCCGCAGCTGTACCGCCTGCTCCTTAAGGCTCGGGGTCCTGTCATTGAACCTGACCGAATAAGTGCTTACAGCATTATCTATGTCGGAAAATTCCTCACGGCTTATAACCGCCACCCCGAAATCATTGGGCGAATACACGATATCATTCACGTTCTTCAGCGGATAAATATAGTGGGGCAGGGACACAAAGCCCGCCACCGTGAAGGTTTTCCCCGCGGCTTCTATCTGACTCCCCACCGGGTAGCCGTTGGCTTCGGCAAAGGCAGGATCAAGGAGAATTTCTCCCGGCCCTGAAAGCGCCTGCCCCTCGGTGACAGCCGGAATATTTACCTTCTCAGTTTGACTGAGCAGCCTGAGTGTTAGCGTATCAGACAGGGCAACGTCAAAGCTCATGTACTCCTCGATGATGGCGTCAGCCGATTTTTGCAGTTCCGCGAGGTCAGGATCAGGAACAGCAACGTCTGCTCTAAAGGACAGATCTTCCTGCATATGCCCCTCTGTAAAGGTCGTGACCAGGGCAGAAAGATTCTGGGAAAGTCCGGCAGCCACAACAAAGGTATAGCTCCCCAGGATAATCAGCGCAAGTATACTCAGGTAGCGCAGTTTGTTTTCTTTCAAAAAGCGAAAAACTCTTTTCTCCAGTGCCATTACCACTCAATCCTTTCCGCCGCAACCGTCGTCTGATTCACAGAAGCTTCTACGATCTCCCCGCTTCTCAGCCGAAAGACCTTGTTTGCCATATCGGCAATGGCCGCGTTGTGTGTTATCATCAAAATCGTGGTTCCGAACTTTTTATTCACCACCTGCAACAGCTTCAGGATACTGCGGGATGTCTGATAATCCAGTGCTCCCGTTGGCTCGTCACAGAGCAGCAGCTTGGGATTTTTAACGATGGCCCTGGCAATAGAGACCCGCTGCTGTTCACCGCCTGACAGCTCTCTGGGGAAACGGTGCTTTTTGTCCAGCATTTCCACCGCCGTTAATACTTCGTCCACATTTAACGGGGATTTGCTGATGTTTGATACCACCTCGATGTTTTCTCCCACAGTAAGGTTGGGAACCAGATTGTAAAACTGGAAAACAAAACCCACCTCTTCGCGTCTATATTCGGTCAGATCATCGTCGCTCAATTTGCTGATCTCGGTCCCGTCCACGGTCACCTTGCCGCTGTCGCCGCGGTCAATGCCGCCGATAATATTCATAAGAGTGGATTTTCCCGAACCCGATGGACCAAGGATGACACCGATTTCACCTTTTCCCAGATTCATTTCGATTCCCCTTAACACATCGGTTTTGATCACCCCGGTGGTGTAGCTCTTCTTCAAGTTCGCAACATCAATAAACATGTTATTGCTCCTCCTTTTTATAAAAGCACCGTTTCAAAATATCAAAATATGCATCCGATTCACTGAGAACCTCCATGCCCACATCTTCAATGGAATCGACCTTATCCATATACATTTCGGCAAAACTCAGCATGGTCCAGTTAATGATATTGATCATTTTTTCGCGGTCGATATCCTCCCGGAATTTTGTAAAATCAATATTTTGATAACCTCTTTCCAAACCGCTTGCGATGATATCTTCACCAGTTTTTTTAATTTCAGATTTCACTTCAGCAGCATCCTCATTGGCCAGAGACTTTAAAAAATGAAATGCCTGGGGGAACTTTTTATAGATTTTAAATTTAACCGACCCCAGCTGCCGCATTCTTTCAAAAAAATCCGTCTCACTCCAATCTACTTCAGCGTAGATTTTTTCGACTATCTCAGCCACATAATCAAGCAGGAATAAATACAGTTCCTTTTTACTATTAAAATAGTTGAATAATGATCCTTTCGATATATCTGATTCCTTAACGATTTCATTTGTAGATGCCTTTTCGTAACCATTTCGTGCGAATTCTTTTAGAGCCGCGTTAATAATGCGTGCTCGTTTCTCCGGTTCCAGGCTGTTGAATTTTGAGTAAATGATAATCACCGCCATCGTCAATTAGTAAAATAAATATTTGACCATACTGGTCATGATTTAATTCTACTGCTAATGACCACCCTGGTCAATAGGTTGAGGAGCACGAGCCCACGGTAAAAAATGTAAGGGCGCGCATCCGAAGATGGAGCATGGATTTATGCCGAAAAATTGTAGGGGAGCGTATTACGCTCCCGGTAATAGCGATTACATTATTATAAGGAAGCGGGCGCCTGATAGCCGCCCCTACGCTGCTGGCGCATGACTTATGCCGAAGAACTGTAGACCAGCTATATAAAGTCAACAATATTTAATTTTAAAATGGAGGCTATTTATGTAATCAAGCCATGGGGACATATGTTTTTTTGTCCCGCATAATAACAAAAATAATATAGGTTAATTTACGGGCTACAGCCCCAATGGCAGTACCATAGGCTTTCCCTTCGGAACGTTTTTTCTCGAAAAAGGCTTTAAGTACCGGATCAACTTGCACGGCCCGGACAGCGGCTTGCCAAATTGCTCTTCTAAGATGGGGAGACCCTCGTTTAGACATCCGATTTTGACTGC
>Ga0209313_1001132_pt1 | contig 18102 bp, 20 predicted proteins | sample BioC13SIPDNA_3_FD_185748 | JGI IMG/M metagenome (GOLD analysis project Ga0209313, IMG submission 185748) | Anaerobic biogas reactor microbial communites from Washington, USA - Biogas_R2_B C13 SIP DNA (SPAdes) (version 2) | ecosystem: Engineered > Bioreactor > Anaerobic > Unclassified | place... | reverse complement strand
CCGTAGCTACAGAGTTCGAAACGAGGTTACCATGGCGTCCATCCGTGCAGCGGCAAAGGTCTTTGGCGTCTCGCATGTCGCGCTCCTGAAAGCAGCGAAGACCGGCTCCCTCAAGCTGAATCCCGACAGAACAGTCAACCTCGAAACAATACGGGAATCGGAGTGGTACCGCAACCGGAAATCGCGGAAACCATCCGGTAACAAGCCGGAGCCCCAGGTTGACTTGTCCGGCGTGGACAAGATCGACCTAGAGAAACGCCTCATCGCCGAGCGAACCGAAGCCCTTCGCTTGGACAACGAGGAACGCAAAAAGAACTTGCTTCCCGCCGATGAGGTGCGCGGAGCAATGGAAGCCATCATCTCCACCACGCGCTCCCATTTGCTCCTGCTCCCGGCGAAGTTGGCGCACAAGGTCTCGTCGTTGACGGACCCCGCCGAATGTCAGGCGGTTATCGACGCGGAAATCAAGGCGGCTCTGAAAGCTCTCAGCGAGACGACGTTTAATGAATGACAGCGTACAGCGTAGCATCGGAGGCAATGCGGGTATTCGCACCGCCTCCGGATTTGACGTGCTCCCAGTGGGCCGACCAGTACAGGCAACTATCAGCCGAAAGTAGTTCCGAGCCGGGGCAGTGGAAAACGCACCCGTTCCAGCGCGCCGTACTCGATGCCATATCGGACCCAAAGGTGCGGCGGGTCGTGGTCAAGGCGTGCACTCAGGTAATCAAGACCGAAGCCATATTGAACGGCATCGGCTATTTCGCGCACATGGACCCCGGCCCGATTCTGGTCCTGCAACCGCGCGATGCGGACGCGAAGGCGTTCTCGAAAGAACGCATCGCCCCGATGATCCGGGATACCCCGGCGCTCAGGGGAATATTCGCCGAGGGCAAGGGTCGGGTAGCAGATAACACCATAGAGCAAAAGATGTTCCGGGGCGGGATGCTTGCGATAGCGTCGGCAGGGTCGGCCCCGAATCTGGCACGGCGCGCGATCCGGTTCTTATTTTGCGACGAGGTAGACAAGTACGTCTCCACGCAAGAGGGCAACCCGATATCGCTGGCCCGGAAGCGGCTGGCAACATTCCGGCATCGGGCGAAGGAAATCCTCACTTGCTCCCCGACATTCGAGGGAAGCGAGATCGACCGCGCCTATTCGCAATCGGACAAGCGCGAGTATTACGTCCCCTGTCCCAAGTGCGGGCATATGCAATCGCTCATGGGGGCGTTTTACAAGCAAGTCCGCTTCGCCGAGTTCGGCACGGTCGAAGAGCGGGCGGCGTCAGCGCGGTATCACTGCGTTGCCTGTGATGCGCCGTGGACAGAGGCGGGGCGCAAGAACGCCGTAGAGCGTGGCGAGTGGCGCGGCGGCGACTTCAACGGTGTCGCCGGTTTCTGGATTTCGGAACTCTATAGCCCGTGGAAAACTTTGGCCGAAATCGTCCACGACTTTCTGACGAAGAAAGACAATCCGTCAGAGCTACAGACGTTCGTCAATACCAGCCTCGCCGAGAACTGGGTAGAAAAAGGCGAAGCCCCGGAGTGGGAAACCCTATCGGCCCGTCGTGAGCCGTACGATCCCGGCACGGTCCCCGCCGGCGGGCTGTTCCTGACCTGTGGCGTCGATGTCCAGCGTGACCGGCTGGAATGCGAGACCGTAGCCTGGGGCCGCAACCGGGAATCATGGTCGGTCGATTACCAGATTTTCGAGGGGCGCACAAGCGAGCCCGCCGTGTGGGCCAAGCTGGAGGAATACCGGACGCGCCTCTTTGCCGCAGAGGGCGGCGCGGAGCTTCCGATATCCCGGATGTTCGTAGACAGCGGTGACGGCACCACGACCAACGATGTGTACAACTGGGTTCGGATGCAGCCGCAATCCCAGGTGCAGGCCATCAAGGGGAGCGACAAGGGGATTCTCCCGGTAGGGCAGCCGTCCCCGGTCGATGTCACGGCGGGCGGCAAGAAGATCAAGGCGGGTCTCAAGATCCGCATGGTGAACGTCAGCTTCTTCAAGGCCGAGTTTTACGCCGACCTGAAGAAGCGCGCGCCGACCGATGATGAGATAGCGCAGGGTTACGGCTATCCTCCCGGCTATTGTCATTTTCCGAGCGGCGGCAACTACGGCGATGAGCATTACAAGCAGCTTTGCGCCGAGCAACTCGTATCGCACCGGAACCGGAAGACGGGCCGCACCAAGACCGAGTGGCAGCAGATGCGGGCGCGCAATGAGGCGCTCGATTGCAGGGTGTATGCCCGCGCCGCCGCATGGGATCTCGGGCTGGATCGTATGCAGGACAAGCACTTCAAGGCTTACGAGGCGCAGATAGAGGCACTCAAGCCCAGGCCGAAGGACGCAGGGACGCAACCGGCCCCGCGTCCCGTGCGGCATGAATCGAAATGGTTGGGAGGCAGGGAAAGAGGATGGCTGAAAAGGTGAGAGGGCGCAAGCCCAAGAACATTGACGAGGGATTTGTGGCCGCCATTGAGGGGCCCGCGCCAGATCCCGTGCGCTACAAGTACACAAACGTCATGCTCTCCAATGCCGCCGACATCAACCGCTTCGGCGATGAAGGATGGGAGCTTGTGTCCGTCATCCCGGCCCCGCTCGATAGGGCCGTGTATTACTTCCGCAAGAGGATTTAATGGCGACATCTTGGACGGCATCCGATATCGAAGCCCTTGAGGCGGCGATAAAGGTAGGGGCTCGCGTAGTCCAGTTTTCCGATGGCAGGAAAATTGAGCGATATTCATTGCCCGAAATGATGGACCTCCTCCGTACTATGCGCGAAGAGGTGGCCGGGGAGACCACGGCCACCGCGCGCACCACCTACGCCGTCACCTACAAGGGATAACGTGAAAGCAAATTGGTTAGATAAAGCTATCGCGTGGACATCCCCCGCGTGGGGCGCGAAGCGCATCCGCAACCGCATCGCCGCCAACGTGCTGTTCTCGTATGAGGGCGCAAGGCGCGACAGGCGCACCGGCGGATGGACTACGGCGGGGACGAGTGCCGATGCAGAGATCGGCCCCGATCTTGTTACCCTGCGCGACCGGAGCAGGGATCTTGTCCGCAATAATCCATATGCGGCGGCGGCAGTAGATGAGCTTGCGGCTCAGTGCGTGGGGACTGGCATCACGGCGCAGCCGAAGAACACTAAGCTCGCCGAGGCGTGGAAGATTTGGATCAATGAGTGCGACGCCTACGGGCAGCAGGACTTCTACGGCCTGCAAGATCTTGTCACCCGCACCGTAATCGAGTCGGGCGAGTGCCTCATTCGCATACGCCCCCGCAAGAGCGATGACGGCTTGCGGATTCCGATGCAGATTCAGGTCTTGGAGCCCGACTACCTCGACCACAACAAGACGGGCAAGAACGGCGCCAACCGCGTCATTCAGGGCGTGGAGTTCGACCCCATCGGGCGGCGCGTAGCCTACTGGCTCTTTGGCGACCACCCCGGCGACAACGACTCGTTCAGGAGATTCACCTCGCAGAGCTACCGCGTCCCCGCCGAGGGCGTCCTCCATGTCTACCGCAAGCGCAGAACACAGGTGCGCGGAGTGCCATGGCTTGCGCCCGTCATGATTTCGCTCAGGGATCAGGACGAGTATTTCGAGGCCGCCATCGTCAAGAAGAAGATCGAGGCGTGTTTCTCGGCAATTGTCGTGCAGAACGAAGGCCCGGACATCAACCCGGTCGGAAGTACCGCAACCAATAGCGACGGCCAACTTGAGGAGAGCATGGAACCGGGAATGATCCGGTACTTGCGCCCCGGCGAGGACATCAAGTTCGGCGCGCCGGCAGGACAGGGTGACGGATACCGTGAGTTTATGCGGGATCTCCAGTGTCGCATTGCATCCGGTATCGGCGTCACCTACGAGCAGCTTACGGGCGACCTGTCCAACGTGAACTATTCATCCTATCGCGCCGGGCACCTTTCGTTCAGAACGAAGATGGATCAGTTCAGATGGCTTTGTCTCGTTCCCATGTTCCTTGATCCCGTCTACAAGTGGTTTGTGAATTACGCCGTTGCATCTGGCTTTGGCCCGGACATCGACTACGGCGTCGAGTGGTCAATGCCGGGATTCGCCAGTGTAGACCCCGAGAAGGACGCGCGCGCCTTCGTTGCCAAAATTCGTTCTGGCATCAAGACGTGGGCACAAGCAATCGGCGAAGAGGGGTACGACCCCGAAGAGCAACTCGGAGAAATTGCGGAATGGAATAAGCGCATTGATGCTGCGGGGGTGGTATTCGATTGTGACCCGCGCAAGAGAACATCTGCGGGGCAACAGGTGACAGAGAGCGTCCCCGCAAAGCGAGAGGCAGAAGGAGAAGTCAATGGCGAAAATTAAAGTTCCAATGCAGATGCTTGGGGCTGAGATCCTTGCGGCTGAGTCCGAAGAGGATCGGCGCTTCAAACTCAAGTGGTACACGGGCGCGACCGTCCCGCGATACTCATGGGATGAGGGATCGTACAAGCTCACGCTGTCGATGGAGCCTAGGCACATCCGCATGGGCCGCCTGCAATCCGGCAAGGCTCCGCTCCTCAACTCGCATTCGAGTTTCGACCTCTCGAACGTTATCGGCATCGTCGAATCCGCCGACACTGACGGCAACGCCATTGCCCGCATGAGTCCCCGCGCCGAAGTCACCCCGTTCTGGGAGGACGTTCGGGCGGGCATCATCCGCAACGCCAGTGTTGGCGCGCACATTCACAAGTTGCAGGACGTTAGCAAGAAGGACAAGGAAGGCAACGTCCTTGAGCGCGCCTATCTCGCCACAGATTGGGAGCCGATGGAAGTTTCCCTTGTGCCCATCGGCGCAGACCCCAGGGCCGGGATGTCGGCCAATCTCGAAGACAAGGAACGATTCACGGAAGCCGAGATCGTCTCGGTTTCCTTCACCGGGGCTTCGGCCCGCTTGGAGACCACTATGAAGGAAGATACCGCTCTGGCGGGACAGGAAGCCCGCACCAGGAAGGAAGAGGAAGAGAAACTCGCCGCCGAGGCCGCCGAGGCCGAACGGAAGCGCATCATCGAAGCCGGGATTGCGAAGGAGCGCGCCCGCGTGCAGGCGATCAACGCCACTCTGAAGGCACTTGGGTTGCCGCAGTCCTTCGGAAGCATTCACATCGAGAAGGGCACGGACGCCGACACCTTCAACAAGCTCGCCATTGACAAGAAGGCCGAGGAGCTTAGTATCCCTCCCACTCCCCCCACTGACGGACACTCCCCCGCCGAAGTTCTGACTGACGAGGCCGACAACCGGCGGCGCGGAATGGTCGGCGCGATGCTGAACCGCTTCGAGGAGGGGGCGTTCGCCTTCGACGAGAAGAACACGGAGTTCGTCTTCGACAAGAACAAAAAGGCCAAACTGTGGGAAGGCAGCCGCCCCTACATGGGCCTGTCCCTGCTCGACTGCGCCAAGGAGTGCCTGACCGCGCGCGGCATCCGCTGGCAATCGAAGAACCAGAGCGAGATCGTGTCCCTCGCGTTCCAGTCCACCAGCGACTTCCCGTACATCCTGGCCGACTCCGCGAACAAGACCCTGCGCGCCGGGTACGAATTGGCCCCGAGCCCGTGGAAGCTCATCGCCGCGCAGAGATCGGCCCGTGACTTCAAGTCGCAGTATGAACTCACGCTCGATTCCAGCGTCCGCCTCGGGAAAGTCCCCGAGTCCGGGGAATATGCCCGTGGGTATCTGACGGAAGGGCGCGAGTCGTGGAAGATCGCCCCTTACGGTCAGATCATCGCCGTGACCCGTACCGCCGTTATCAACGACGATCTCGGGGCGTTCACACGGATTCCCTTCATGCTCGGGCAGGAAGTGGCCGCGAACGAGGCCGATATCGTGATCGGGCTCATCGTCGCCAACGGAAACATGGCAGACGGCGTGAAACTGTTCGATGCGAGTACCCACAAGAACTATGTCGCCTCCGGTTCAGGTGCGGCGATCTCCGTGTCTTCGCTTGCGGCCACCGCGCTCAAGATGATGACGCAGACCAGCCCCGGCGGGAAGCCCCTCTCGCTCATGCCGAAGTACCTGCTGGTCCCAGCCGCCCAGGCGACGTTGGCCGTGCAGTACACCTCCAGTACCCCCGCCGTTACCGAGGCGGCGAAGGTGAACCCCTACGCGGGCCAGTTGATCCCGCTGGTGGAACCCCGGCTCGATGCCAACAGCATCACCGCCTACTGGTATCTGTTCGCCGATCCCATGAGCGCGAACGGCACCGTGCTGGTGTACTCCTACCTCGCCGGTCAGAGTGGCCCCACGACCGAGACCCGCATGGGCTTCGACGTGGACGGCATGGAAATCAAGGTGCGTGAGGACTTCGGCGCGGGCGTGGTGGACTATCGCGGCGCTGCGATGAACCACGGCTCCTAGAACTACGGCTCCTAACTTTTCCCAATAATCATTGACAGGGGCGGCTCCCGATTGGGGGCCGTTCCTGTTTATGGAGACATCGTATGAAGAACTACATTTCCGAAGGCAAGTTTTTGAATGTCGCCTGCACTCACCCCTCCGCCCCCAATTCCGGCGACCCCGTTATTTTCGGAGCGATCCCCGGCGTGGCCGTCACGGATGAGGGCGACGGCGGCAACGCTTCTACGGATACCACTGTCTGCACCAGTGGCATTTTCAAACTCAGCGTGAAGGGCCACAACGGCAGCGCCAACGCGGCTATCACTGCTGGCGCGCTCATCTATTACAAGAGCACTGCAACCCCAGTCCTCAACCTCGACAACAGCGGGGTTGCCTTTGGTTATGCGCTCGAAGCCGTTGATTCCGGCGCGACAAGCACCATCAAGGTTCTCATCAAGTAGATGTTCGACTTCGCCGCCCACAATCCGGTTTTCCTTGCTACGTTCGGGGAGTCCTTTTCCCTCGTGCGTAACATCGACTTGCTGGATGCCTCCCCAGCAACGGAACCCTTTCAGGCCATCAATACCGCTTTTGACGCGCTTGAGGGGGTTCCCCCTGGGGATCTCAGTTCGTACCTTCGCCTATGGGTAAACGTCGCCGATTTCACGACGCTACCCGCGAAGGGTGATGAAGTGCTGACGGCGACGACCGCCTACAAGATCTCCGATATCGACCGCGACGATTCAGGCGGAATGCTCATGCTGTGCAGATTCGATAGGGCATTGGATGAGTAAGCCGGTCAACATCTACGTCAAGAAGAAGCTGCAACTTGGCAAGCTCAACTTCTCGCAGCGGCAAATGCTGGCGGTCGGAAATGCGGGCCTGAACTCCATCAAGGCCAGAACCAAGAAGGCCCTTGATGCCGAGGACAAGCCCGCGAAGCTCAAGAGCAAATCGTGGGCCAAGATCAAATCCCGTAACGGCCTCCGCAACGTGAAGGACTTGCGCGGCACCGGCAAGATGTACACGGATGCCATAGCGAAGTATCGCGGCAGAGAGGCCAAACGCAAGAACAAGTTGAAGAACGTCGGCCACTTGATGGACCAGATCCTTGTGCGGAAGGTGAGCGAGAATCGCGCCTACATCGTGGAACCGTCTACGGCACCGGGGCGCATGAAGGCGCGCGGCAATGCGGAAATGCTCATGCTGTCGCCGACCGATCAACGCGCCATCAAGGACGCAGCCGGTCGCGCCTTCACCAAAATCAAAAACGGCCTCGTAAAGGTCTACGCGAAAAAGCCCAATGCTTAAACCCTCCGACCTCAGGGACGATCTCGTTACGTACCTCCGCTCCATGCCCGATCTCGTGCAGGCGATGGACGGCGACCCGGAGAATATCTTCGCCCATGTGAACGAGTACCCCATCGGGGACAATTTCGATTCGGCCCTAAGAAACCTCAAGTCCCCGCGCCTCATGGTGCGCTATCGCTATCCGGGGCAAGCCGCCGAGGGAATGGGCCATTCGCACACGCTGAGCATCTACGCGCGCCCCAAGGCGGGACACACCTACGAGGACTTGCTTGACCTCATCGTGAACGGCATCCCCACGGGCCGCACGATTACGTTTGAGAACGACTGCTTCAACGACGATGTATGTCCCGCCGCGTTTACCTTCACGGAGCCGACGCCCGACGAGGAAGGAACTGAGTTTTTGCAAATCGATATCACAGTTGACGAACGATAGGAGAAACCAATGCCAGCCAATGATAGGGAAATTTTAATCGCGTTCGGCAAGAACAAGCAGGACGACCTTGCCACTGCCAACACGGCGGCTGGCTTGGTGCGCATGGGCAAGCTGAACGCTTCGAATATGTACCCGCGCCTTGTGACGGAGAACGACGCCGAGGAATACGGTAAGGGGCACGAATTCGCAACCGCCGTGTACAAGACGTATTGGGATGTTTCGGGGCAGATCGAGAAGTACGTGTCCTCGCAGTTCGCGGCATGGGTGATGGCCTTCTCGCTCGGCAAAACCACGAAGAGCGGAACCGGGACGTTCACCTATACCAGCACCCCGCTTGACCCCGTCACCGACGGACTGGAGCTCCCGGCGTTCTCGTTCGTCGAGCAGATGCGTCCCGGCGCTTCGTCCATCGTGGACTTCATGAACGTCGGGTGTGTCATTGAGGGCTGGAACCTGACCATCGGCAGCGGCCCCGGCCGGGCCAGCGCGAAGCTGGTCGCCGATATTGTCGGCTCCGGCAAATTCGCGGAGCCCTCGGAAATCACGCTCCCCGCGGCCACCGCTGAGACCCTGCTGCCGGCGGCATCGGCAAGCATCACGATCAATGGCGTCGACTACGTGACGGCGAAGAACTTCGTCTCGCTCGAGGCAGGCTGGAACAACAACATCCTGCTTGATGACGGGTTCTATCCGGGCTCCGGCACCAACGCAGGAGCGGCTATTCGCGGGCGTCTCGAAGTGGGGAGTCGCGAAGCATCGCTGCGCTATACGGCCAGATTCGAGGCCGGGAGTACCGAGTACGCCAAAATGAAAAACCAGACTGAAGGGACAGCTGTCATCTCCTTGACCTACGACACGAGCCATTCCTTCACTCTGACGTTCCAGAGGGTGCAATTCGGCCTGGTAGAGAGGGGCAGCCAGAACGGCATTGTCACCGTCGACGTGACATGCGTGCCCCTGTACCACAGCACCAACAAGCTCCTGACCGCCGTCACCAAGACCAATCTTGCCGGAGTCGGCGACGCAGAGCCGTAATTTCCAAATCCCCATAGGAGGCAACCAATGTTTGATTCTGCACGACCTATCACGCTGAAACTGCAAACGCCCGATGGCCCGAAGGCCGTCTCCGTCAGATTCCCATCCGATGAGGAATGGACGGAGCGGCAACGGGCCCGGAAGATCGTGACCAAGTCCCTCGGGCGCGGGATGAGCAAATCCGATGTCCCCGGCCACGAGGAAGTGGACGAAGCCTTCGTCCGCAAGATCAAGGTGGACGGCCCCGAGATCGACTGCTACGAGGCCATGACCATCGTGGGCGTCCTGTCCCGGTGCGATGTAACGGACGTTGAGCGGGAGGACGGCGGCTACCGCGTCCGCATGACCGTACCTGGGGGAGAAACGTCGGTCCTTCTCCGCATGCCCACGGCGCGCGAAATCTACGCCTTCCGCCGTGAGTACGTTTCCGCCGTCGAATTGCCGCACGGGAAATCCAGCACCAGCGTCAACCTCGAAGCGGCGGCGCGGTTATTCGATGCGCTTGCGGGAGAATCGACCGGCTACGCTGGCCCCGTTCCCATCATCCACAAAGAGGCGGCACTCGTCGCCATGATAGCGGAGTTCGAGTCGGGCCTCGGGGTGTCCGACGACAACCTGTTTTGATCGGGATTGGCCGGAGCGTCCAACGCTGCGATACCTAGCATACTGGATGCTCCGGCGGGATCAACTATGTGACCCGCATATCTGCCCCGACCGCGAAGACCATGAGGAGCGGTGCGCGTCCTGCCCGCTCGATAGGCTAGACGCGGCCCTTGCCGGAAACACCGGCGCGCTCATCCGCAGGGCCACGGACATGAAAGCAATCATGTCCTCGGGAATCACCATCACGCTGGATGAGATCAACGCGGATGAGCTTTACGCGATGCTCATTGTGCAGGAAGAACGCGACCGACTAGAAGAGGAACGGCATGGCGACGGGCAAGGATAAATTCGAGCTTGTTATTGAGGTCAATTCCCAGCAGGGGAATGCCTCAATTAAACAGGTTAATCAGAATTTGTCCGACCTTGAAAAGCAAGCAGTGCAGTCTACATCCCGCGCCTCTGCCGGGATGGATCGCATGACCGCCTCTGTCATGAAGGGCGCGATTGGGGCGCAAGCTCTCTATGCCGGTTTCTCCAAGGCGTTCGGCGCACTGAAGCAGTTCACCCTCGGGGCCATGACCACCGCCGACGACATGGGCAAGACGGCGCAGAAAATCGGGATGTCCGTCGAGACGTATTCCGAATATCGCCACGTTGCCGACCTTGCCAATGTGAGCGCGGAAAAACTTGCTACAGGTGTGGGCGTTCTGTCGAAAAACATGATGGAGGCGGCGCGGTCAAATAATACCTATCGCAAAGCATTCAATGAGCTTGGGGTGGATTTCAGAACTGCGTCCGGTGCCCTGCGATCCGCAGATGATGTCCTCGTCGACCTTGCCAATAAATTCAAGGCGATGCCGGATGGTGCCGCAAAAACCGCCTACGCCATGTCGCTCATAGGGCGCTCGGGCCGGGAAATGATCCCGCTCCTGAACGAAGGTGGCGATGCCATTAAGCGTTCGCGCGAAGAGGCTCGCGAACTCGGCAGGGTTATCAACGATGAAACCTTCCGCGCCGCCGAAAGATTCAATGACAACATATCCCGGCTGAAGGGCGCGGTGGAGGGACTCTCCTTCCGACTCGCCGAAGACCTTGTGCCGATGCTTGTAAGCGTCACGGATCGGATGGTGGCGTGGGCGCGGGACGGGGGCGTGGATAAGGTCGTCAAGCAGATGCGCGACCTTGCGGAGTGGGTCAAGAATCTCGGGATGTGGATCGTCAGCTATGCCGTGGTCGCCGGGATCATGAAGATGGTGGCGGCCATTCGCGCGATGCAGATCGCAACCGTTGGGTTGAACGCCGCGCTCATGGCGAATCCGTGGGGGCTGGCGGCTATCGGGGTGGCGACCTTCGGCGCGGCGGTGTGGCACGAGTATGACAAGATCAAGGATTTCCGCAAGGAGCTTGAGGGCGCGAACAAGCAAGCCATGATTATGGCGCAGTTCAAATCGGGCAAGACCGTCGAGGAGATCAGAGCGGGCGGATTCACCGAGGCGCAGATAGGCTTTACAATTGGCGGGCCGCAGAAGATCGGGACGCTACCGGAACACGACCGATTCAGCGTCAAGGGTGCCGGCGTTGATGATAATATTGCACCTCTCGATGAAGCCGCGATTGCAGAAGCAAAGCGAAGGCTGGAGGAAATAGAGCGATCCAAGCAGTACATCAGCGCTGATGCCGTCCGCGCCGGTGGAATCATGCGCGAAGCCAAGGGCCGCACGGATGCGCTTACCACGCTCCCCGGTTTCTCCGGTATCTCGCCGGAAGCCGCGCAGATTGCGCGTGATTCTCAGTCAATCGCCAATGCCAGTGACGACGCCTTCGTCCGCGAATGGATTCAGCGCCGGGAGTCTGCCGCCCTGGCGATACAGGAGCAGAACGAGAACATGATAGCGGCCCAGATGCGGCGGGACGGCAACTACCAGGGCGCGCTTGAAATCGAGCTGCGGCAGCTCGACCGCCTCAAGGGCGCATATGAGGGCAACGCCGAAGCACTCGCGGCTCTCGAGGAACAGAAGCGGCTGAAGGCCCTTGATGTCAACCGCGAGATTGCCGACAACGCCAAGTCGGAATTTGAGCGCAGCGCGCAATCCATAGAGGGCTTCTTCAACCGGGTATTCATGAACGCGAAATCGCTGGCCGACGTGTGGCGGCAGCTCTGGGGCCAGCTCGCCAACTATGCCGTGCAGCAGATCTCGCGCATGGTGGCGGCATCGATCGGCGGCTATCGTCAGGCGGCAGCTCCTGCCGGTGGCGGCATGGCGGCAGTGATCCCGGCCATGATGGGCGGCGGCGGTGGCGGTACTGCAAGCGCGGGAGGATATGGTGGCGTCGGCACGCCTCCGTTTGTTGGGGGCGGTAGCGGGTCGGGCGGCGGGATGGGCTCCATCTTCAGTGGTGGGTTATCCGGCCTCGGAACCAACTTTGCCAACTTCGCCATGTCACCCGCGGGCGCACTCGCAGGGGCCGGGATATTCGGCATGGGGATCAAGCGCGGTGGCGTCTCCGGTCTCGCCATGAGTGCCGGTGGCGGATGGCTTGCCGGGGCCGGGATCGGCTCCATGATCGGCGGCCCGCTTGGCGGAGCTATAGGCGCAGCCGTGGGGCTTGGGGCCGGGTTGATCTCGGGAATTGTCGGCCTGTTCCGCAAGAGCCCCGAGGAAAAGCTCAAAGAGAAAATCAAGCAGGCTTACGGCGTCACCATCCGCGACAAGGGCGTTCTCCAGCAAATCCTTTCCATCGCGCAATCGTTCGGCGGGAACCTGGATATGACGATCCGCAACCGGGAGGTCGTGGAGCTTATCCAACTCTACGCGCAGATGACAAACCAGACAATGCGCGGTGCGCCGAAACAAATGACATCGGCAACGCTCATTCAATCGGGCGGATCACTGTCAATGGCGGCGTCCTACACAAACGGCACGCCCTCAATGGGAAGCCTTCCCGGTGCGGGGATTGACAATGTTCGGGCGACCGGCGCGACGGGCGGCACGGTTATCAACATCACCGTGCCGGGAGCGAAGGAGTTCTTCGAAAAGGAAACCGTCACCGTCATAGCGAAGAATGGCCGCGCCGTTGCTACCGCCAACGCCAGCGCGGCAACGGGCAATTTCGGGCGCACTCAAATGGCGGCAACGCTGCTTAAACCGGGGCTGGTCACCACGTAGCATAGGAGTTTTGCATCATGATCAACACGAAGACATTCAATTGGACGGCCGGCGCTTCCGGAGCGGTTGCCGACATGGAGGTCGACGACCTGTTCCTGTCGGGCGGGTACGGCTACTCCCTCCACAGCATGGCGACTGTTCCCGGCAGTCCTGCGCCTACCGACAACTACGACATCACCATCGAGGATGTTGACGGGATTGATGTTCTTGGCGGGGCGGGAATGAATCGCGACACGGCCAATGCCGAGCGCGTCATGCCCCTCTATGGGTCGACCCCTCACCCGACCCCGATCAATGGCAAGCTGACGATCAAGATAGCCAACAACGCTGTCAATGGCGCGAAGGGCTTGATCAAGCTGTATTTTGTGCGGATGGCCGCAAGCTACTGATCCGCCATGCCCGGCTCCGTCAAAACGTCCACGGCAACGACCGTGCTGCCCCTATCGCTCTGCACCGCGTTCGAGGAATCGCGCGAGTTTCCCGGCGCGGGGAACGAATACCGCAATGGCGAGTTCCAAGGCAAGGCAGAGGCAACGACAAGTCGGCGTCGATGGCGGCTATCCAAGCGCATCACGCCAACCACGCTTGCCACGTTGAGGACGTTCTATTTCGCGCACAAGGGTCCGCACGAAACATTCTATTTCTACTACCCCTTTTCGGAGCATGACCCCACCGGCGTAAGCGCGACGGGGCGATACCTGGTGCGCTTTGATTCGGCATGGCAGCAGGAATCCTACATCGCACGCATTGGGACGAACCTTCAGTTAATCGAAATCGCATAGGAGATTAGCATGGCACTGAAACTTAGCATGGCAGTAAAGAACGCGCGGCTTGATTCCATTGAGTCGACCATCGGCACGTCGGCGGTCCTGAAGATCCGATCCGGTCCGGCTCCGGCTGCAATCACGGACGCGGACAGCGGAGACGTTCTGGCCTCCCTCACGCTTCCCTCGGACTGGCTGGCGGCGGCGTCGAACGGAACCAAGGCGATTTCGGGAACGTGGCAGGATACCAGCGCAGATGCCGCCGGGACCGCCGGCCACTTCCGCATCTACGCCAGCGACGGCACCACGCAGCACATTCAGGGCACCGTCACCGCGACTGGTGCGGGCGGCGATATGACGCTCGACAATACGTCGATTGCGGCGGGTCAGAGCATCACGATCACCTCTTTTACTATCACGGACGGGAACTAAACCATGGCGCAGCTACTCCTTATCACCGAGCGCACGATGGGTGGCACCGGCAATCAGCAGCCCGGGGATATCGTCGCGGTATTCCCGGACAGCCATGTGTTCAGCGACCGAGAGCGCCAACTGTTCGACGTCGTGACGGTCGCGGAGAGCAAGGCGTCCATCGAAGCCCTGCGCCCGGCAATCAAAACCATGGTCAGGGCTCCCTCCGTGGACTGGGTGGAGGAACACAGCCTGGAGCGCAAAGAGGCGTGGGTGGACAAGGACGGGACAGTCCTTGAGATCAAGGAGCAGCCCCGCTACCCGCTGGCCTATAAAGACGGCAAGGTAGTCGAGACCTACAGCCGACTCGCCGCGAACAAAGCAGAGATCCTAAAAGCAGCCGAAGTCACCGTAAGGGCTTAAATGGCGACCGAAGTTACAGTCATCGTAGATCCTGATAATGGGGCTGGTACTGACTACACCAGCCTCGCCGCTGCTATTGCAGGAGAAGCTCGCAATCTCGTCACCGCAGACGAGCAACTCACGATCAAGTGTAGGTGCACGGGCGGGACTGCGGACGGACCTGCTACGGTTAGCGGGTTCACGACTGACGCAACTCGATATGTGAAGATTTGGACTGATCCCTCTGAGAGCTATCGGCACGCAGGAATATTCCCGAGCGGAAACAAATACCGAATCGTGCTGCCCTCGGCTACTTATGTTGCCGGAATCAGGCTTACGGGCATTCAGTATTCACAAATAATCGGCATCAGTATCCAGTTGAACCATTCGTTCTCCTACGCCCAAAAAGGTATTGCCTGTGAGTCCGCCCCATCCGTGAGTGTGTGCAGGGTTGATAAGTGCGTTATTGCTGGTGGGTCGTTTAGCACCGCATCATCCAGATCTGATGCTCTGTACTGCTCAACCGGCAATAACATGAGCTTTCTCGTATCCAATTGTGTGGTGTATGGGCTGTACACCGCGACCTTCGCCCACAATGGGTTCTATTTTTATAGCACCGGATCTTCTCGTGTGTACAACTGCACGGTGTACGGCTGTTCTGGCTATGGCGTTCGCCTGTATGCTTCTGGAACGGTTCATGTGAAAAATTCCGCCGTATTCGGTTGCGGCCTGACGGATATCTCTAAAAACGGTGGTACGCTTACAGTAGACTATTGTGCTTCCGATGACGGGATCGGCACCAATGCAGTAGATATCAGCCCCGGTGCAACCGAAGCAGACGATTGGGCAGCGTGTTTTACCGACTACGCCAATGGAGATTTCTCCCTAAAGAGCGATTCCGTTTGTGTGGGCGCTGGCACTGACGATCCCGGCAGCGGCCTCTACTCCGACGACATCCTCGGCAACGCCCGCACTAGTCCGTGGGACATCGGTGCGTTTGAGTATGTGAGTGCCGCGCCCTCCGGCATCACCGGCACCCTGGCCGCCACGCTGGCCGATTCCACCTCAAGCTCTGCGGGAGCTGTCGCCATTGCTGGAGCCTCGGCGCAGACGCTCGCTAACTCCACCACCTCATCAGCTGGAGCCGTCGCCATCACGGGGGCATCCGCGCCGACTCTGGCTAGTGCCACCCTGTCTTCCGCTGGTGCGGTAGTATCTGGCATCACAGGATCATTCGCGCAGACGCTTGCTGATTCCACGCTGTCGGGTACTGGCACCGTGGCGATTGCCGCCGCACTCGCGCAGGCGTTGGCCGATGCCGCCGTATCGTCCTCCGGTTCCGTATTGGCGTCCGGCGTATTGGGGGCGATCCTCGCTGATTCCACTGTGGCGGCAACCGGCACTGTCGCGGTTTCCGGGTCTCTCGCATCTACCCTCGCCGATGCTACGGTAAGTGCAAGCAGTTCGGCATCGGCAATCGGCGCGCTGTCGGCAACGCTATCGGATGCTTCCCTTGGCGCGTCTGGTGCGGTAGCGGTATCGGGTTCCGCCTCGGCTACTCTTGCGGATTCAACGGCGTCCTCGGCTGGTCGCGTTGCGGTATCCGGGTCAATGTCAGCCACTCTTGCCGATGCAACGCTGTCCGCGTATTTCGGCGACAGTACCCCGGCCCAACTATCCACTACGCTAGCCTCTGCTACCGTGGCGGCTACCGGCGAAATCGCCATTATGGGAGCGCTATCTGCCGCATTGCAGGACGCCTTTGCATCCGGTGCCGGTACGGTTGACATAGATGCAGAGTGCGCGGCTACGCTTGCTGATTGCTTCGGCGTAATCGCGGGGCGCGTTGCCATAGTTGGCTGCGGTAGTGCGACCCTTGCCGGGGCCACACTGTCGGCTCATGCCGGGGCGAACCTTGTACCCGATGCCCACCCTAGCAGGATCGTCCGCGTAGCCCGCGAAAACCGCATATCCCGCGTACCCCGCGAAAACCGCATAGTCCGAGCATAAAGGAGCATCATGGATACTTTCATCCACGACCCCCAAGCTGCGCTTGTGTATGGCTTCGATTGGGCCGACTGGCTTGCCGAAAATGATAGCCTTGCTACATCGACATGGACGGGCGACGAGGGAATCACCATCGGAAACGATGAACTGGACGGCACGGAAACCCGCGTCCTCATTTCCGGCGGCACGCACAAGCGCGACTACCGCATCACCAATCATGTCGTCTCCGCGCAGGGCATGGAGGATGACCGCTCCATCATCCTGAAGGTAAGGCATCGGTAGCATGGCTGATACTCTCGGTAGGATCACAGTCCCTGATCTTCAGGACTCAGGGCAGGTATTCCCCATCGTCCCCGATTGGGGCTACGGCTACGCTCAGGCTCCACATGTCGTGGTGCATCAGTTCGGCAGCGGCAATGCCAAGATAGAACAAAGGTTCTATCTTGGCACGAGCGCGAAACGCTTCACGGTGCATCGTGCGCGGCTCAGCTACAACGAGCGCGTTGCCCTGCGGGACTTCTACGAATCGCATACGCCCTACAAATCATTCAGCTACCGATGCCCAAGTGACGATGGCAAGTCCACCACGACCTACAAGGTGCGGTTCGCAGAAGAACCGCTGTCGTTCAGCGACCTGTCCGATTACATCAGCTCTACCGGCGTCACGCTGATCGAGGTGCCGACCACGTCGCCCGTCTACACTCTCAGCGCGACCGTGACGCGCTTCCCATCGGCGGCATTGGCGACGGCCCTGCTGGATCAAGCGCAGGAGATCATCCCGCTTGTAAAGATATCGCCGCGTGAATCGGGCTATCCCGCTATCTACGTCTCTGACCGCCGCTGCACCGTAGGCACGCAGCTTTACGTCCCGCGCCTGTTGGACTTCGACGGCATATCGCAGGGGATCTCGGGCGAGTCCGATCAAGCATCGTTCACGTTCGGCAATGCTGACCGCGCCATGCGCGACCTTGCCAACGATACCAACCTCCTACGGGCCGGGGTGGAGTTCAGCCTTTTCCACGTTGGCACCGGGATTAAGCTGGACCTGTGGAAGGGCGAGGTCGTGTCGTGGGACATGGACGCGGGGCCGGAGTTCCGCCTGTCCTGCGCCGATGGAATCTACGAACTGACGCTGCCCTACCCCTGCCGGCGGATCTCCCGCACTTGCTGGAAATCATACAACGATGCGGCGGGGTGCCCCTACGCCACGCAATCGACGGGGATGGACATGACGCACTTCCCGACCGCATCGGTTCTGTGGTGCGACAAGTCCTATGACGGCGCGAATGGCTGTCTCGCGCATGGGATGAAGAAGTACTTCGGCGGGATCATTGCGGAGCCGCAGACGTTTCTTACGCGCAAGTTTAAGACAGGCCCGATGTTCACTAAATCACTAATTGCCGACGGAATCTACGAATCCGTTTTGCCGGAAATCTATTGCTTCAACCCGTCCTATAAGGACGAGAACAACGACACCAAGTATGGGATGCCGGTGCAGTGCAAGCTCGCTGCGGTGCGGGAGGAATTGGATTTCTTCTCGGGCCTTGGCATCGTCGGCGAAGGGCCGATCACGTTCGGCACGGGGCACACCCTTGACGGCATCTATCAC
>Ga0209313_1001108_pt1 | contig 18286 bp, 14 predicted proteins | sample BioC13SIPDNA_3_FD_185748 | JGI IMG/M metagenome (GOLD analysis project Ga0209313, IMG submission 185748) | Anaerobic biogas reactor microbial communites from Washington, USA - Biogas_R2_B C13 SIP DNA (SPAdes) (version 2) | ecosystem: Engineered > Bioreactor > Anaerobic > Unclassified | place... | reverse complement strand
TTCCCCGGACCCCATTGATGAATATCTGAAGAATCAGGGACTTTTCTGGATATTGAAAAATGATGGGTCAAGGGACGAAGTCCCTTGCCGGGTGGTTTGGAGGGTGGAACCTCCAACGTCCCCCCCCCTTCCCGCCCCGATTGTACTCCCGCCGTACTTCCGTTCCCATTTCCCCGCCCGCGCCTTGACAGGCGGGCGGGGTCTGCTATGCTTCAGGCAACTTCATATTCCTTTTGGGATAGAGGAGTGGGTACATGAGTACCCCGGGGGAGCCGACGCGCGGCTGTGAGCCCGGCGGGAAAGGGGAGCCACCGAAACGGGTCCGCGGGCGGCGCGGGCGCGTTGGGCGCCGGGAGAAGATGCCGGCGACTGTCACGGCGAGGGCCGTGGAGCGCTATCGTTTCCGGCGGCGAAAGGCGGCGGGGGCAGGCGCTCCGGCCGCCGAAACGTTTGTCAAGGAGGACGGAAACATGAGGAGACTGTTCGCGCTGACCCTGGCGGCGCTGCTGGCGCTCACCGCGCTGGCGGGGGCGGAGACGTTCAAGGTGGGCATGGAGTGCAACTACGCGCCCTTCAACTGGACGCAGACGGAGGCTTCGGAGTTTGCCGTGCCCATCGCGGCGGGCGGATTCGCCGACGGCTACGACGTGCAGGTCGCGCGCAAGGTGGCCGAGGGCCTGGGGATGGAGCTGGAAATCGTGAAAACCGAGTGGGACGGCCTGCCGGTGGCGCTGACCTCCGGCAAGATCGACGCGATTATCGCCGGCATGAGCCCGACGGAAGAGCGCATGGTGACCATCGACTTCACCGACCCCTACTATGTCAGCGATCTGGTCATCGTGGTGATGAAGGACGGGCCCTATGCCGGCGCCAAGTCGCTGGCGGACTTCACCGGCGCCCGGATTACGGGGCAGCTGAACACCTTGCATTACGACATCATCGACGAGATTCCGGGCGTGCAGAAACAGACCGCGCTGGAGTCCTTCACCGCCATGATCGTGGCCCTGGCCGCAGGCCGGATTGACGGCTATATCAGCGAGCGCCCCGGCGCGATTTCGGCGATGATGTCCAACCCGGAATTCAGCTATGTCGCCTTTGAGGAGGGGCAGGGATTCAACTCGCCGCCGATTCTCGTGTCGGTCGGCTTGCAGAAGGGCAGCCCCCTGAAGGATCAAATCAACGCGATTCTGGCGGACATCGACGAGGCTGCGCGCGCCCGGATGATGGAAGACGCCATTGCGCGCCAACCGCTGAGCGAGTAAGGGCGTTCCCTTGCCACAAAGCTTTTTCGGATGGATTGAGTTCCTGCTCCGGCAATACGGCGGCCTCTTCCTGACAGGGGCCGCCACCACGCTGCTCATCGCCCTGGTGGGCACTGCGGCGGGCTTCGCCATCGGCCTGCTGGTGGCGGTGGTGCGCACGATTCCGCTGCGGAAGGACGCCCCGGCCGTGAAGCGCGCCTTGCTGGCCGCCGCCAAGGGGCTGCTGACCGCTTATGTGGAGGTGTTCCGCGGCACGCCGATGATCGTGCAGGCGATGGTGGTGTATTACGGCGCCTCACAGTACCTGGGGCTGAACATCCCGGCGATGGGCGCCGCCTTCCTGGTGGTGTCGGTGAACACCGGCGCCTACATGGCGGAAATCGTGCGCGGCGGCATCCTGAGCGTGGACGCCGGGCAGAAGGAAGCCGCCACCGCGGTCGGCATGACCCACTGGCAGGCGATGACCGTGGTGGTGCTGCCCCAGGCCATCCGCAACATCCTGCCCTCGGTGGCCAACGAGTTCGTCGTCAATATCAAGGACTCCAGCGTCCTGAACGTCATCTCCGTCACCGAGGTCTTCTTCATGTCAAAGTCCGCCGCGGGCACTTACTACCGGTACTTCGAGGTGTTTTTCATCACGGCGGTCATCTACTTCGCCCTGACCTTCACCTTCACCCGCCTGCTGCGGCTTCTGGAAAAAAAGCTGTCCGGCAGCGCGTCCTACACCGTGTACGGCTCCCAGTCCAGCCACCGGGCGGAAATCGAGGTCCCGGTGGACCCGGGGAAGGGAGGGCGCGATGGATGATATCCTGCGCGTGGAGGGGCTGACCAAGCGCTTCGGCGGCAACGAGGTGCTGGGCGGCATCGACCTTGCGGTGCAAACGGGCGAGGTGGTCTGCGTCATCGGGCCCTCCGGCTCGGGCAAGAGCACCTTCCTGCGCTGCATCAACCTGCTGGAGACGCCCACGGGCGGCCGCGTCCTCTTCCACGGGCAGGACGTGACGCAATTGCCGGCCAGCGTGCTGCACGCGAAGGTGGGCATGGTGTTCCAGCAGTTCAACCTCTTCAACAACATGACCGCGCTGCAGAACTGCGTCGCCGGCCAGGTCCGGGTGCTCCGCCGCAGCCGCGCGCAGAGCGTGGAAAAGGCGATGTTCTACCTGGAGCGGGTGGGCATGCTGCCCTTTAGGGACGCCCGGCCGGCCCAGCTGTCCGGCGGGCAGAAGCAGCGCGCCGCCATCGCCCGGGCGCTGTGCATGGATCCGGAGGTGCTGCTGTTCGACGAGCCGACCAGCGCCCTGGACCCGGAGATGGTCGACGAAGTGCTCTCCGTCATCCGCACCCTCAAGGACGGCGGGCTGACCATGCTCATCGTCACCCACGAGATGGCCTTCGCCCGGGACGCAGCCGACCGCGTGGTGTTCATGGACGCGGGCCGGGTGGTGGAGGACGCGCCGCCCCAAAAGCTGTTCACCGCCCCCGAAAACCCCCGGACCCAGGCCTTCCTGGCCCGGACGATGCGGGGGTAGGGACGGGGAGGGGAACGGAGAACCGCGCGCCGGAGCGGCGCGCGGTTTGATTGTCGAAAAAGGTCTGCGGACCTTTTTCGATTCAGAGGATGGCTGCGGAATATTTTCGCTTTTCGCGAAAACGCCCCGCGCGGCAGGCATTGCCGGACGACACGATTTCAATCGGTGGGCTGCCGCCCCCGATTTCCCCCCGCTTTTCACCTCTATTGCAAGGTTTTTGACAGTCTGACCGCGCGCCTGAACGGCGCGCGGTCTTTTGATAGGGGATGACAGAACGAGCCATGAACGAGGGGGAAACGGCGGGGCTTCGCCCCGCGCCCCACGAGGGGCTTTCAGCCCCTCGACCCCTCTTCTAATATTGAATTGGCGTGTCGGGCCGGACTGGCAAATCAATGCTTCCGGCTGACGATGTGCCGGATTCCGGGGCCCAGCCGGGGCAGCTCCGCCGCGAAGAATTCCGGGTAGGCGCGGAAGCTGGAAAATCGGTCCAGGGGCAGCCATTCCATGTGCTCCGCCGCCCCGTGCATGGACAGGCTATCGCCCTTGGGCTCGAAGCCCTCAGGCACCTTCATCAGGAAATACAGCGCGACCTCGTGGCAGCGCAGGCCTGTGAGCCCTGCGCTGCCTTCGAAGAAGTTCTCGTGCACGAAGGCCAGGCGGTCCACTTCCATCCGTGTTCCGGTCTCCTCCAGCACCTCGCGCACGACGGCTTCCTCCGCCGTCTCGCCCGCCCGCACCGCGCCGCCCACGGAATAGTAGTAGGGGTCCGCCTCGTTGCAGGCCATGAGCACCCGGCCGTCCTTCAGGATGACGGCGGCCGCCCGGTAGCGGAACCAGGCGCCGTCCCGGGTGAAGCAGCAATCGTTCTCGGAAAAAGGCTCTGACATCGCGCAACGCTTTCCGCACGCTACGTGCAACAAAATACCAATCGCGTCTCAGGCTGGATGCAGCCCGGTATTCTGGCTATCACGAATGGGGTCTGGGGAGGAATTCCCCGGGCAGGGGTTGGGGACGCGGTCCCCAACCGTTCCTTTCTCCCCGCCGTGCCTCCCCGTGCCCCCGCCTTACCGGATGAAGTTCGTCCGCGCGCCGTAGGCGCTGCCGGGCGGCTGAAGGCCGGCCTCCCGGCCGGCGCGGATGGATTTGATGAGCCAGGCCATGTTGAGGCCCAGGTTGCGCAGCACCTGCAGGCCTTCCTCGTCCTTTATAATGTCCTCCGGCTGCGCGCCGTGGACCATCGGCCAGTAGGTGGAGGTGGCGATGGGCATCTCGCAGTAGTGCAGATACTGGAACAGGCTCTCGAGCGCCGCCGTCGTGCCCGCGCGGCGGGCGACGACCAGCGCCGCGCCTGCCCTGCCCTTGAAGGCCCGGGCGCTGGAGTAGAACACGCGGTTGAGCACGCTGTGCATCGCGCCGGTGACGTTGGAGAAATAGACCGGCGAGGCCAGCAGCAGGCCGTCGGCCGCCTGGATGCTCCGGATGAGGGGGTTGACCAGGTCGTCCCCGAACGTGCAGGCGTTGTCCAGTTTGCGGCAGGCGCGGCAGGCCGTGCAGTCGCGGACGGGCGCGTTGCCCACCCAGAAGGTTTCGGACCGGATTCCCTCCCGGGACAGCGCTTCCGCCACCACGTCCAGCGCCGCCTGGGTGCTGCCGTTCCTGCGCGTGCTGCCGTTGACCATCACGACGTTCATCCATTCAAACCGTCCTTTTTCTTGACAGTATAGCGCGCCGCGCAGGCGCGGGCAACTGCGCGGAAGGGCTGAGGCACGACAGGATTCCGTGATTGACAGCGCTTTTGGGCTTGGGTATGATTCCTGCGGATTGAGATGCGCCCTGGCCGCGGGCAAAAGGAGAGAAACGTGAAACGGAGCGAACTGAACCAACTGATGCGCGAGGCGCTGGACTTCATCGCGGGGCACGGCTTCCACCTGCCGCCCTTCGTCACCTGGACGATGGAGGACTGGAAGACCAAGAACCAGGAGTACGCCGAAATCAAGGACAACATGCTCGGCTGGGACATCACGGATTTCGGCTCGGGCGACTTCTATTCCCACGGCCTGCTGCTCATCACCCTGCGCAACGGCAACTTCCACGACCCCAAGTACAAAAAGCCCTATGCGGAAAAGCTGCTCATCGCCCGGGAAGGCCAGGTGACGCCCTACCATTTCCACTGGAAGAAGATGGAGGACATCATCAACCGGGGCGGCGGCCGGCTGGTGCTCAAGTGCTACAACTCCGGCCCGGACGGGCAGATGCTGGACACCCCGGTGAACATCCTGAAGGACGGCCGCTCCTACTTTGTGCCCGCGGGGGAGGAGGTGCGGCTTGAGAACGGGGAGAGCATCACCCTGGTCACCGGGCAGTACCACTGCTTCTGGGCGGAAGGCGGCACCTGCCTGATCGGCGAGGTGTCCGTGATGAACGACGACAACGTGGACAACCGCTTCCACGACCCTGTCGGCCGCTTCCCTGAAATCGAGGAGGACGAGCCCATCCTCTACCCGCTCTTCAGTGATTATCCCGAGCTGAAGGACTGATTGGGACAGGGAGCGGACGCCTCCCGACGCGCCCATGACCGCCCGGCGTTCCAGCCCGGGCGGCCGGTTTTTCGGAGGGTTTGCCCGATGTGGCGGATGACCGCTGATAAACAAGGGAGAAGGCTTTTTCTCCCCGTACGGGAACAACGGGAAACGGGCTTGACTTGACGGCGCCGCGGCTGACGCGCACTTCATCGTAAAGCAAGAGAACCCCGCCCTGCAAAGGGCGGGGTTCGTGCTGTTAAAAAACTTTACTATAGACTATGATGCAGGGGGCTTTGGGGGGCGGCAGCCCACCGATTATCATCGTGTCGTCCGGCTCTGCCGGACGCGCGGGGCGTTTTCGCGAACAGCGAAAACATTCCGCAGCAATCCTCCGAATCGAAATAGGTCCGCGGACCTTTTTCGACAATCTGACCCCGCCCTGCAAAGGGCGGTGTTCCGGCAAGGGCGACCGGCCGTCCTTACGCCTCCGCCTGCCGCCTCCTGCGGAACAGGCGGGTCAGGAAGGGCAGGGAGATTTTCTGCTTGCTGATGACATCGAAGGCCACCGCCGCCAGCAGCACCAGGCCCTTGACCACCTGCTGCAGGTCGATGGAGATGCCCATGATGCTCATGCCGTTGTTGAGCACGCCCATGATCAGCGCGCCGATGAGGGTGCCCCCGACGGTGCCGATGCCGCCGTAGGCGGAGGCGCCGCCGATGAAGCAGGCGCCGATGGCGTCCAGCTCGAACCCCATGCCCGCCTGGGGGGAGGAAGACTGCAGCCGGGCGGAGAAAATCAGGCCCGCGACGGCGGCCAGAAAGCTCATGTTCACGTAGGCCAGGAACTTGATCTTGTCGGTCTTCACGCCGGAGAGCCGGGCGGCCTTCTCGTTGCCGCCCACGGCGTAGAGGTGACGGCCCATGACCGTCTTGCTGGTGAGGTAGGAGTACACGACCAGCACGATGCCCACCGTGATGAGCACGATGGGGGTGCCGATGTAGTTGGCCAGGATCCAGAAGAAATACAGGATGGCGGCGGCGATGACCAGCGCGCGCAGCAGGGTCATGGGCAGGGAGTCGTAGGAATAGCCCTTGCGCTTGCGGTCCGCCCGGCGCTTGATTTGCTGGGCGACGACGCCCGCGGCCAGCACCAGGCCGATGAGCAGGCTGGTAAAGTTGCGAAGCCCGCTGCCCGGGTCCAGCCCGCCCAGGAAGTTCCCGATGGCGCCGGTGGACAGGCTCATGAAGGCGCGCGGGAAGGGCGAGAGGGTGAGCCCCTTGAGCACGATGAGCGTCAGGCCGCGGAAAATCAGCTGGCCCGACAGCGTGACGATGAAGGCCGGGATGCGCACGTAGGCGATCCAGAAGCCGTGCCAGGCGCCGATCAGGATGCCGATGAGCAGGCACAGCAGCACGGAGAGGTAGGGGTCCCACTCCCAGGTAATCATGAAGGTGCCCGCGCAGGCGCCCACGAAGGCCACCACCGAGCCGACGGACAGGTCGATGTTGCCCCCCGTGAGGATGCATACCAGCATGCCCGCCGCCAGCACCACCACGTACGCGTTCTGGTTGATGAGGTTGAACACGTTCATGGGCTTGAGCAGCGTGCCGTTGGTGAGCGCCTGGAAGAGCACGATGATGACCACCAGCGCGATGAGCATCACGAACTGCTTGATGTTCTTGGAAAACGACCCTTTCAGCTTGCCCATGTGGTCTGCGCCCCCTTGCTCGCCTCGATAATCATGCCCATGATGACCTCCTGGGAGGCCTGCTCCCGTGTCAGCTCGCCCACCATCCGGCCCTCGACCATCACGTAAATGCGGTCGCACATGCCCAGCAGCTCGGGTAATTCGCTGGAGACCATCAGGATGGACTTGCCCTCGCCCACCAGGCGGTTGATGATGCTGTAAATCTCGTACTTGGCGTTCACGTCGATGCCGCGGGTGGGCTCGTCGAGCATCATGATGTCAGGCTGGGAGAACATCCACTTGCCCACCAGCACCTTCTGCTGGTTGCCGCCGGAGAGGTTGCCCACCTGCTGCTCCACGTCCGTGGCGCGGATGTCCAGCTTCTCCTTGTAGTCCTCCGCCGCCCGCTGCTCCAGGTCCGCGTCGATGACGCCCCGCTGGCTGACCAGCTCCAGCCGCGAGAGGGTGACGTTGTGCTTGATGGAGTTGGACAGCACCAGCCCGTCGCCCTTGCGGTCCTCGGTGATGTAGGCGAAGCCCTCCCGGATGGCGTCCGCCGCGCTGAGCAGCTCCAGGGGCTTGCCGTACTTCTTCAGCGTGCCGGAGATCTTGGCGCCGTACACCCGGCCGAACACGGACTGGCACAGCTCCGTCCGCCCCGCGCCGATGAGGCCGGCGATGCCGACAACCTCCCCGGCGTTCACGTGCAGCGACACGTTGTCCACCACCTTGCGCTCGGTGAACAGCGGGTGGTAGACCGTCCAGTTCTCGATTTCCAGCGCCACCCCGCCGATACTGGGCACGCGTTTGGGGAAGCGGTCCACCATCTCGCGCCCGACCATGCCCTTGATGATGCGCGCCTCGGTGACCTCGCTGGTCTTCAGCGTCTCGATGGTCGCGCCGTCCCGCAGGATGGTGATGTTGTCGGATACATAGGCGATTTCGTTGAGCTTGTGGGAAATCATGATGGAGGTGATGCCGCGCTCCGAGCGGAACTGCTTGAGGAGGTTGAGCAGGTTCAGGGAGTCTTCGTCGTTCAGCGCGCTGGTCGGCTCGTCGAGGATGAGCAGCCGCACGTTTTTGGCCAGCGCTTTGGCGATCTCGACCAGCTGCTGCTTGCCCACGCCGATGTCCTTGATGAGGGTGCGGGGGTCCTCCTTCAAGCCCACCTCGCGCATGTGCTCCGCGGCTTTTTCATAGGTCTGGTCCCAGTTGATGCCGCCGAAGCCTGTCTGCTCGTTGCCCAGGAACATGTTCTCCCCGATGGACAGGTAGGGCACCAGCGCCAGCTCCTGGTGGATGATGACGATGCCCAGGCGTTCGGAGTCCTTGATGTTCTGGAAGCGGCATTCCCGGCCTTCAAAAAAAATATCACCCTCATAGCTGCCGTAAGGGTAGATACCGCTCAGCACGTTCATCAGGGTGGACTTGCCCGCGCCGTTTTCCCCGACGATGGCGTGGATTTCGCCCTCCTGGACCGTCAGGTTCACGTTGTCCAGCGCCCTGACCCCCGGGAACAGTTTGGTGATGCCGCGCATCTGCAGCAGCGCGTCCGCCATCGGCCTTTCCCCCTTTGATAAAACAGACCCGGGAAAGGCGGCGCAAGCCGCCTTTCCGCGGGAATCACCGGGTCCGGCTTATTCGACCTTGAGCTGGTCTTCCGTGTAATAGCCGGAGTCGATGAGCAGCTCCTTGTAGTTGTTCACGTCCGCGAACACCGGGTCGCAGAGGAAGGAGGGGATGACGAACACACCGTTGTCGTAGGTGGTGGTGTCGTTGACCGGCACTTCCTCGCCCTTGAGGATGGCGTCAACCATGGTGACCACCTGCGCGGCCAGGGTGCGGGTGTCCTTGAACACGCTCATCGCCTGGTAGCCCTGGATGATGTTCTTGGTGTTGGCCACGTCGCAGTCCTGCCCGGTGATGACCGGGAAGTTCTCCAGCGTGTAGCCCGCGGCCTGAAGGCTGTTGGTGATGCCCAGGGCCAGGGAGTCGTTGGGGGAGAGCACCGCGTCCAGCTTGGTGCCGTCGGCGTAGTTGGTCAGCAGGTTGTCCATGCGGGCCTGCGCGTCTTTTGTCTGCCAGCCGAGGATGGCGATGGTCTCGAAGTCGACCTGGCCGGACTTGACCACGATCTTGCCCGCGTCATAGTAGGGCTTGAGCACGTCCCAGGCGCCGGCGTGGAAATAGCGGGCGTTGCTGTCGTCGGGCGAGCCGGCGAAAAGCTCGAAGTTGAAGGGGCCCGCGGCGTTGGCCAGGTCCAGCTTCTCCTCCAGGAACTTGCCCTGGATGGTGCCGACCTTGTAGTTGTCGAAGGTGGCGTAGTAGTCCACGTTGGGGGTGTCCGTCAGCATGCGGTCATAGGCGATGACCTTGATGTTGTTGTCCTTCGCCGTCTGAAGCACGGTGCCCAGGGAGGAACCGTCGATGGAGGCGATGACCAGCACCTCGGCGCCGCCCAGAATCATGTTCTCCACCTGGGAAACCTGGGTGGACACCGAGTCATTCGCGTACTGCAGGTCGACTTCGTAGCCGGCCGCTTCCAGCTGCGCCTTCATGTTGGCGCCGTCCTGGTTCCAGCGCTGCAGGGAGTTGGTGGGCATGGCCACGCCGACCTTGTTGGCCGCCAGGGCGGAGCCCGCGGAGAGCAACAGGATGGTGACCAAGAGCAGGGACAAGAGTTTCTTCATAAGGTGTACTCCTTTGTATTTTATAAGGCGCGAGCGCCTCATATTCCAGTGGTCAGCCTGAAACGGCCTGTCGCCGCTGCCCGGGTGCCAACCGTTTTTTGGCCGTCTTTTCTATGAGAATCGTAGATAGTGTCTACACGAGAATTGTGATATAATGGTGTCATCACTGAAAGGGGACTTAAGCGATGACCGCTGCTTATCACCGACACGATATGAGCGATTCCGTATGGACATTACTGGAGCCTAACCTACCGGGGCAGCGAGGACAATGGGGAGGGATTGCGCAGGACAACAGAAGGTTTATCAATGGTGTATTCTGGGTCATCCGGACCGGCGCGCCTTGGCGGGATTTACCTCCGGATTATGGCAAGTGGGGCACGATCCATCAGCGGTTCATCCGATGGCGCAGGAACGGTATCTGGGAAAGAATATTGGAAGTTCTTATCCAGGATCCGGATTACGAATGGCTGATGATTGACGCAAGCCATGTCAAAGTTCATCCGCACGCAGCGGGTGCAAGGGGTGGGAATCAGGACATGTCCCGCACAAAAGGGGGCTCAACAGCAAAATACATTTGGCCGTGGATGCGAATGGTATGCCAGTCCGAATTCTTGTTACAAAAGGTACCCGAGCTGATTGCAAGGAAGCTGTCCATTTGATTGAGGGAATATCCGCTGAAGCGTTGCTGGCAGACCGCGGCTATGACACGAATGAAATCATTGCTCACGCTGTTGCCGCTGGGATGGAAGTTGTCATCCCTCCCAAGAAGAACCGAAAGAAGAAGAGGACTTACGATGAGTATCTCTATCGGATTCGTCATTTGGTCGAAAATGCTTTCCTGATTCTCAAGCGATGGCGCGGGGTTGCAACCAGGTACGCGAAAACCAGCGACGGGTTCATTGCTGCAATTCAAGTTCGATGTATCGCCATTTGGGCAGGAGTCCTTGCGTAACTCGTGTAGACACTATCTAGCACGCGGCAGGGGTGGATGTCAATCGGCGCGGTTAGGCCCGGACGCCGCCGAGGTATGAAGAAAATGTAAAAATTGTTACGTTTCGTTGACACGGCCGGGTGCCTGGGGTACGATTCCTGTGGCGGCGCGGCGGCGTCCGCGCCGGGAAAGGACGTCCGAATATGCTGAAGAAAATGGTGACGGCGCTGCTGCTGCTCAGCCTGATGGCGGGCATCGCGCTGCCTGCGCTGGCCGAGAACCGCGATTTGTTCCTGTCCTCCAGTTCCCAGTGGGAGGGAGGCCAGGTGTTCAGCGCCGCAGCCCTGGGCGGAACCCTGTATGTGCTGCGCAGCGACGGGATTTATGCCGTCGCGCCGGGGGCTGAGCCACGGATGGAGTACGATACGCTGGAAATACAGGGCGCCGCCGGGGAAGGCGCGGGAATCGCCGTCACGGAGGCAGGCGAGCCGGACACCCCGAAGGAGCTGCCGCCCAAAGCGGAGGGGCCCGCCAGGGAAGGCGCGCCGGTGAAGGAACTGCCGGATACGGCCAGCGAGGCCGCCCAGGAGAACGCCCCGCCCGAGCTGCCGCCGCAGGCGGTGGAGGCCGGCCCGGGGTCCGCGCCCAACAAGGAGAAACCCGGCGCCGACGCGCCGCCGCCCCCACGGGCGGAAGAGCCGCGGGCGCCCATCTACGTCAACCACCTCTTCAGCGACGGGGAACGGCTCTACGGCCTCCAGGCGGACGCCGGCACCGTGTACGTGATGGAGAATGCAGGCAGCGGCGCGCTGTCCTTGAAGGAATACGCGAAGCTGGAGGTGGAGCCGCAGGCCTTCGCGGGCGGCGAGGAATACGTGATGCAGGACATGCCGGAGCAGTACCTGCTCGACGGCGGCCGCCTGTTCGTCATCAGCCGCAACTACCAGTCCGGCCGGGGCGAGCCCAGCCTGGCCGCCTGGGACCTTGAGACCGGGAAGAAGACCAGCTACGAGTTCCCCCACGTGCTGCGGATTTCCTCCTACAAGGACGGCAAGCTGCTGGCCCTGGTGCTCAACGAGGAGGACGCCTGGAACCCCGAGACCGGCACCGTCCGGTCCCCCGACCTGTACGTTTTCGACCCGGCGCAGGGCACCGGGGAAAAGCTGGGCGAAACCACCCTGCCCTTCCGCGGGGACGCGACCGCCCTGGCCTATGACGCGGCGCTGGACATGATTTACATGCTCGCACCCAGCAAGCTGTACCGCCGCGACGCCGAGGGGAAGGAAGAGCTGGCCGCCTACCTGAGCTCCTCGAACCTCTGGGGCGTGGCCGCGGGCAAGCTGCTGGTCATCAGCCCCGGCGTCGTCGCCGTCGCCGGCATGGACGGCGTGTTCATCCGCGGCGCGGACCCCGCCGGGCTGCCCACCGCCACCCTGACCCTGTACGGCGGCTGGGAGGACGAGACCTTCAAGCGCGCCGCTGCGATGATGCCGGAGGTGCCCGTCACCTTCCTGGACAGCAAGTACTTCGCCAGCGCGCAGGAGCTGGGCCAGGCGCTGGTCAGCGGCGAGGACGCCATCGACGTGTTCATTCTCTCCACGGTGGAAATGGACATCGACAACCTGATTTCCAAGGGCTACACCCTGGACCTTTCCGGCAGCCCGGTCATCTCGGAGCATATCGGGCGGCTGTATCCCTCCCTGCAGGCGCTGGCCCGCAGGGACGGCGGCATCCGGCTGGTCCCCATCTCCATGCAGGCGGGGGACATGATGACGGCCTATACCGACAACTTCAAGGACATCAATGTCGAGCCCCCGCGGAGCTTCCCCGCCTTTTCCCGCTTCATGGCCGATTGGGCCGCGGGAATGGCCGAGGATTACCCCGACTATATCCCCGTGAGCGACCCGGACACCGCCGGGATGCTCGTCAACGTCGCGATGCAGCTCTACATCAACAGCATGTCCGCCCGGGGGGAGGAGCTGCGTTTCAACACGCCGGAATTCCGCGCCTTGATGGGCCAGGTGCAGGAGGCGTCCGACCTGCTGGGCGACACTTCCGTGGACTGGAGCAGCCCGGGCATCAACGAGCGGATGAACGAGTTCTTCGCCAAAAAGCCGCTGATGGACTTCTCCGGCGGGATGGACCTGCTCAGCTTCCTGTCCATGGGGGTCAGTGGCATGGGCCGCATGGAGCCGGTGTTCCTGTCCCTGAAGGAGGGGGAGGGAGGCGTGCCGGGCTTCAGCGTGACGTCGATGTTCGTCAACCCCCGCAGCAAGAACCCGGAACTGGCCCTGCGCTTCGTGGAGAACTACGTGTCCTCGCTCAGTGCGTCCAGCCTCACCGGCATGATTCCCGACATGAACGGGCCCGTCCCCAACCCGGACTACGACCGGATGCTCAAGGGCGCGCAGGACAACCGCGACGCCCTGCAGCAGGCCTTCGACCAGGCGCAGGACGGCCCGGAGAAGGAGGAGCTGCGCAAAAACCTCGAATCCTTCGACAAGACGGTGATGGCCGAGACGGAAAGCTTCCGCTACCTGGTTACGGAGGAGGCCATCCGGGCCTACCGTGAAATCGTGGGCCGCTCCTTCCTGCTGGATTACGGCACCAGCCGCTTCTGGCGCTCGGAGGAGCTCAACTCCCTGCTGGGCCGCCTGCGCGGCAAGCAGATTACCCTGGAGCAGTTCATCCAGGAGGCCGACGGCAAGCTGCGGCTGATGCGGCTGGAAAGCCAGTAAGGCCGAGAAGCGCCCTCGCCGGGGCGGGTCGTCGGGCCCGCCCCGGTTCCATTTTCCTTTACATGCCCGCGCGCGGCGCCCGCGGCAGGTGCGGAAAAATGCAAAACAGGCTATAATGCGTTACAGGTTCTTTGCGCCCGCCCCCTCCGGGACATCATAGGCCCGCCGGATTTTGCGGGGGACGCAACAAACCGCGCCCCTCCCGCGTCAGATGGGGTGGCGCGCCGTCTGGCGCCGGGTTGGTATTCGTCCGCGCGCCGGAAAGGGACGGATGTTCAGGAAGAAGAAAAGCCTCTGGCTGTTCTTGCTGCCGGGCCTGCTGGGCCTGATGGTGTTCTATGTCATTCCCTTCCTGGGCGGCATCTATTTCAGCCTGACGGACGGCTCTATCCAGAACCGCTTCGTGGGCTTCGCCAACTACGCGCGCATCTGGCGCAACGAGGCCTTCCTGCTGGGGCTTAAGAACTCCCTGGAGCTTTCCCTCATCAGCGCGCCGATCATCTTCGTATCCTCCTTCATCCTGGCCGTCATGCTGCGCTCGCTCAAGGAGCGCTCCATCCTCTTCCGCAACATCCTGCTGATGCCCTACCTGGTGCCCTCCGCGGCGCTTCTGACCGTGTGGCTGCTGCTGTTTGATTATGGCGGCCCGGTCAACCGCCTGCTGGACCTGATGGGGCTCGGGCGCGTCCTGTGGCTGGAGAGCAGCGCCCTGCGCGCGCCCATCGTGCTGCTCTACATCTGGAAAAACATCGGCTTCTCCATCGTCATCTTTTCCGCCGCCCTGCAGGCGGTGCCGGACGCCTACTACGAATACGCGCGCCTGGAGGGGGCCGGGCCCATCCGGCAGGAGACGCGCATCACCCTTCCGCTCATCATGCCCACGGCCTTCCTGGTGTTCGTGCTGGCCTGGATCAACGCGTTCAAGATTTTCAAGGAGGTCTACTTCATTGCCGGCGCCTATCCCTGGGATTCGATTTACACGCTGCAGCACTTCATGAACAACAAGTTCGCCAACCTGGACTACCAGGACGTGACCACGGCGGCCTATTCCTTCGCCGTCATCGTGTTCGCGCTGTTCGGCCTGCTGTACCTGGCCAAGGGGGTGCGCGGCGATGAGCGTTAGGCAAATCAGGCCCCGCAGGCGGCGGCTGACGGCCGGCGCGGCGCTCTCCTACGTGCTGCTGGCGGTCGTGTGCGCGCTGGTGCTGCTGCCCATCGTGCTGACGCTGCTGTATTCCTTCTTCCCCGTCAGCGAGATGAACACCTACCTGAAGACCCGCGGCAACTACGACCAGGGGCGCTGGATGGACCTGCTGCTCTCCCCCTCGGTGGTATCCCTGCGCCAGTATTACGACCTGCTGGTGGACAAGCCCGTCTACCTGCAGCTGTTCTTCAACTCCGCGTTCTATACCGCCGCCATCCTCCTGGGACAGGCGCTGGTCATCCCCATGTTCGCCTTTGCCCTGTCCAAGTTCCGCTTCAAGGGGCGGGAGGCGCTGTTTTTCCTCATCCTGATGCTGATGCTGATGCCCTTCCAGGTCACCATGGCGCCCAGCGTGCTGACCATGCGCTTCCTGGGCCTGATGAACACCGTCTGGGCGGTCATCCTGCCGATGCTGTTCTCGCCCTTCTATGTTTTCCTGCTGCGGCAGTTCATGGTGGGCATCCCGGGGGAGCTGCTGGAGGCCGGCATGATGGACGGGGCGGGCACCTGGCGCGCCTTCGTCCACCTGGTGCTGCCGGTGAGCCGGCCGGTGCTGGGCGCGGCGGTCGCGCTGTCCTTCGCGGACAACTGGAACATGGTCGAGCAGCCCCTGATTTACCTGAGCAACTACTCCAGCAGGATGCCCCTGTCGGTGATGTTCAACCAGCTCACCACCCAGGAGGCCGGCGTGGCCTTCGCCTCCGCCGCCCTCTACATCGCCCCGGCGCTGCTGATTTACCTGTATTTCCAGGAAGACATCCTGCTTGGCATCCAGCTGAGCGACATGAAGTGAGGTGCCCGCCATGACGGTGAAGAAGAAAGCCATCAAAGCCCTGCTCATCCTCTTCGCGGTGCTGCTGGTCAGCCTGTTCTTCGCGCGGACGGTGCAGACCATCACCACCGCCAAGGTGCGCAAGGTGACCGCCACCCGCGGACGGCTGGAGGAGAAAATCCAGGCGGAAGGCGCGCTGCACTTCAGCCAGGGCGAGCCCTTCACCATCGAGGAAGCCCGGAAAATCGGCGTGAGCATCGACAAGGTGCTGGTCAAGGAAGGCTATTTCGTCCGGCAGGGCGACCCGCTGTTCAACCTCTCCATCCCCACCTACCAGACGGAGATGAAGCAGCGCGAGGAGGCTTACATGGCCGCCGTGCGCGAGCTGTCCGTGGAGGTCACGGGACACCTGCGCCTCCAGCAGTCTTCCCCGCACAATGAGCTGTACAACCAGACCCTGAAGTCGACCGATACCTACTACAAAAAGCGCTACGCCGCCATGGCCAGGGCCCAGGCCGCGGGCTACACCCTGCCGGAGGACATCACCGCCTGGGGCGTGCCGGCCGGCGAACTCCCGGGCGCCACCCCGACGCCCCGCCCGCCCCGCGGCGCCACGCCCACGCCCGACCCGGAGCCCACCCCCCTGCCCGGCCACGACGCGCCGGAGGACGTGCGCCTGGCCATGCAGGAGGCGTTCGACGCTTGGCGGCAGATGGACCTGGACTTGTTCCGCCTGCGCCGCGTGTACGTGGGCGGGGGCGACGTTTCCCGCACGGGCGACGGCACGTTCGAGTACATCAAGAAGGTAGACGGCATCCGCGAGCGCATCGACACGGCGCGGCAGTCCATGCTGGAGCTGGACAAGCTGAGGGATACCCTGACCACCGCCCTCGCCCCGCGGGACGGTTATGTAAGCCAGCTGGACGTCAAGGCCGGGGATTCCTACGACGGCTCCCGCCCCGCCTACTCCCTCAGCCCGCAAAACGAGCTGCCCGTCATCCGGGTCAACGTCACCGACACGGAAAAGAAACTGACCGCCGGCACCCGGGCAGAGGTGGAGGGGCTGAGGAATGAGCTGGCCATCCGCGACATCCAGACGGACACCGACGGGAAGGAATACGCCGTCATCCCCCTGGACGAGGAGGCGCTGGGGGAGCTGGGCGGGCTTTCCCGGCTGATGGACAGCAAAATCAACGTCACCTTCACCTACCGGGCCGCCCAGACCACCACCCTGCTGCCGGCCAGCGCGCTGCGCGTCGACAGCGACGGCAGCCGCTTTGTCTTCGTCATCCGGCGGGACTTCGGCGGCATGCTGGGCAACCAGGTGCAGAAGCTTGAGAAGCGCACCGTCAAGGTCATCGAGACGGGGGCGCAGCTGGTGTCCGTCTCCGACGACCTGAGCTACGTCGAAATCGCCGACCAGGAAGACCGCGTCATCGAGGACGGCCAGGCGGTCATGGACTATGTCAATTAGGCGCGCCGCCGCCCTCCTTCTGGTCGCCCTGCTGATCGCCTTCCTGGCTTTCCGCACGCAGGGCTTCCCGCCCCTGTTCCAGTACGTGCTGGCGCCGCCCGCCCCGGCTGCCCCGCAGACGCAGGACGCCGCGCAGCCGACCGAGGATGGGGAGGCGGAGCATCGCCAGGAGGAAGAGGAGGCGGTCAGCCCGCTGTTCGCCCTGCTCAAGGACCTGGGGGGGCAATTGGGGGACATCCCCAACACCGCCCTGGCCTGGGCTGCGTCTCTGTCCGCGCCGCGAACCATGCTGTCCGCCGGGGAAAACCTGTCCAAGGAGGCGCGGCTGGTAGGCCTTTACGGCGCCGCGCAAATCCTGGGCCGCCCGCCGGTGCTCTCCGGCCGGATGCTCTACCCGGAGGAGCTGGAGCGCGGCGCGCCCTCGGCCGTCATCGACGAGAAGCTGGCTGTGGACCTCTTCCGCACCTCCGACCCCACCGGGCGGGAAATGAGAATCCAGCAGCAGACCTTCACCGTGGTGGGCGTCATGCGCCACGCCCGGACGCCCGGGGAGCAGGAGGCCTATTCCGCCTACGTGCCCCTTGGGGCCATGGAGGACGCCGGGGTGGCCGGCAAGGTGCTGACCGTCTCCGTCCTGCCGGCGCAGGGCAGCGGCGCCAGGACGGTCATCTCCGGCATCCTGTCCTCCTGGCAGCCCGAGGGCGTGCTCCACAGCCTCCTCAAGGAGCAGTACCGCGCCATCCTGCCCCTGCGCTGGCTGCTGTGCGCCCTCGCGGCCGTCCTGCTTTCCCTCGCCTTCCGCATGGCCGCGCGCCTGTCCGCCGGCATGCTGCGCGGCCACCGGCGCGACCTGGAGACCCGCTATCCCCTCAATCTCCTGCCAAAGGCCGTCCTGCGCGCCCTGCTGGTGTTCCTGGTCTTCGCCCTGCTCGTCTTCGCGGCCTTCCTGCTCTTCCAGGAAATCATCCATCCCGTCTACGTCTTCCCCGAATGGGTACCCCCCGTGCTGGTGGAGTGGACGGACATCCGGGCCACGTTCTGGAACAACGTCACCGCGTCCACCGCGCCGGTCGTCCTGCGCACGCCGGAAATCATGACCCTGGCCTTTTACCGCGGCGCGCTAACCGCCGCCTGCGTCCTCTTCTTCATCCTCTGCCTGAAGCCACTCTCCCGCCTGCGCGAGTTCGTGAAGGCGGCGCCCCGGGAAGCGGGGTACGGAGGGGCCTGAGGCCGGGAGGACGCGCACGGGGAGGGCGCGAAGGGGAGGACATGGACGGGGAGGACCCCGGGGGCGCCCGCCCCCGGACCCCAGGCAAGGGACTTCGTCCCTTGACCCATATTTTTCTGATAGGGAAGCATCATCCTGCATGATGTTAGGGCCTTTCCTTACAGGAGGGTCTCTTTCTTTTTGGGTCGGGTCAGGCGGTCGGGGGGTTTGCCGCCCGGTGGCGGGGAGAAGCGAAAGGAACGCCCGGC
>Ga0209313_1001097_pt1 | contig 18455 bp, 17 predicted proteins | sample BioC13SIPDNA_3_FD_185748 | JGI IMG/M metagenome (GOLD analysis project Ga0209313, IMG submission 185748) | Anaerobic biogas reactor microbial communites from Washington, USA - Biogas_R2_B C13 SIP DNA (SPAdes) (version 2) | ecosystem: Engineered > Bioreactor > Anaerobic > Unclassified | place... | reverse complement strand
TTACGGATGAATCCGAAGTTAATGACATGAGCGGCATGGCCACAAAGGATAACCGTTTGATCCTGATTGCCAAGGACGGGAGCCAGAAGGAAATCAAGTTTGCCTATGATGATCCGGCCTTTGCGGTGGGGTATCTTATGATCGATGAAGTCAAATATGATCCGGGTTACAGTTTTTTCAGGTATATAAAGGACTTTACCAAGTACCGGCATTTTGATACCAATATCGATGATGAAGTCAAAGATTTGTTTAGCAAATATAATTGGACCATTGACTATAGGGTGAGCTCCACTAAAGAAACCCTACCCGCTGATCTGAAACACGGGGCGGGAGAATTCCCCATTAAGATTTACTGGGCTTATAATAATGAACTATCCAGGGATATCGGGCTGGATTACACCGGCTTGCTGGGCAAGGAAGTGCAGGCGGAGATCTATCGCTTAAGAGAGCCCCTCCCTGAAACCATGCATCCTCGCATGAACGCCCGGGGAATCATTATGAAATATGAGAATAAAATCGTCGGGGCCTATATCGATGCCGGCCGACATGACTCCTTCGCCTGCTCCCTGGACCGGAAAAGCCTGCAGGACATAGCCGGCAAGGAATGGGATGACTGGGTAAGTGACCATATCGATTATAATAATGAGCTGGAAAAGAAGTTATCCAAAATGACCCCGGAGGAAATCATCCGGCAGTATTATGACGCAATGGACCGTCATGACCAGAAGTTGATGTTTGCCTGTATGACCCGGCAGCATCTGTGCACTTATCTGTCAGCCAATATGGACAATAACCGGCTGATCAATGAGGATTTCGATGATGTTTTCAGCGATGGTGAAGGGAATGTGAAATCCGCGAAACTCCTTGATGTGAAGGAAATGGGCGGGATGAGCAATGAACCCGGCATGAAAGAATATGTCGTGACTGTAGATTACCAGTTTAAAAAAGATATCACCTCCAGCAGCGGAAAGCAGCCGAGATTTTTAATTCTTAAACAGGAGTCCCCGCAAAGCGGCTGGCGAATCCACAGTGAAGGGACCGGGCCTTAGCTCTAAGCGAGATTAAGGTATTTGATCGGCGTTATTTAACGGGGAGGGTATATAATGAAAAATTTCCAAAGAAGCAATAATTTATTTTCCCTGTGCGGCTTAAACTGCGGACTGTGTCCAATGCACCTGGATCATTATTGTCCCGGCTGCGGGGGCGGACCCGGTAATCAGCCCTGTGCCATCGCCCGGTGCAGCCAGCAGCGGGGCGGCCTTGAATACTGCTATTTGTGCAGCGAATATCCCTGTGAAAAGTATGACGGCATAGATGAATTTGACTCCTTTATCGCTCATCGCCTTCAGTTAAAGGATTTGCAGAAAGCCGGGAAAATCGGCATAGAAGCCTATCAGGCTGAATTAACTGAAAAAATGGAGATCCTGAAGTATTTGCTGGATAACTATAATGACGGGCGGCGAAAAAGTTTCTTCTGCCTGGCGGTCAATCTGCTGGAACTGCCGGATATAAAACTGGTCCTGGAGCAAATCGCATCAGAATCAGGATCAGATGAGCTGACTTTAAAAGATAAAGCCAAACTGGCAGCCAGCCGGTTTAACACCATGGCAGAAAAGCGAAATATCGCGCTGAAGCTGAACAAAAAGCCCAAAAAGAAGTAGTATGGCTCCCGCCTGCCGCCTCACACCTGGCGCCAAACCAACTAACTGACTACCATTAGGAAGCGGATGAAAAACGGCTGCCCTGAGTTCCTTAAAGGACTTTGGGGCAGCCGCTGAACTTATTGGAGGCTGTTTTTTACCATTTCCGGCTGATTACGGTCACCGCTTCAGCGCGGGTGGCATTATCAGCAGGCCGGAAGGTGTTGTCAGGATAGCCGGAGATCAGCTTTTCCGCTGCGGCCCGGGCTACAAATTCCCTGGCCCAGGCAGATATCTGCTGGCTGTCGGTATATTCCAGTTCCGGGGCGGCGCCGGTCAACCCCGCTGCCTTCGCAACCATAACCGCCATTTGTTCACGGGTGATGAGATCGTCCGGTCCAAAGCTCTGCTCATTGTATCCGGAAATAATTCCCGCAGCGTAGGCTGTGCTTATTGCTTCTTTTGCCCAGTGACTTTCGGTATCAGCAAATACCTTGCTGCCGGCAACCGGCAGGCCCATGGCCTTTACCAGTACCGTGGCAAATTCTGCCCTTGTAATTGGATTATCCGGTCTGAAGGTATTGTCAGGATAGCCTGAGATCGCACCCATCTCAATCAGATGCTCAATGCTGTCCTTTGCCCAGTGGCCGTCGATATCAGTCAGTACCGGTTCTTCAGCTGGCGGGGGAATTACTGTTGTATCTTCCTCAACTGTAATTGGCAGCTTTACAGTCTTGCCCTTTACTGTGATCACGATTTCCTTATCATCGACATCAAGTACATCTCCAGCCTTGGGGGAAACTGTGATCTTATTATCCGCAAAGTCTGCCAATGCTATATCTTTAGTGGTTCCATTGGAGTAGGTCAGAGTCAATAACAAACCACTGAGATCAAGCTCGTCCCCTTCTGTGTATGCCACTTTGTCAGGTGCAGACTTGATTGCAACCCCGGTAACGGAAGGAGTTACAGATCCTCCCCTCCCACCGGAACTGGCTGCAGCGGTTTTCGGGAACACTGCGGTTACGATGTCTGAGTCAGCATCATTGGAAACCGTATCTGCTCCTTCTACCGTAAAGAAGTCTGCAGGTACTCCTGTTAATGTATAACCAGTTTTCGGTGTCAGGGTAATGGTGGCTGTGTAGACTGTGCCGGCTGCAAACTTTCCGCCTGTAATAGCAGGAGCCCAGGTAACCGTTCCTGTAAACTGCTCGTTTTCAGTTATGGCTGTGACCGGAGCTGCGCCTTTTACCGGGGCTGTTACACCGGAGATAGCAGGTATATCAATTTTATCCGGAGCGGCAGTGTAGTTATACCCGGGGCTTACGGCAGACTTTTGGCTGTTACCGTAATTAGTCCCGTCTCCAACGGCTTCCACCTTAAATGTATAGGTTCCCGTACCGTAAACTTCGAGGTTGCTTATGAAATTACGTTCATTAGTGGTCTCAAGCGTTTCTAAACAAATATGCCCATCCTTGTAAAGATACACATAATATCTCAAGGCGTTTGGCACCGTGTCCCATTTCGCCTTAATCGTTCCCGGTGTTGTGTCATCCCATGCAAGGTCTGTGGGGGCAGCGAGTGCTGGCAGCGGCGTAGTCACGTCCAGCCCGACTACTTCGCTCCAAATATCAACTATGTAGCTAGCATTATATGCCTTGTAAAGCACTACATAAATATCATATTCGGCAGCATCGGCCGGCAGCGTAATTACTGCCGGGACTTCCGTATTGGCAGTTTCTATAGGAACATTACCTGAAGCAATTGCAGCACTTCCTGTACTGTCCATGCCATTCTTTATCTGATATTCAGAAGGTTTATCAGCACCGTTAGCTACTGCCACATAATAAGCGTCTGCAAGACCCCCCCCAATAGGTTGTTTCTGAATCTCCATTCGCCTGATTGAGTATTTGCACCTGTTTGCTGCCTGCTGCCTGAGGTGTTCCAACCTTTGGGTAGCCATCGGCCAGAAGCTTGACCGGGGTCCTTAATTCAATCATAGCCGGTTCAGATGCATTACCTGCAGCATCTTCAATTACTACATAGGTGTCATAGATCGTATCATCAGCCGGCAGCATAGTATAAGGATTGATAACATAGCCATTTGTTCTGACATCATTCTGTGATCCGCTGGCAAGCACGTCTACGCTGTCATAATCGCTTCCGCCTTTTACCTGCTCTTTTGTGGGGGGAGTATCACCGTGACTTACAATGATATAATAAGCGGTTACAGTTTCATCTTTGGGATACGGTATAAATGATACCCGTTTGCAGCCGGGATGACGATCTCCCGCTACCAGCGGAACATCTGCCCATTCCGGAGGGGTGGTGTCACCTACTGCCAGCGCCGCTCCCGGCCAGAGCATGGCCATGAAAGCCAGGGTCAGTAATATGGATATGATTTTGGATTTCTTTTTCAAGTGTAAAATAACTGTTCACTCCTCTCCATATAATAAAAACATTCATTGCCATATTTTTACTTCGAATGGGTGTTTGATAACAGGCGGGCACCTCCTCAGCTTGTGATTGATGGCAGACAATTTCTGCCTAAAGTGTTTACATTATAATTATTTACTTGACAGCAGTAATCACCCTGGGGGTGATTCCAGGTATAATTACCGATATAACCCCAGGGGTGATTCGGGGGAAAATCATGGTATGACCTCGGTTATGCGTGCTTGTGAAAGAGATATAAATATATGTAAGGTTACAAAAGGCAAGCGTATTAATAGGCGTTAAATTATTATTTCGGAAGAGCTTAAAGGAATGTCCAGATTAAAGAAATCGGTAAAAGGGCCATAAGGTAAGGTAAAATATGGTTAAGGAAGACTTTCGAAGGTGGTTTTATTATGCAGGACGTACATGAAACTTTATTATACATTGCTTTTTCTATGTCCAGCCAGGGCCAAATCATTACCGTTGATGCCGTCAGGCAGCCGCTAAAATGGCTGCTTTGCGAAAATATCGATCCGGAAAAGGAAATGTCCCAACTGGTTAAGGATCAATTCCTGCTGGTGAATAAGGCTGGCGAGTTCACCTTCACCCCGCTTGGTGAGAAGGAAGCCTGGCGAATCAACAAAGCTCGGGCACGGAACGACTTTGATCTGCTTGTTGCCCGGGCAGCCAACAGTACTGCCTACCTGAACTATTGCGCAGATCTATACGGTTATCGCATGCCCTTGTTCAATGCCATGGATAAAGCGCAGCTGGATGACCTTTTCAATAACCATATTATCTCCCCCGGCGATACAGTATTGGATCTGGGCTGCGGCAGCGGATGTATTCTGGAGCATTTGGTCAAAAAATACTTCTGCCGGGGCATTGGCATTGATCAGGTGAATAGGACTACGGTCACCAGATGCAGCCCTCTGATTTCCTATATTGAAGGGGATATCGATGCCCTTGCTGACTACCGAATAAGCCCCACCCTGACCCTGGCTGTTGACAGTCTTTATTTCAGCAGCGATTTAGACGGATTGATTACAGAGTTAAAGGCCATTCCCCGCAACCGTTTATTCCTGTATTGGTCGCAGTATATTTTTGATGCATCAAAAAAGGACGGCAGGCTTTTAGATGGCGGCCATACCAGACTGGCCGGCATCCTGCAAAAGCAGAAGCTGACTTACAAAGTTATTGATTATAGTGCCAACGAATACGCCTTATACGAAAGAGCTTTACAAGTACTCCCCAAATATAAAGAAGCTCTGACCGCTGAAGGAAACAGTGATTTATACGAAAAGTACCTGCGGGAAAGTATAAGCGGTAAGGAAATGTATGACCAGGGTCGGGCCAGCCGCCATCTATATATTGTTGAGGCATAAAAACGCAAGGGTACGGTGATGAGATGCTGACTGCCTGGCATGAAAAAAGAACGCCCGGTATAACAAATATTAAGCCGTCCACCAGGACGGCCAATAAAGAGATTCCTGGAGGTGTTTTACTTAATATGCACGTTTGTGGCCTGCTGCCCTTTAGGCCCGGATGTCAGCTCAAACTCGACTGTCTGACCTTCAGATAATGATCGGAATCCGCTGCCTTGTATGGATGACTGGTGAACAAATACATCGTTCCCATTCTCCGTTTCGATGAATCCGAAGCCCTTAGCGTCATTGAACCATTTAACTTTGCCTAACATAAAATCCCTCCTAAGAAAATCTATCAATATCTTTCCCTTCCGGGATGTAAAATTACATGTATATTTATCCTGAAACAATCCCGTCCTTATTGAAAAAAGTACAACCCCTTCCCTTTTATTTTGGCATGAAGCTTATAGGTCGCAGATCATACCGCCATCGATAACAAATTCTGCTCCTGTACAGTAAGTGGAGTCATCCGAGACCAGGAAGATAACTAAATTCGCCAGCGGTTTAACATAAGACTCAAAGAGTTTATTCAAACTTGATTGTTCCTCGTATATTTCACCTGATAAAATTTCTATCTCGAAACAATTTGTATTATAATGGTGATAAGGTTCGCAATAATTATAATATAGGTGGTGGAATTATATGTATGAACATGTAGAGAACCTGACCATGCCGCAGGCCTTTGCCAGAACGGTGAACCGGTGCGGCGACCGCATCGCACAGCGTTTCAATCCTGACTTGTATTATGGAGACAACGGCGGCCAGTTTACCTGGAAAGAAATGCAGTCCCGAGTGGAGGATATCGCCTGCGGATTCCTCAGTTTAGGTTTGGAAAAAGCTGAGCGGGTAGCCATTATGGCTCCCAGCAGCCCCTACTGGACTCATTCCGATGTTGCCATTATCGGCTGCGGCGCCGTGGTGGTAACGATTTATCCGACCCTGTCTCTGAATGAAGCCTCCTACATCGTCAATGACTCGGAAAGCCGCTATCTGATGGTCGGAAATAAAGACATTTTAGAGCGGATCCTGCCGGGCATGGACGGAATGCCTACGTTACAGAAGATCATCATGCTGGATACCCGCTATGAATCCAATGATCCACGGGTGATAAATCTCACACAGCTGATGAAGCTGGGCCAGGAAAACCGTTCCCGCCAATATGACTTATACCAGGAACGCTCCCAAAATATCAGCCTTGAAGACTGGGCTACCATCCTTTATACATCGGGCACCACCGGTCAGGGCAAAGGGGTCATTATCACCCATTGGTGCTTTGCCTCCAGAGTCGACGGGGTTTTTTACTATTTTTTAAATTCCGGACATCCACTGAATGAAGAAGATACGGTGCTCTCCTTCCTGCCCTTGTCACACATTTTCGACCGTGCCTGTTCCCAATGGCTGGCCATATGGATGAGTGCCACCATCGCTTACGCCGACAGTCCGGCTACCATGATGGCGGACCTGAAGAAGTACAACCCCACCTGGTTCTCCTGTGTGCCCCGCCTTTATGAACGTATTTACATGGCATTTCAGCAGATGCTGGAAGCCAGCCCCATGAAAAAACGGATGTTTCATTGGGCCCTGGGGGTTGGCGAGGAGGTTCTCTCTTACCGCATGGATAAATTCGGCCGCTATGACATGCGCCCTGAATTTCCTCTCTGTCTGCCCGCCGGCCTGCGTTTAAAGTACAAGGTGGCTGACAAGCTGTTTGCCAGAGTGCGTGAATTGTTCGGCGAGCGGATGCGCTTCTCCTTCTCCGCCAGTGCCGGTATCTCTCCGGATCTTCTGAAATTTTTCTATACCGTGGGCGTTCCGGTCATCGAAGGTTATGGCTCCACCGAAACCACCAGCGCCTGCTGCTATAATCCCATGTCAGCCTGTAAACCAGGTTCCATTGGCCCCCAAGCCAATGGCAGCAAATGCCGGGTAGCGGAAGACGGTGAACTGGAAGTCAGCGGTGCCGGCATATTTGCCGGTTACCTGAACAAGCCCGAGGAAACCAGGGAGTCATTTACGGAGGATGGCTGGTTTAAGACCGGCGACCTGGTGGTAAAGGATGTTGATGGTTATTACCGGATCGTCGACCGCAAAAAGGCCATTATCTGTTTAGCCACCGGCAAGAATGTGGCACCCTACAAACTGGAAAGTCAGTTTTCCACCACCGTTGAAGTAGATCAGGTATTCGTGATCGGCGACGAGCGCAATTTTATATCCGCCCTGCTGGTCCCCAACTTCCTGCATTTTATTGAGGTGTTCGACCGCAATGGGATCGTCTATGACAAGAGCAAGCTCAAATACATGGAAGCCGGCGGAGCCACCTTATGCGCAGAAGTAGGTGAAGACTTCATCGAGCAGCCGCTGCTGAAAGAACAAATCGCAGCGGCAGTCAAACAGGTAAACAGCCACCTGGAAGAATTCGAAGTCATCAAGCGCTATACCATTCTTCCCCGGCGCTTTACGGAAGAAGCCGGCGAACTGACGCCTACCTTGAAGACCAAAAAACGTGTTATCCTGGAAAAATATGCGGATGTCATTGACTCACAATACCAGCGCTAGCAAATGTTTACAATTATAATCATATCATTAGAAGCTGGGTCTCATTGCCCGGCTTCTGCATTTGCGGATTAATCAGGGCTTATGGCCTCCGGGACAGAAAGAGCATTACCTACGAAGGAGTTTCCCGCGGTAAAAAAGAATATGTTTTTAATATCGCGATTAAGGAGATGGGGGAATGCCAAAAATCATTGCCTGCTACAAATGGGTGGCAGATGAAGCTGACATAAGGATCGATGCCGATCTATCCGTAGACTTAAGTAAAGCCAAGGGGAAAATCAGTGAATATGACCGCAACGCCATCGAAGCTGCGGTGCAGGCGGCAGCTGCCATGGGCGGTCAAGCCGTGGGGCTGACCTTTGGTACCACCAAAGCCAGACAGTCCCTGAAAGATGCTCTCTCCCGCGGTCTGGAGGAAGCCATCTATATCAATACCGAAGAAGCAAACGAAGCAGATGGGGCAGCTACGGCCCGGGCCCTGGCGGCAGCCATCAGGAAAACCGAAGATGTAAGTCTGGTTATCTGTGCCGAAGGGGCAAGTGACACCTATCAGCGTCAGACCGCCCCCCGCCTCGGAGCCTTGCTGGATCTGCCGGTGATCACCTCGGTGAGTAAAATAGAAATCAGCGGCAATACATTAACCGCTGTCAGAAAACTGGAAGACTGCCTGCAGACTGTCAAAGCGCAGCTCCCGGCGGTTGTGGCGGTACTGCCGGAAATTAATGGTGCTCCCATCCCGGGATTAAAAGCAGTTTTAGCTGCCGGCAAAAAGCCGGTCACCGAATTCAGCAGCACCGATCTGGGTGTTGATTTGAAACCAAAAAGTCAGGTGACTGAATGCAAGGGCTATATCATGAACCGCAAAAACATCATTCTAAGCGAAGGCGATACGGCTGACAAAGTAAAAGCACTGGCAGCCGCCTTGAGAAAGGAAGGTGTTCTGTAATGGCCGGCATTTATATTTACAGTGAAAGCAAAGACCTGGCAGCAGAACTGGTTGGTTTTGCCCGGGGAACCGGCAAGCCGGCCATACTCCTGACGCTGGACGAAAAAACTGCTGAGGAACTAAAGAACAGCGGTGCTGATAAAATCATTCTGATTACCGGCAGCAGTGAGCTGATCGAAAACTATGCCCGGGCCATCGCCGATCTGCTGGTCAAAGAAGGGGCAGAATTATTAGCCGTCGGCGCCACTGCCCGGGGCCGGGATCTGGCCGCACGCATAGCCGGGTATCTGGACTGTGCCATGGCAAGTGACGTCACCGCAGCAAGATTTGCCGATGGCAAGCTTACCACCACCAGAATGCTGTATGGCGGAGCCGTGCAGCAAAGCGAGGCCTTGGCCGGCTTAAGCGTGATCACCATCCCGGCCGGCAAATTTGAACCGGTCAGCGGCGAAGCCCCTGTTGAAACCATCGAACTGGCGGCGGATAACCGGGTGAGCCTGGTGGAAACCGCCCCCATCGTCAAACAGGGCGCCGACCTTGTTGCCGCGGAAAAGGTAGTCTGTGTCGGTATGGGCATGGACAAAGCGGAAGACATGAAAATCGCGCAGGACCTGGCTGATGCCATCGGCGCGGTGATCGCCTGTACCAGAGGCATTGCGGAAGAAAGACACTGGCTGCCGGTGGAACAATATATCGGGATCTCAGGCGCGGTGATCAAGCCCAAACTCTATATTTCCATGGGGGTATCGGGTCAGGTGCAGCACGTCTTTGGCATCAGAGATGCGCAGATTATCGTTGCCGTTGACACCAATGAAAAAGCCCCTGTCTTTAAAGCTGCCGATTATGGCATCGTGGGAGACATGTATGAAGTGATCCCGGCCCTGACCGAAGCCCTGAAGAAGTAAGGCCGGGGGTGAACCCTATCGTGGAGGTGAATGAACCTGAGCAGCGAAGATAAATTTGACGCGATCATAATCGGCGCCGGACCAGCCGGCAGTGCCTGCGCCTATACTTTGGCAAAAGAAGGCAGGTCCGTTTTGATGATTGAACGGGGCGACACCCCCGGCAGCAAGAACGTGACCGGGGGCAGGCTTTATACCTATGCCCTGGAATTGCTGGAACCGGGGCTGTTCTCCGAAGCAGCCCTGGAAAGGAAAGTGACCCATGAGCAGATCATGATGCTAAGCGGGGACCGGTCTGTCAGTATCGATTATCACAACCCGGCCTATAATGCCGCCGGTCAGCCCCCCATGTCCTATACCGTCCTGCGGGCGGTTTTTGACGAGTGGCTGGCAGGAAAGGCCGAAGAAATGGGAGCCATGCTGGTCTGCAGCATTAAAGTGGACGATCTTATTGAGCAGGACGGTAAAATCGTCGGAGTCATTGCCGGCGAAGATGAAATGTATGCCGAAGTGGTCATTGCCGCTGATGGGGTCAACTCTATTATGGCGCAAAAGGCCGGACTCATCTCCGACATCAAAAAAGAAACCGTCGGCGTAGGCGTAAAAGAAATCATAGAACTCCCGTCCAAAACTATCGAGGAACGTTTCCATTTGCCAGCCGGCGAAGGGGCGGCCCGGATGCTGCTGGGATGTACCGCCGGCATCCATGGAGGTGGCTTCCTTTATACCAATCAGGACAGTATCTCTTTAGGAGCGGTCTTCATGCCGGAAGGAGCAGCGGAGAAGAAAAAATCCGTACACGAGATGTTCCAGGAACTGAAAATGCACCCCGCCATTTATCCATTGATCACAGGAGGCCAAACCGTAGAGTATTCCGCCCACCTGGTCGGGGAAGCCGGCTTCCGGGGAATCCCTCAGAAGCTTTACCGGGAAGGATTTCTGATGGTGGGCGATGCGGCTGGTTTTGTCATCAATACCGGCTACTCCATCAGAGGGATCGATCTGGCCATTGTCAGCGGGATCGCCGCTGCCCGGGCTGTGATCTCTGCCGCAGACAGCACTGCCGTGGGACCCGCCTACATGAAAGAACTGGAGAATTTGCAGCTGCTGCCAACCATGAAGGCAGTTGACGGCTATTTTGACGTACTGGAAACTAAATGGCTTTATGATAAAGTACCGAATTTAGCCAATGATGTCTTTGACAGCCTGTTTACCGTCACCGGTGCAGTCCCGCAAAAACTAAGCAAAACTGTGACCGGTGCGCTCAAAGCCAATGACCTGTCGGTCTGGCAGCTGATCAAACTGGGCATAAAGGGGGTTAGATCACTGTGAGCATAGAAAAAATGGAAGCGGCCGAACTGTTAAGCAGGAACAAATTCAACATCGATGAAGAAGAAGCCCATATCATCATTGATCCCGCCGTTTGCGCCCGGTGCCAGGACAAACCCTGCCTTTATGTATGCCCGGCCGTGCTTTACAAGCTGGACAAAAACGGAGACATCAGCTTTGACTATGCCGGCTGCCTGGAGTGCGGCACCTGCCGGGTCATGTGCAAAAACAAAGGCATTGTCAAATGGGTCTATCCCCGGGGCACCTTTGGTGTCAGCTTCAGATACGGATAGTCTCAGACACGGGGACGGTTCTTCCGTCTGCGTAAGCCATAACAGACACGGGGACGGTTCTTCTGTCTGCGATAATAGGAGTGCAGTTTATTCCTCTTATCCTCTTGGCTTACGCAGACAGAAGAACCGTCCCCGTGTCTGACGTCCCCTTGTCACATATTTAACGAATGAAGTTAGTGAAAACTTTGACTTCCTTTTCGGGGGCTTTAATAACTCCTTTGGCAACATCCAGCGACTTCATCAACATAGCCATATTTCTGCCCAGTACTTTCATGATCTGGGTACCTTCTTCGTCCTGTAAAGCTTCCCCTGGTATTGCGCCGTGAATAACGTTCCAATAATTTGAGGATGGCATAAACATCTCAGAGTAAAGAATATAACGGTTCAATTGATCAAGCGTAGGCATGCCGCCTGAACGCCTTACTGTAACAACGGAAGCTCCTGTCTTATGCCTGAACAAACCGTTGTTGCTGCTTGCGACATAAAAAGCTCTATCTAAAAAAGAGGTCATCGTGCCTGCCACTGATGAAAAATGAGTAGGAGATCCAAGTATTATTCCATCAGCTTCTTTCATCCTTTGAATCCATTCATTTACATCATCACCGGTTTGGGCACATTTTTCATCTTTATTCTTTTTGCACTTATTACAAGCGATACATCCACGGATGTTTTTATTACCAACATGGATGATTTCTGTTTCAATTCCTTCTTTTTGCAGTTCATTGAGTACAATCATTATAGCATCATAGGTATTCCCGTGGCTCCGTGGACTTCCATTAAAAGCTACTACTTTCATGTAATATACCTCCAATAAATAATGAACTGATTATACTTGGATGACACTACTCATCATAAACGTTACTTAATTGCTGCACAAATAAATTCGCTTTGCTTATCACATTGTTTTATTGCAAATTCTTATACCAAACAATTTAATCAAATGAAAGCTGCTTCATTCTTTGGATTTCTAATCATATGTTCTGTTTCTATGTTTAAAATATCAGCTTAACAGACACGGGGACGGTTCTTCTGTCTGCGTAAGCCAAGAGGATAAGAGGAATAAACTGCACTCCTATTATCGCAGACAGAAGAACCGTCCCCGTGTCTGTTGACTACATCTTGTCTCTTTCGATGAGCTTATCCAGGTACACTGATTTCATCTGCTGGCGGGCCTGGTTTTTCTTACTGTTCGGTAATTTTAGGATGGCAGACAGAATGGCGGCCATGGCCCGGTGGCTGTATAAAGCCTTATTATCGAAGATCAATTCCTGGAGCATACCTTTTTCGATGGCCATAAGCACCACCCGGTGAATGGAATTTACCGGAGTGATGATCTTTTTACCGGTCTTTTTTAATGATAGGCTTTTGGTGGGGCAGGAACGGGCACAGAGACCGCAGCCCAGGCACAGGTCTTCATCTATCACCGGCAGCTTTTTCCCGGCTGTTTCCTGCATTTCTATCACGTCGACCTGACAGACTTTTTCACATTTACCACAGCCGATACAGGCGTCCGCATTTAGCGCCGGCAGAAAACCGGTGGTCTCCACCGGATGCAGGCTCCCGAATTTTCTGGCGGCCACCAGCGCTTCACAGCAGCAGCCGCAGCAATTGCAGATGAAGGACACGTGGTTGCGGACATTTTCCCCGCACTGAACCAGATTATAGTCATAGGCCTTGTGAAGCAGCTCAAGGCACTCGGAGGCATCGACCCGGCGGGCATGCTGGTGGCGTATCAATGAATCAGCCACATTGCCGAAGGACATGCAGATATCGTCGATGGGAGCATCGCAGCTTTTTCCCATATGCTCCATCTTGTGGCGGCAGTAACACATGCTGACCCCTATATGTTTGGCAGTCCTGATAATGTGGCTGGCTCTTTCGAAATTGAGTATGTGAACCGCATTCCCGGCCTCCAGTACGCTCTCATTGACAAACACTCTTCCCAGGCGGGTTTCGGTACTGAAGAACAGTTCTTTGATAAAATCCTCTTCCACATTCATATATTGATAGAAGAGTTCAGCCAGCAGATGCTGATCGATGTCATGCCTGGTACGCATCATGGAAAACTCCAGGAATCCTGCCATGGGCGGAGGCAGCATATAGCTGGTCTTTCCCTTGTTTTGGTAATCCAGCAGGATACATCTGGACGCCAGGCCGTTTAAAATCTTAGCCGCTTCTGCTTCAGACATGTGCCATATGGCGGCAGCCTTGCGGGCCGTGAAAGGTTTGATCGGCAATTGTGCAACCAGCGCCGCTTCCTTTTCCGAAAACAGGATGGCCAGGATCTTATATAAGGTTTCCGAAGCCGGCGCCCCCTGGGGTAAACGATTCAGCCGTTCTTCCAGCAATTTGTACGAAGATTTCGATGAAATATGGGACATGCCTTCACCTCCGGCATTAATGACTATGCAATATCATCCCCGTTTTTTCACTTATTATATACGTGTGACATGATTCTGTCGCGGGGACGGGGTTGTTGACAACATTTTGGTTCGGGAGCATGATACGCTCCCCTGCAACACTTGAGCGTTAATTCTCTGCAAAGCAGCGGGTCGACAGAGTCGTCGACCCCTACGTTGCTTGAACCCTAACTACTAACCAATTTAAAATGTTGTCAACAACCCCGTCCCCGCGACAACCCGTATATATAAAAAAGCAAAGGGAAAACTAAGTTTTGTATTCGAATCAAGGGTCGATCCCTGCAGAGCCCTGATACAAACTGAAAGGAGAAGCAGATATGTTTAAACATGAAAAGAATTTATTACATGAAGTGAAAGTAGATTCCCCGAATGCCAATTACGCAGCAATGATGCAGGAGCAATTAGGCGGTCCCCATGGTGAATTAAAGGCGGCAATGCAGTATATGTCGCAGAGTTTCCGCATCAAAGACCCGGCCATCAAGGATCTGTTTTTGGATATTGCTGCGGAAGAGCTCAGCCATATGGAAATGGTGGCCACCATGGTCAACCTGCTCAATGGTCATAATCTTGACGCCCAGAATGCCACCATCGGCAACATTCAGGCTCATGTGTCCACAGGACTGACGCCTGCCTTGACCAATGCTTCAGGTTTTCCATGGACAGCTGCATATATAGAAGAAACCGGCGATCTGGCAGCAGATATACTTTCAGATATCTCCGCCGAACAAAGAGCCAAGGTGGTCTACGAGTATCTGTATCGCCAGATCAATGACAAAGGGGTCCGGAATACGATAGATTTCCTATTGAATCGGGAAGAAGCACATAACACCATGTTCAGGGAAGCTTTCAACCGCATTCAGGACACCGGCTCTTTACAGGACTGGGGTATTACCAAGGATTCCAAACTCTATTTTGACCTTTCAACACCCGGCAAGTATTTTGGCGAACTCAATACGCCAACCCCGCCCAATAATTTTAATACCCAGAAAACCAACTAGCTTAAACTAAACTGCCACTGATTTTTTTCAGTGGCAGTTTTATTTTGCCCAATTGCATCCTGTCATTGAGATGCCGTTGATAGAATGATAAAGTGCCCTTCTACCAAGGGCTCAGCTGATCTTTTTAAGCTTTGGCTTAATACGCTTGATATTTGTTTACATATATTGGAAAAGACATTTCTTAAAGGATATCCCAATCACCCGCAAAATGTATATAATGCTAATAAGACTGCCGGCTTTGTCCAATGATTTTTGTCGCGTGCCTGATCCGGATGACAAGGAGGAACAAATGAAAATATTGATCATACAGCATGTGGCCTGTGAAGGGCTGGGACTGCTGGGAGATAAGCTCAGAAATGACGGCTGGGAAACGGATATCCGCTGCATGGACATCCCCGGAACCAGCTTGCCCGTTCACCTGGACTCTTACCAGGCCCTACTGATCCTGGGCGGGCCCATGGGCGCCTATGAAGAAAATATTTATCCCTACCTTTATCAAGTGGAGGAACTGATCAGGGAAGCTGCCGCCAAAAATATCCCCACAGCGGGAATCTGTCTGGGCGCCCAGCTCATCGCCCGGGCCCTGGGAGCAGAAGTATTCCCCCACCCGCAAAAAGAAATCGGCTGGTCCGAGATCAATATCACCGAAGAAGGAAAAAGCACCCGGCTGTTTCATAACCTGCCCGATACTCTGCCGGTATTCCAGTGGCACGGGGATACCTTCTCCCTGCCTGAAGGAGCCAGGCTGCTGGCATCTGGCGAGATATGCAGAAATCAAACCTTTTTATACGGCGAAAATATCTGGGCTCTGCAGTTTCATCCGGAAATCACCCCGGAGATGATCCGGCTCTGGTCTGAAGCCTACCAAGAAGAGCTAAACGAATTTGCCGGACCGGGAGCTGCTGCCAGACTGCAGGAGGATACCCGGGACCGCTGGGACGGCATGCACGTATGGCGGACGCAGATGCTTAAAAACTTATCAGCTGTCCTGAAGGGTGAGGGGTAAGCTTCCTTCAGCTATTTCAACCCTGTTTTTACCGCTATGTTTAGCCACATAAAGTGATTTATCCGCAAGGAAATAGTAGTTTTCTGAGTCTTGTCCGTCATTGACACTCAGTAAAGATACACCGAAGCTGCAAGTAATTTGTAATGTGATGGAGCCTACGATAAATTTCTCTTCCATAATTAATTTTCTTAGTCTTTCAGCAAAGACAGCCCCTCCTTCTAAAGAAGTTTTAGGCATGAGGATAATAAATTCTTCGCCGCCAAATCTGCATACCGTGTCATATTTTCTAATGTTGCTATTTAATAGGTGGGCCAGCTGCCTGAGTATTTCGTCACCTACCGGATGACCATATGTATCATTAATGTTTTTGAAATCATCAATATCCAACATGATAACCACTGATTCATGACCGTGGCGATGCATGGAAGCCAGCTCCTGTTCGATCAGCTTTTTAAACAAGCGCCGGTTAGGCAGGTCAGTGAGCGAATCATAATAGGCCATCTGTTCCAATTGTTTTTGCTGCATTTCTATGCGCCGCTTTTGGGTTATATTGGTGTAACTATAATTCCACAGAATAATGCTGAGCAAGAGACCAATTCCAATCGCAGTAATTCCGTTGACTCTGTTGGAAAGCAGCATTTCCTGGTTGGTTATGGTCAACGCTATGAGAAGATAATAAGTCAGGTATGAGGTTGAATATATGATAAAGGAAATCAATGGTCTAATCAAAAAAATCGTTCCGCAGGCAATGCAAGTCAATAAAAAAGGTGTGATATTATTAGTCACCAGTTGATCAATCGTAACGATGGCAATACCAGCAGCCATGATCACTATCACACTAAGGTATTGTAATACGAACACGGCTGTATTTGGTTCTGTTCTTTTTCTCAGTTTCAGAGTTGCCAGGAAAAAACCGATCATAAAAATAAGCAATATAAAATGAGAGGCAGTAATTCCCTGGCTCCATACCTTTAAAATCTGTGTGTCATGGGATGCGGAGGAAGTAATTAAAGAAATATTGATGATGCGCAATGGTATGGCAATAATGGATAGATAAAAAAGCCGCTGGGTATTAATAAGTGCTGTTTCACCTAAAACGCTGTTATTGTTTTGAAAAGCTTTCAGGAGCTTTTCTCTGATTGGCGGCAAAGACCACTTTTTTTCTACATGCATCTGTCGCCTCCAATTTCTTCACATAAGTATTCTTTATCATTATTCTAAACTAATTTCTCCTCAACTGATAGCTGAATATTTCAGCTGCACTAAAACGTGTGGGAAAATTTTAACGATTGCAGAAATGAGGCGGGGTGAGAGGGGGCGTACCGGGAAACGGGCGTATTAAAAATGGTCAATACTTTCTCGACGGCAATGTTATCGAATTAATCGTGTGATTCCATACCTTCTTGGGGCATAAGATTTATTAAGCGCTTTTTTATTTCTAATAAATCACACGATACTACATTCCAAACAATACTCAGATCGACTCCCATATAATCATGGATCAATACATCACGCGTTCCGGCCATTTCCTTCCATGGAATGTCCGGATACTTGTCACGTAATCCTGGTGAGATTCGTTTTGCAGCCTCCCCAATGATTTCAATATTTCGAATAACTGCATCCTGAATCAGGCGTGAATTTAAAAACTCTTCGCGTCCATCGATGGTGTACTCTTCAATTTGTCTGATACATTCCAGGATATGAATTAGATAAACGCGGTCGTCTTTCATAGAGGGATGGCCTCCTTTATCACCCGGGAGGCGATCAGTCTATGCATTGCTTTTTCAGTAACCAGATCAACTTCATGGCCAAGCAGTTCTTCCAGTTCGAGCTTCAGCCTGACCAAATCAAAAAGAGAACGGTCTGCTTCAAAATCCACGAGAAGATCGATATCGCTCTCCGGTCTCTCTTCCCCGCGGGAAATAGAGCCGAATACTCTTATATTACTGGCTCCATGCTTCTGAGCGACTTTCTTTATTTGTTCACGCTCTTTTCTTAGATCATCTAAGGTAATACTCATTTTTACCACCTCGTCTGGACGGACTGTCTTTAACCATAGCTGGTGAGCTTAACATTATCTTGCTTTCATTGTTCCCTTTAAGCATATCATCAAAAAGTCTTTTGATAAATTACTTTTTCCATATTATTCCACATAGTTGATTATTATACCGACAATGATCCACAAAAGGAAGAAGCTTGGCAGATATTTGCAGGCGCAATAAACGAAGGTAACCCGGATTGCGAAAAGATAAGCAATGAAGATCACTCCCTGGTGTCACAGTATGCGCCCTATGATTTCTGCAGGTTCAATAAAAAACCCTTCTATTAAGCAATGGCCGGACCGGGCAGGAAATCATTCCCTTAAGGAGAATTAAACAACAGAGACTAACTATATGAAGTCAAGATCTTTATAGAAAAAGATAATAAAAAATTACCTCAAAATATCAAGGGTGAAATGAACATGCTGACGCGCGCCCTTTTGAATCAAGTGCGTAGAAGGCTGACTAT
>Ga0209313_1001034_pt1 | contig 19078 bp, 18 predicted proteins | sample BioC13SIPDNA_3_FD_185748 | JGI IMG/M metagenome (GOLD analysis project Ga0209313, IMG submission 185748) | Anaerobic biogas reactor microbial communites from Washington, USA - Biogas_R2_B C13 SIP DNA (SPAdes) (version 2) | ecosystem: Engineered > Bioreactor > Anaerobic > Unclassified | place... | reverse complement strand
TACGGGAGATGTTGCCTTATTGGCTGGGGAGTGAGGAGGAGGCTAGTTGTATCTAAAACGTCTGGAGATAAAGGGTTTCAAGTCTTTTGCTGATAATACCGAGCTGCAACTGAACCCGGGCTTGAATATTGTGGTTGGCCCCAACGGCTGTGGAAAGAGCAATATTGTTGATGCTATACGCTGGGTTTTAGGAGAGACCAGTATCCGCCAGCTACGGGGACAAAAGAGTGAAGATGTTATATTTAATGGCAGCGATAAGAAAAAGGCTCTGGGCATGGCTTTCGTAGAATTAGTCATTGATAATAGCGACCATAGCTTGCCTTTGGATTTTAGCGAAATCACCCTGGGACGCAAGGTGCATCGTTCTGGTGAAAGCGAGTTTTACTTGAACAAATCCCGAGTACGTTTAAAGGATATTTCCGACCTTCTCAGCGGAAGCGGAGTGGGTAAGAAGGGTTATGCGATAATTAGCCAGGGGGAATTGGAAGAGGTTTTGAACGGGCAAGCCCTGGACCGTAGGCTGATGCTGGAGGAAGCGGCTGGGGTGATAAAATATCGCCAGCAAAGGGATGAGGTCAAAAAACGAATACTTAACAGCAGCAATGATCTCCTGCGCCTGGGTGATATATTGGAGGAACTGGATTTGCGCCGGCAGGAGCTGTTTAAAAAAGCGGAGAAGGCCCGGCTTTATTTGGCTTTAAATAGCGAATGCCAGGAGCTGGAAAAATCGGTTCTGGGTTTTGAATTGGTCCGGACGGAAAAGGATTGGCAGCAAAAGACTAGCGACCTTATTAAAAAGCAGGATGAGATAAAGGCTCAGGCTGATCAATTGGCGCTGCTGGAAGCCAAACTGCGGGAAGAGGAGGAAGGGCTTGCCCGGCAGCAGCTTTCCCTGGGTGAACTGGGGGAGCAGCGCCACCTGCTGGAATCCCGGCTGAATTTGCTGCAGGGAGAAATCAGGCTGGGGGAAGAGAGAATCAAGAATAATAATAATCGGATAGATGATGCTGTCGCAGACGAAAAAAAGCAGCTGATTTTGCTGGAAAATATTCAAAGGGATTTGCATCTCTGTTCCGTGGATTATGATAAAGAACAGCAGAATATGGCCCAAAGGGTGACGGAATATAACGAACTGGAATACGAAGTCCAGGAAATGGAAAGTATTATAGCCGGATTTAAAGGTGATTTTGATAAAAAAAAGGCTCTGGTTTTTGATAAAATGAAGCAGGAGAGCCAGTATAAAAATGAGCTGGCCGAAAAAGCGGAGATACTGGGCAAGGCCAGGGAGAAAAAGGAAAGGCTGAAGATACATATTGAAGAGCTGGCGGCCAAACTACTAAAAGGCCGGAAAGGCCATCGGCAATGCGAAGAGGAAATACGAGCACTGCAAGCGGAAATCGGCCAAAAGCAGTCTTTTATTGCGGAGTTGAGCCGGGAAAAAGATGAGCTGGCTGAAGTTTTGCAAAACCTCAATGATAGTTACCGGGAACTTAACCAGCGTTCCATAGAGATCAATAACCAGCTTTTGGCTATAAAAGACCTGCAGAGGAATCTAACCGGCTATTCCCCGGCGGTGAAGTCTATTATAAAGCAGGCCCGAAGCGGAAGACTAAAAGGGATTATGGGTGTGCTCGGGGAAATATTGGAGGTACCTGCGGGTATGGAACTGGCCATTGATGTAGCGGCGGGAAATGGTTTGCAGAATATAGTGGTGGCCAGTGAGAAAGAGGTGCGGGAGGCTATCGACTATCTCAAAGTCCAGGAACTGGGGAGGGCTACCTTTTTACCCCTGGATGTTTTGAAGGTTAAGCCTTTGCCCGGGTCAGTCGTGGAGAAAATCCTGGTCCAGGATGGGGTTTTGGGTTTGGCTTCCCGCCTGGTTCACTATGATAAAAAATTTGCCAAGGCGGTTGAATATCTTCTGGGGCGGGTTCTGCTGGTAGAAGATCTGACCCGGGGCATTCGTATTTTTAGAGAATCATCTTTGCCTTGCCGTATCGTTAGCCTGGACGGGGAACTAATAAATGTGAGCGGTGCCATAACCGGGGGCAAGAAAGCATCTCCGACGCAGACCCCGCTGCAGCGCCGGGCTGAGGAGAAGAAGCTTTTGCGGCGGCAGCAGGAAAATGAGCAGGCGCGGGAAGATAACCGCAGAGAGCAAAAGCAGGTGGAATCCCGCTGGCAAGAGCTGGAGCAGGTTATTTCCCAGGCCCGAAACGATTTGCTGGAAAGCCAGTTTCGTTGTGATATGATGATGAAGCAGAAAGAGGATTTAGCTCATGAACTGCTGGAGGATGAAAGGGAGCGGGATGGCTATTTGGAACAGCTTACCCGGCTGGATAGGGAAGTAGCAGAAATCGAAAGAGAAACCAGCCTGCTTCATCAGAAGCTGGGGGATATAGAGCGGGAAAACCAGAAGCTTATGATAGATTTGGAGAATTTCAAAGATAAGATGGAAGTGAAGAGGCGTGATTACGAAGTTTTCCAGGAACGCTTGCTCTCGTACAAAAAGCAATTGGATATGAAGGGGCGAGAACTGGAAAACATAAAGAAAAACCTCTCTCAATTTGAAGAGCTAAGGGCTTCTTACCAGCAATCCCGGGATGATTCCCGCCAATTAATGCAGTCTTTGCAGCTGGAAATTAGACAGGAAGAAAGCCGGATGGAGCAGTTTAAGAAAGAGCTCGGAAATAAGACGGAGGAGTTGGCCCGCCTGTCAGCGGAGAGCCGGCAAATGCAGGAGAAAGAAAAAGAGAACTGGGCCTTGATAGAAAAATACCGCCAGGAGATAATTCCCGCCCGGGAAAATCTGGCCCGTTTGGAAACTGGAGTCAGGAATCTGGAAGTTGCAGCTGCCCGCCTGGAAGTAGAGCTGGAAGGACTTAAAAGCCGCTGGCGGGAAAAGTTTGCTACCGAAGCAGGCTTCCTGGCGGAGGAACCCTTGACCCTGGGTGAAATAAGAGAAGCCAGGAAAAGAATCGCTATACTGCAACAGCAATTAGAAGCAATCGGTCCAGTAGATATTGATTCCATCCGGGAATATGAGGAAGTCAGCGGGCGCTATGATTTCATTAAACAACAGTATGATGATTTATCTTCGGCCCGTGATTCTCTGGACGAGCTCTTGCAAAAAACGGAAAAACTAATGTTGCAGGACTTTTCCCGCTTCTTGCTCCTGGCCAATGAGAGCTTTAAAAATACCTTTAACGAGATATTTGGTGGAGGCGAGGCTAGCTTGCGGATTGAAGCCGAGGTGGATCGCCTGGAAGCAGGGGTTGATATCGAGGTAAAGATGCCGGGTAAAAGGAGCCAGTCCTTAAACCTCTTATCGGGCGGGGAAAGGGCTCTGACCTGTATAGCCTTCATTTTTTCCCTGCTAAGACTCCGGCCGGTTCCATTTTGTGTGCTGGATGAAATTGATGCTTCGCTGGATGAGGTTAATCTCCAGCGTTTTTCTGGGTTTATCACGGCTATGTCCCGGAATCTTCAGTTTATTGTGATTACTCACCGTCAGGCAACTATCGAATCAGGAGAGAATATTTACGGTATAACTATGCCGGAAGAAGGGGTTTCGGCAGTTTTAACCTTGAATGTTTTTGAAGCGGAAAGCCTGGCTGGATAAAATATTTACGGGGTGGGATAAGGAAATTGGCATTTTTCGATCGTTTTAAATTTAAGAAAAAGGACCAGGAACATGAAGAGATTCCATGGGAAAATGAAGCAGAGCACACAGGGGAGAGCCCGGAAGAAGAACCCCAGGAAACACTAAGCGTGGAGGAAAATGGGAGCGAGGAAGCCGCTTCTCCTTCTTTGGCTGGGGGGAATGGCCACAGCAGCATTTTTGACCGCTTTAAGACTAAAAAGGAGAATGGCCGGGCCGAGGAAAAGGAGCAGGTTCAGCCCGCTCATGATGTTGAATCTATTGAGGCTGTTGATGCTGTTGAAGCTGTTGAGCAGGAAGAGAATGTGGCTGAAAAGGAGCTCAATGGAAAGAAGAGTAAGTGGGGATTTTTGGACAAGCTCAAAAAAGGCTTGAGTAAGACCAGGGAAAATACCATTGGTAAAATCGAAGCTCTGGTGAAAAGCTCCAAAAAGCTGGATGATGATTTCTGGGAGGAATTGGAGGAAATCCTTATACAGGCCGATGTCGGTGTAAATACCACGATTGAATTGGTAGATAATATTAAGAAAGCAGCCAAAAAGCAAAAAATGCACGATTCCTCTGAGGTTTTGGAACTTATAAAGGACGAAGTGAGAAAGCTTTTGGAATATAACGATGTACCGTTGAATATTCCCGATGGGGAATTAGCGGTTATTCTGGTGGTGGGAGTTAATGGAGCCGGCAAAACTACTTCTATAGCCAAGCTGGCTTACCGTTTCCATGAAGAAGGCAAAAAGGTATTGCTGGGGGCCGCGGATACTTTCCGAGCAGCTGCTATAGATCAGCTTAATATCTGGGCTGACCGGGTGGGTGTGGAATTAATCAAACACCAGGAGGGTTCTGATCCAGGGGCGGTGGTTTTCGATGCCATACATGCGGCCCGGGCCCGCCATGCAGATATATTGATAATCGATACGGCCGGCCGGCTCCAAAATAAAGCCAATCTGATGAAAGAAATAAGCAAGATAAAGAATATTATTCAAAGAGAAATACCGGAAGCTCCCCACGAGGTGTTGCTGGTACTTGATGCTACTACGGGACAGAATGCTATCAGCCAGGCTAAAATATTTGAGGAAGCTACCGGGGTTACCGGGCTTATCTTGAGCAAACTGGATGGAACGGCCAAAGGCGGAATTATACTGGCGGTGGAAAAGGAGCTTAAGATACCGGTTAAATTGGTGGGTATCGGCGAGGGTTTGGAAGATTTGCGTGACTTTTCTCCCCAAATATTTACCGAGGCCCTTTTTGCCCACAATGGAGGGGATTAAGAGAGCCTGATAAAAGATGACAAAGGGCCGTCCCGTGATATATTTATTGTAGCTATGGATACGCCACTACAAAAACCCTTTTGATGCAGAAGGGTTATAAATATACATCCTGTAGCGCCCTACCGGGTACAACTGATGCTCCCTTCGGTCTATTAAGGACGCTGGAGCGGTATATTTATTCAAGCAATAAAGGAGGAAAAATCTTTGGTAAAAACGGCAATAATCGGAGGTACGGGTGTCTATGACCCCTGCTTGTTGGAAGATGTGAGAGAGATGGTTGAAACAACTCCTTATGGAAATGTAAGAGTTTCGCTAGGGAAATATGCCGGGATGGAAGTAGCCTTTATCCCCCGGCATGGCCTGGAGCATAGCATTCCCCCCCATTTAATCAATTACCGCGCCAATATCAAGGCTTTACAACAATTGGGAATTAAGAATATTCTGGCAACTGCCGCTGTAGGCTCATTGCATTTTGAATTTAAACCAGGGCAGTTTGTCCTGGCCGACCAGTTCCTGGACTTTACCAAAAGCCGCCGGAACACTTTCTATGAAGGTGGGGAAGCGGGGGTGGTTCACTGTGATATGACCGTTCCTTATTGTCCCGAGTTGCGGGAGGCTCTGGTAAAGGCCGGCAGAGAACTGGGGATTCAGGTCCAGAATGGGGGCACTTATGTCTGCACCGAGGGACCGCGTTTTGAAACCGCGGCGGAGATTATGATGTTTAAACAGCTGGGGGGACAGCTGGTGGGTATGACCAGTGTTCCTGAGGTTTGTCTGGCCCGGGAGCTAGGCATCTGCTATGCTACTTTGGCCATAGTAACTAATTTTGCGGCCGGGATAACTACAGGTATTTTGACCCATAGTGAGGTTCTGGAGTTGATGAAAAGAAATATTGAGCTGGCCAGAAGCCTCATGATGAACAGCCTCAAGTATATTATCGAGGAGAAGAGATGTAACTGCCGGAAGATACTTGACGAGCCCGGAGCTATGAAATGATTAGAAATCTATATTATGAGGATCAGGCTTTGATGATACTTAATCAGAATTGCCTGCCGGAAGAGCTGGTCTATGAAAAATGTGAAAGCCCGGAAGAAGTGGTTGCGGCCATAAAGGGATTGAAAGTGAGAGGGGCGCCTCTTATTGGTGTTACGGCCGCTTTTGGCCTGGCTATGGCTTTTTCGAGCTATTCCGGAACCGGGGAGTTAAGGGATGCATATTTTTCCCGGATGAAGGAACTTTTCGCTGCGTCCCGCCCCACAGCGGTCAATCTTTTCTGGGCTTTGGCGAGGATGGAAAGGGTTTACCGGGAGAATCGCCATCTATCGCCGGAGGAACTGGCAAATCGTTTACGCCGGGAAGCTCAAAATCTTTATGAAGAGGATATCCGGGTCAATGAGGCCATCGGGGAGCAGGGGCAGGAATTGCTCGGCGAAGGCTCCAGGGTTATGACCATCTGCAATGCCGGGGCTCTGGCTACCTGCGGCTATGGTACTGCTCTGGGGGTTATCCGCTCGGCGGCCCAGAGAAATAAGATTGAGATGGTTTGGGCCTGTGAAACCAGGCCGGTACTGCAAGGGAGCCGTTTAACCGTTTGGGAGCTCTGGCAAGATAAGATTCCGGTTACTCTGCTTACTGATAATATGGCAGGTTATACCATGAGTCTGGGAAAGGTGGATGCAGTAATAACCGGAGCCGACCGTATCGCCGCCAATGGCGATACTGCTAATAAAATCGGCACCTACTCCCTGGCAGTACTGGCGAGGTACCACGGTATTCCTTTTTATGTAGCGGCTCCTCTATCCACCTTTGATTGGAATATCGAACAAGGCGGAGAAATTCCTATTGAGGAACGTAGTGCGGAAGAGGTAAGAACTATTAAAGGAAGCTGCCTGACGGTACCGGCAGTGGATGTATTCAACCCGGCTTTTGATATCACCCCTGAACATTTAATTACGGCTATCATTTGCGAAAAGGGAATTATACGGCCTCCCTTCGGCTCTGCCATTAAAATATGGGGAAGAGAGGGTGAATAGATTGCAATACCAGCAGGAAAGGAATGAGCTTTTGCAGACTGCTCAGGAGATATTTTCCTCCGGCCTGGTAAGTGGAACCTGGGGTAATGTGAGTTTAAGGGTGTCCGGCCAGGGTCTGATGCTTATCACCCCCAGCGGAATGGATTATAATCAGATGGAAGCGGATGATATGGTTTTGCTTGATGGAGAAGAAAAGGTTTTGGCCGGTAAATATAAACCATCGGTGGAAACCCCGCTGCATTTGGGAATATATAAAAAACGCCCGGAAATAAACGCTATTGTACATGTTCATAGTCTTTATGCCACGGCCTTTGCGGTGGCCCGGCAGAATATCCCGGTAATATTGGAAGAGGCGGCTCAGGTAATTGGGCATGAGGTCAGGGTAGCCCCCTATGCCCTCTGCGGCTCACGGCAATTGGCGGAAAATGTCCTCAAGGTCCTGGGCAAGGACAAAAGGGCGGTTTTGCTGGCCAGTCACGGGTTGCTGGGTTTGGGGGGGGATTTGCCGGAGGCCCTACGGGTTTGTTTGGTAGCCGAGCGCACGGCCCATATTGCCATTTGTTCCCGGGTGTTAGGACCGTTGCATTCCCTCAGATCTGAAGATATCTTAAGCTTGCGCCAGGCTTTCCAGAATTACGGGCAGAAGAAAAATTAAGAAGTCGTCGGTCGTCAGGCGTCGGGAGAGGGACGGGGTTATTTCATACCCCAGCTTATTATACAAGCGCCTACTAACACTATTTTCATCGGTGGTTGGCTCTGGGTTATGGGGGTTAGTAAGAAAACATGGTTTAGAAGCAGACGGACGAAGTTGTCAACAACCCCGTCCCCATGACATCAACCCCCGGAAGATGGAAATCGGAGGGCGGAATGGTCGCCAGACGCCCCGTCCCCGTGTCAAGCTTTATTTATTTAATAGGGGGGAATATAAGTGAGGATTCTTTTAGACAATATCAGCATTATTCCTGTCAGCGGGAGCAATTCTTTGATAGAAAAAGGCTACCTTTTGATTGAAGATGCTTTTATTAAAGAGCTGGGGACGGGAAAAGCTCCGGAAGGGGAATTTGACCGTATAATCGATGGTGAAAACCAGGTGCTGCTTCCCGGTTTTATCAATGCCCATACCCATGCGGCCATGACCCTTTTGCGGGGTTATGCGGATGACCTGCCTCTGATGGAATGGCTGGAGAATAAAATCTGGCCCCTGGAGGCGAAACTGACCCCGGAAGATATCTATTGGGGTACCATGCTGGCTATTGTGGAGATGATTAAGTCGGGTACTACCAGCTTTAATGATATGTACTTCTGCATGGATGAGGTGGCCCGGGCGGTTGAATTAAGCGGAATGAGGGCAGTGCTGGCACGGGGAATGGTAGGAGTAGGACCGGAAAGCGAGCAGGCCATTGAGGACAGCCGCCAGCTCATTGGGAAATGGCAGGGCCAGGCCGGTGGCAGGATTTCTTTCCGGCTGGGGCCTCATGCTCCCTATACCTGCCCTCCGGCCTATCTGGAAAGGGTTATGCAACTCTCCGATGAACTGCAAGCAGGTATACATATTCATGTGGCGGAGACCCGGGTGGAATACGAGGATATACTGAAGCAATACGGGAAAACCCCGGTTTCTCATTTGGAATCCCTGGGGCTTTTTCAGGGACGCCAGGTGCTGGCGGCTCATTGTGTTCACCTCAACGAGGAGGAAATCGGGATATTGCAGCGGCATAAGGTGGGTGTAGCCCACAACCCGGAAAGCAACATGAAGCTGGCCAGCGGAATAGCGCCGGTACCGCGTATGCTGGAAAGCGGCATTGCAGTTGCTTTGGGTACCGATGGAGCTTCCAGCAACAATAACCTGGACATGCTGCAGGAGATGCGCAGCTGTGCCCTTTTACATAAGGTAAATACTATGAATCCTACGGTTCTACCGGCTTACCAGGCTCTGGAGATGGCCACGGCCAATGGAGCCATCAGCCTGGGGATGGGGTATGAGCTGGGCAGGTTAGAGCCAGGGTACCGGGCAGATATGATAATCATGGATTTAAAGGAGGCCCACATGATCCCCCGCTATGACCTTCTGGCCAATATCGTTTATTCCGCCCAGGCCAGCGATGTGAATAGCGTGATAATTGATGGAAGAATTGTGATGGAGAACCGGGAAATCAAGACTTTTGACGAGCAGGAAGTGCTGGCTAAAGCCCGGGAAACAGCCCGAAAATTGGTGGGGGAGTAAGCGAACAATTCCGGGGACTGCCCCGGATTATTCCGTGAAAGGAATGCTTTTAAAAGTGAAAATAATTTCATTTATTGGCCGACATAATTCCGGCAAGACAACTTTATTAAGGCGGGTAATTGAAAAACTTAGACAAATTGGTTATAGAGTGGCGGTGATCAAGCATACTTCCCATGTCCTGGATACGGACGGGGAACACGACTCCGATCTCCTATTCAGTGCCGGGGCGGAAATGGTCTGCGCTGTTTCCCCGGCCTTGTCCATTCACTACCTGAGACATGAAAGGGAACCAGATTTACAGGAGATTATAGCGCAGGTTGCAGGCACAGTGGATTTGATTATTACCGAAGGATATAAAAAAGAAACATATCCCAAAATCGAAGTCTTACGTCAGGCAACCGGTATAGAGTTTATCGATGCAGAAAACATTATCGCCCGAGTCTCCGATTTTAGCATTGATGATGATTTGCCCTGTTTCAACTTTGAGGAAATCGAAGAGCTTTGCCGGTTCATTATTTCTCTTTAATTCTGAACCGGCTATCCTACTTGCTGCTTGATGCCTGCTATCGTAACGGCTAATCAAGGCCAGGATTGCTTTGCTATGATACAATTGTATATAATGCTACAGGAGAAAGGTGAACCAATGGATAAAGAAAACATATTCCTGGTTGAAGAAGCTCCAGAGGGTGGCTATGTTGCACGAGCACTCGGCTATTCCATATTTACAGAAAGTGACACACTGGATGCCATTAGAGAGGAAATTAAGGATGCGATTCGCTGTCACTTTGATGAAGGCAATATACCTCGTATGGTTCGATTGCATTTCATCAAAGAAGAGATTGTAGCTATATGAGGATACCGCGCGATATTGACGGGAAATCCCTGCCCAAGCTTTTGGCGAGATATGGTTATGAACTGACAAGGCAAACCGGCAGTCACATCCGATTGACATCAAGAATTTGTGGCGAAGAACATCATATTACAATTCCAGATCATAATCCTCAAGAATAGGAACACTAAGTGCTGTGTTGGCGGGTATTGCAAACTATTTGAATGTAAGTAAAGATGAGGTAATCAAAGGTATTTTTTCCAGTTAGGCTAAAAAGCCATTACTACCACGGTGGGTTCCTGATGATTCTGAAGCCACCTGCTCGTAAAGGTTAATCAAGGCCAGTATGGTGCTGGTATCGACAAGTACCCGATTCATTATTCATCATTCTTTCCATAAATATACTCATCATGCTTCTCGCTCAGGTCTTCTGGATCTTCATCCATGCCAATAAAAGTGAAAATGGGATCATCTTCTGATAACGAAGGGATATTGACATCATTTGTTTTCCTTAAACGAATGCTATCATCAATAACGGATATTAATTGAGGATAAGATGCAAGCATAAAGATTTATTAAGGATAATGCTTACTAAAAGCGTGTTTTGCAGGCAAATCATACTAATGAGTTTTCACTAAATTGATGTTAAGATGATGATAAAAGGAGCTTTTGTCCAGTTCTATGGGGAAGGTAGGATTGATTTTATTGCTATATCTGCTTTCCTGGAACAGCTTTATTTGCCCAAAACTAAAATAAGATTAGCTAAAATAATACAGGCAATAAAGTATGATTATAATCTAAAAATGCTTGAAGGTGCTGGTTTAAAAGCATTGAATATATATTAAGTAGACCTGGATTTCTGGGCAACAATCTTTTGCTCTAATTAAAACTTGTTGAGCGAGAGTTTTAAATTTTGCCATAAAGGAGGTGTTTCAATTTAGCGATTTAGCGCTTTTCGGAAATTTTGCGCTCAAATAATCAGAACTAAGGAGGTGTAATGATGGCAAATTACCAGGACATCATCGCAAACTACAAAGACAAAAAAGGTGGAATTATCGAAGCTTATCATGCTCTGCAAAGGGAGTTCAACTACATTCCCCAGGAGGCAGTGGCAGAGGCGGCCAGGGTTTTCGGCGTTTCCGAGGCTCAGGCTTATGGAGTGGCTACCTTTTATTCCTACCTTTCGGTAGAGAAGAGAGGAAAGTATATTATCCGTATGTGCGAAAGTGCGCCTTGCCATGTAGCGGGAGCTGATAAAGTTCTTAAGGCGATGGAAGACTACCTGGGAATAAAAGTTGGGGAAACCACGGCTGATGGCAAGTTTACCCTGGAATTATGCGAATGCGTAGGTCAGTGTCAAGCCACCCCGGTTATCACGGTTAACAGCCAGCCGGTATTCAATGTTAGCTCTGAAAAGATCCCCGAGATACTAAGTGCTTACAAATAGGGAAATACCAAAAAGACAGGTAAAAGACAGATATAAGAGAGATAAAGATAGTTTAAAGAGATAGAGAAATATAGATTAAATATATTTTTTGAGAAAAAGATTGAAAAAGAGAATGGGATAAAAGAAAGGGATGGTATGTAATGGCCGAAGAGATACGCATCTTGCTGGCGCATGCCGACCAAATTGATCCTGCCCAAGCTGAGGATTATATCAAGGTTGGAGGCTATAAAGGCCTGGAAAAGGCCCGCGGGATGACAAGCAAAGATTTGATTGAAGAAGTCAAGAAGTCCGGCCTCAGAGGCCGGGGTGGAGCCGGTTTTAATGCTGGCATGAAATGGAGTTTTGTGCCCCCGGCAGAAGTTAAATATGTAGTGTGCAACCTGGACGAAGGTGAGCCGGGAACTTATAAAGACAGGATAATCTGCGAGAAGAATGCCCAGGCCCTGATCGAGGGTATGGCTATTTGTGGTGTTGCCATCAATGCCAAACAGGGTTATATATATTGCCGGGGAGAGTATCCCTTTGTTGTTGATTTATTGAGAAAAGCCATCCAGAGTGCTAAAGATGTCGGGGCCCTGGGGGACTTCGATATTGAAGTCAGAATGGGTGCCGGTGCTTATGTTTGTGGCGAAGAGACTGCGTTGATAGAGTCCATTGAAGGACATCGCGGCGAACCCCGTTTCAAGCCGCCTTTCCCGGGTGTGGCCGGATTATGGGGAGTACCTACGGTGGTAAACAATGTGGAAACTTTCGCCTGCCTGCCTTATATTCTTACCAATGGAGCCGACTGGTTTGCCAGCATCGGGGCTCCCAAGTATCCCGGAACCAAGGTTCTTACCTTGACCGGGGATGTCAACAATCCGACCTATTTTGAAGTACCCACCAACTATATTTTAAACGATGTAATCTATAAACTGGGCGGGGGAATCAAAAACGGCCGCAAATTCAAAGCGGTTCAAGTTGGGGGAACCTCGGGAGCATTCATCCCCGAGCAGAACCTCAATACCCCGATTGATTTTGATTCCATGAGTGCTATCGGAGCCGCTCTGGGTTCCGGTGCAGTTCTGGTAATGGACGAAACCCGTGACATTGTTGATATAGTAACCAGAATTTCCAAGTTCTTTGAACATGAATCCTGTGGCAAATGTAATCCTTGCCGCGAGGGTACTTTCCGCTGCCGGGAGATAATGGAAAAGATCAACTCCGGTCGCGCTACGGAAGCGGATATCGATAATCTTCTCCTGCTGGCCCGGGTGATGAAGAGGGCCGCCCTGTGTGGACTGGGACAGGCGGCGCCGGTGCCGATTACTTCTACTATTGAACACTTCGGGCATGAGTACAGAAGAAAACTTCTGCAGTACGCGTAAGGGGGGAGAGCAATGATAAAATTAACTATAGATGGTAAAGAAATTGAAGTAGCCAGGGGTACTATGCTGCTGGACGCCTGTCGCCAGGCGGGAGCTGATATACCCACCCTGTGCTATGATCCGGACCTCAGACTGGCCGGGTCCTGTCGCATGTGCGTAGTAGATGTCAAGGGACGGCCTGCTCTGGTAGCCAGTTGCGTTGCTCCAGCTGAAAACGGCATGGTGGTACAGACGGAAAGTGATGATGTGGTGGAATCCCGTAAAATCATCCTGGAACTGCTGGCGGCCCGGCACAAGTTTGAATGCCCTACCTGTGAAAAGGACGGGGACTGCAAGCTGCAGGATTATATGTATCGTTACGGGGTGAAAGAATCCCGCTATGATGGGGAAGGCCCCCATTTTGGAATGGAAGACCCCAATCCCTTTATTGAGAGGGATTATGACAAGTGTATTATGTGTACCCGTTGTGTTCGTGCCTGTGATGGCATAACCGGGGCTCAAGCCATAAATGTTAAAGACCGGGGACATCATGCCAAGATAGCTGCTCCCTTTGACGGTAAATTGGCTGATTCTACTTGTGTCTTCTGTGGCCAGTGCATTATGGTCTGTCCGGTTGGTGCTTTGACTAGCAAGGTGGCGGCGGGCAAAGGCAAACCGGCTCAAAATGAGAAGGTTCTGACCACCTGTACCTATTGTGGTACGGGATGTACTCTGGAACTAAATGTTAATAACGACCGCGTGGTTGGTGTCACTTCCAACCGGGATGCAGACTGGAGTCCGGTTAACAAGGGAGCTCTTTGCGTTAAGGGCCGCTTTGGTTGGGACTTCATCCATTCCCCGGATAGATTGACCACCCCCATGATTCGCGAAAACGGCGAGCTGCGCCCGGCTTCCTGGGATGAAGCCCTGGATTTTGCCGCCGGTAAAATCAAAGAGATTAAAGAGAAATATGGCTCGGACAGCCTGGCTATGTTTTCCTCTGCCCGGGTCACCAATGAAGAGAACTATCTGGCGCAGAAGTTGATGAGGGCCGTTATCGGTACCAATAATGTCGACCACTGCGCCCGTCTCTGACACTCCGTTACTGTCGCCGGTCTGGGGGCAGCATTTGGTAGTGGAGCAATGACCAATGCCATTGGTGAACTGGAGAAAGATGCTACGGCTATTTTCTTAATCGGAACCAACACCACAGAAAACCACCCGGTAATCGGGTACAAGATCCGCAAAAATGTGCGGGAGAATGGGGCCAAGCTGATTGTGGCCGACCCGCGCGAAATTGAACTGGCAGGAATAGCTGATGTCTATATGCAATTCCGGCCTGGGACTGATGTGGCCCTGCTCAATGGGATGATGAATGTCATTATCAACGAGGGCCTGCTGGACAAGGAATTCATCGAAACCCGTACGGAAGCTTATGAAGCCTTTGCCCAGGTAGTGGAAAAATACACTCCGGAATATGTTTCACCTATAACCGGGGTACCAGCGGAAGATATCCGTAAAGCAGCCCGGATTTATGCTGAAGCTGAGAGAGCTTCCATCTGCTATGCCATGGGTCTAACCCAGCACAGCACCGGAACTGATAATGTCAAATCCTGTTGTAACCTGGCTCTGTTGACCGGTAATCTAGGTAAACCGGGCACCGGGGTAAATCCCTTGCGCGGGCAGAACAATGTGCAGGGAGCCTGTGACATGGGTGCTCTGCCGGTGGTATTCACCGCTTACCAGGGTGTAGGTATAGAAGCCAACCGGGAAAAATTTGAGAAGGCCTGGGGAGTAAAGCTGTCCGGGCAGAATGGATTAACCCTGACTGCGGCTATCAACAAAGCGCATCATGGCGAGTTGAAAGCACTGTTGGTACTGGGGGAAAATCCCATGGTCAGTGACCCCGATCTGGATCATGTAGAAGAAGCCCTGGATAACCTGGAATTCCTGATGGTACAGGATATATTCTTAACGGAAACCGCGCAGAGAGCTGATGTGGTATTCCCCGGCGTTACTTTTGCCGAGAAAGAGGGTACCTTTACCAACACCGAGAGAAGGGTGCAGCGGGTACGCAAGGCCATCAGCAACCGGGGCGATGCCTGGCAGGATTACGAGATTCTCTGTGAACTCTCTACCCGCCTGGGTTACCCCATGAGTTACTCCTCACCGGAAGAGATATTCGAGGAAATCAGAACCCTCACTCCTTCCTATGCCGGTATCACTTACCAGCGTCTGGAGGGTAAAGGTCTGCACTGGCCTTGCCCGACCGAGGATCATCCGGGAACCCCCGTATTGCACAAAGAAAAGTTCAATCGCGGTCTGGGACTGTTCCATGCCATTGAGTTCCAGGAAGCAGCAGAATTACCCGATGCTGAGTATCCTTTGATCCTGAGCACCGGACGCAGCCTCTTCCATTATCATACCGGTACCATGACCAGAAGGGCAGTGGCCCTGGACCTTCACCAGCCGGAAAATGAGATACAGGTCCATCCGGCTACCGCAGCCAAATTAGGTATTATGGATGGGGAAATGACCCGGGTAGTTACCCGGAGAGGCAGTATTGAACTCAAAGCTAAATTAACTGATATAGTAAAGGAAAATGTAATCTTTACTTTCTTCCACTTTAGTGAAGCAGCCGCTAACATGCTGACCAATGCCAGCGTTCTCGACCCGGTGGCCGGCATCCCCGAATACAAGGTATCCGCCGCCCGCCTGGAAAAAATAAGTTAACAAAAGGTCGTCAAGGGGACGGTTTTTTTGACAACTAAAGCAATATCGGTTTTCTCGTCAATGCATAAATGTTTTTAAGAAACAGCAACAACTATAGTTCCATTTAAATTAAGGTAAGGAGTATGTTAAAGAAGAATCGTCCCCTGACTCAATTGAAAAGAAATAGCCAGGAGGCCGGGTTTAATCCCGGCCTCCTGGCTGCAAACCATTATATTTAACATTTTGATAAACTCATTAAAAAAACATAACAGGCCGGGTGAGCCGAGATGCTTGCCCGGCCTATTGAAAAAATATATAAAAAAAAATATAAGGGGGTCAGATTAATAAAGGGTTGATAGGATACACTATTCCACCCTGGAATCATTAAACTATCTTATTGCTTCTCACCCAAATACGCATTTTTTCAGCTTCCTTAATGAGTTCATCCCGCAGGTCGGGGTGAGCCAGGTTAATAAGCGCTTCGGCCCGCTGCCAGGTAGATTTGGCCTTGAGCATGGTAATACCATATTCAGTGACTACATAAAAGTTTATACTCCGGGGTACAGTTACAACGGCTCCCGGGGTTAGCATGGGCCGGATTCGGGATTGCAGATGGCCTTCTTTGTCGGTAAAGGTTGAGGATAGGCAGATCAGGCCTTTGCCTCCCTTAGAATAATAGGAACCGATGATGAAATCCAGCTGTCCGCCGGTTCCAGAGATATGCCGGGTCCCTGATGATTCTGAAGCCACCTGTCCATAAAGGTCTATCTCAATGGCATTATTGATGCCGAGAACTTTGTCATTGCGGCCAATAATAAAGGGGTCATTGGTATAGTCTACGGGATATATGGCACATGCCGGGTTTCCATCCAGGAAGTTATACAGTTTGTTGGTACCCATGGCAAAAGTGTATACCATCTTGCATTTATCCAGTTGTTTGCGGCGACCGGTAATGCGTCCGGCTTCATACATATCGACAAAGGAGTCTACCAGCATTTCTGTGTGTACCCCCAGATCCTTCAAATCGGATTGGGCTATCATGGCTCCTACTGCATTGGGCATGGCGCCTATTCCCAACTGCAGGCAGGCTCCGTCTTCGATTTCTTCCAGGACTATGGAAGCTATTTTCTTGTCAGTATCTGATATGGGGAGTTCCGGAAGTTGAATCATAGGCTGGTTGTCTCCTTCAACTATGTAGTCAACTTCAGATATGTGAATGGACTCCCGGCAACCGCCCAGGCAGATGGGAACATTTTCGTTGACTTCCACTATAACAGTCTTGGCAGTATCACAGAACAGTGGGGTTAAAGAGAGCGAGGTACCTAAATTGAAGAAACCATGTTTATCCATGGGGGCAACTTTAATCAGGGCCACATCGGCTGCCACATAATCGCGCTCATAAAAACTGGGGCCTTCATGATAGGTCAAAGGTACATAATTGCACAAATCCTTATCATGCAGTTTGCGGCTGGCGGCACTCATATGATAGTCATTATATATGAAGTGTTTTCTCTCTGGGTCAGCCAGAACCGTTTTGGGCGGAAAGGGGCAGGTGGTGGTGCGGATATTGACATTCTCCAATTCATCAACCCGCTGGGCCAGCGCAGCGTCCAGATAGCTGGAATTCATGACAAATTCTCCATACTGTACCAGGTCGCCTGATTTAACCACCTTCATGGCTTCTTCTACGGGTAGCAGTTTGCGTTTATATTCCGTGCTGTAATCCATTTTAGGGTAATTCCTCCTTACTGGCATATTTCTGAAGGATTCTAGTTGATGTCACTGTAAAAAAGTTATAAATATGCGTTAGCTTTAAATAACCTCTCGTAACTTTCATCGTTGGTTGTGTCCTCCACCCTGCGGGCACTTCTGGTGTTCCACCCTGCAGGTGTTACTAAGGTTGTGGGCATGGGGGGTTAGTTAATAAAGCCAGGCGGTAGGCCGGAGCGTAGAATGTTGTTGGCAGGACTGCTCGCGGCCGCAACCTGTAACTTATTAACCCCTGAGCAAGTCTCCGGCGATTACCAGTCTCTGAACCTCGCCGGTTCCTTCGTATATCTGGAATATCTTGGCGTCACGGTAGTATTTCTCTACCGGGTAGTCCTTGGTATAGCCATATCCGCCAAATACCTGCACTGCTTCGGTAGCGCAGAATACAGCGGTATCACCAGCATAGGCTTTGGCCAGGGAGGCGGCTTTGCTGAAACGGGGAACATTCATATCCTGCAGCGAGGAAGCTTCCAGATAGAGCAGGCGGGAGGCTTCAATCCTCATGGCCATATCCGCTAGCTTGAACTGAATGGCCTGGAAGCTGCAGATGGGTTTGCCAAACTGGGTGCGCATTTTGGAATAATCCAGTGAAGCGTCCAAACAGGCCTGGGATACGCCGGTGGCCATGGCGGCAATGCTGGCCCGGGAAAGGTCCAGAGTCTTCATTATGATATAGAAGCCCTGTCCTTCGGTGCCCAAAAGATTCTTGGCCGGAACCCGGACATCTTCAAATATTACTTCAGTGGTGTTGGAAGTTCTGATTCCCAGTTTGTCTTCGGTTTTGCCTACGGTTATACCGGGGGTATTGCGATCAACAATAAAGGCACACATACCTTTGGTACCCATCTTCTTGTCCAGGGTAGCCAGTACGGTATAGAGGCCGGCGGTTCCGCCATTGCTGATGAACTGTTTGCTGCCGTTTAGAATATATTCATCGCCGCTTTTGACACAGCGGGTGGCTATGCCACCGGCATCGGAACCGGCTCCTGGCTCGGTCAAACAGAATGCTGCCAGTTCGCCATCCAGCAAGCGTCCATAAAACTCTTTTTTCTGCTCATGATTGGCGGCAACCAGGACGGGGTCAGAGGCCAGAAGGGTGCTGGCTACCATGACGGTACCTACGCCGGCATCACCCCAGCAGATTTCTTCGGCGACAATGTTCTGGGCGGTATGATCGAGGCCTGCTCCGCCATATTCGGCTGGTACGCCGATGGTCATCAGTCCTACTTCATGCATCTTTTTAATGCAGTCTTCGGGATAAATGTGGTTGTTATCCCACTCGGAGGCATAGGGTGCTATCTCATTGACCGCAAAATCATGGGCCATTTTTTTCATCATTTCTTGTTCTTCATTTAAACGGAAATCCATTATTATTCCTCCCTATGTGAAATTTTTCAACGAAAACCTTGCAATACATAAAATCCTTGGGCGAACCTAGATGTCTCTGGTCCAGAGGGAACAGTAAGCCGGTCCGCCGCCCACGCAAAGTGAAGCGCCGCCAATGGTCTTACCCTGCTTTTCCAGCTCATAGTACAGGGAAACGACAATGCGCAGGGCGGTGCATCCTACCGGGTGGCCCAGGCCGATACCGGAACCGTTGGCATTTACTTTGCTCAAGTCCATTTCGATACCGAATTCCTCTTTTAGCATGCGGCCTACACCGATAAACTGAGGAGCAAAGGCTTCGTTGATTTCCCAGTATTCTACATCTTCATATTTCATTCCCGCTTCTTTGAGGCATTTGGGAATAGCTACTGCCGGACCCAGACCCATTACTTCGGGGGCCAC
>Ga0209313_1001026_pt1 | contig 19181 bp, 9 predicted proteins | sample BioC13SIPDNA_3_FD_185748 | JGI IMG/M metagenome (GOLD analysis project Ga0209313, IMG submission 185748) | Anaerobic biogas reactor microbial communites from Washington, USA - Biogas_R2_B C13 SIP DNA (SPAdes) (version 2) | ecosystem: Engineered > Bioreactor > Anaerobic > Unclassified | place... | reverse complement strand
GCTCATTTCGACGCTGATCAACTGCTTGCCGCCCCGGTTCACAAAGGCGTTCAAGGCGTCCTTGGGGAACGGATAGAGCGTCTTCGGCCGGAACAGGCCGGCCTTGAATCCCTCGGCGCGCGCGGCATCCACCGCGCCCTGCGCAATGCGCGCGCTGATGCCATAGGCCACCAGGGCGATGTCCGCATCTTCCAGGCGGTAGCTTTCGGAATCCTGCTCGGCGGCCTCGACGGCGGCATATTTTTCCTGCAACTGGACGTTGAAGGCCTCGAGCTGGTTGAAGTCCAGAAAAATGGAGGTTACGACATTGGGCCGGGTGGCGGCGGTACCGTCCACGGCCCAGCCCGTGTCGGTTTGCGGGGCGACGCTGGTTTCGGGAAAACGGAGTGGTTCGATCATCTGCCCGAGCACGCCGTCGGCGAGCACAAAGACCACCATGCGCCATTTCTGGGAGAGCTCGAAGGCCTTGATGGTGAAATCGCACATTTCCTGAACGCTGGCGGGGGCGAGTACGAGGTTGCGGTAGTTGCCGTGGCCGCCGCCCTTCACGACCTGGTTGTAGTCGCCCTGCTCCGGGCCGATGTTGCCGAGGCCGGGGCCGGCCCGCATGATGTCCACCACCACCGCCGGGAGCTGCGCTCCGGCCAGGTAGGAAATGCCCTCCTGCTTGAGGCTGATGCCCGGGCCCGAGGAGGCGGTCATGGCGCGCCGGCCGGTGGCGGCCGCGCCATAGACCATGTTGATGGCGGCCTCTTCGCTTTCCGCCTGCACCATGCGCCGGCCCGCCAGCGGAAATTTCTTGGCGGCCTCGTGGAGAATTTCGCTGGCGGGGGTGATCGGATAGCCGAAAAAGCTGTCGCAGCCCGCGTAGAGGGCGCCGATGATGACGGCGGTGTTGCCCTTGACCAGTTGCGTCGCCATGGCTATTTCGGCTCCTTGACTGGGATGTGCACCTCGATGGCATTGGGCTCGGGGCAGACATAGAAGCAGTTCAGGCAGCCGATGCACCCGGCGCCGGCATACTGCGCATAGGGATAGCCGCGCGCGTTGAGCTCGCGGCCCATGGCGAGCACCTTTTTTGGACAGGCCGCGATGCATCGCCCGCAGGCCTTGCATTCCAGCGGGTCGATCACCGGGTACGGCCCCGGGGCATGTTCCTTTACTGTGCTCATTGGGCATTCCATTCTGTGCGAAAACGTTTAAAACTACCTCATCCCGCCTCGCGGTTCAACTCCGGATCGGTGGCCGCGATCGTAGTCCGAGCATTGGGCCAACACGCCCTGCCAACGACCAACAGCCGGCCCGGTCACCGCCCGGGCCTACAGCAAAACCAAGCCGCCCGCCCGCTGTCCGCAGGACCTGCATGCCGACGGTTTCTTTGGGGTTTTGCTCCCGTCGGCCGGTCTTTTTGGAGTGCGGGGACAACGACCAACGGGAGGCGGCCCCGCTTTGGCTGTTTGGGCTGTTCCGGCTGACCGTTCGCCCCCCCCCAACAAAAAGCGGCGTGGCGCTCGCCGAGCCTCGCTTCCCGCCGCACTTCAAATTTGGCTGATCGTTGTCCATGAACCGGAGAGGCGCCCGATCGGAGTCGAGGGCGTTTGATGGATTGGCCCGGGCGGGGAGTGCAGACCAGCGGCCATCAAGTGGCCGGCTGGGCAGCACGGAAATCCTGCAGGTGCAGTTGCAGGTATTCCTGGCCGTTGTAGCGGTTCAGGATGAGGTTGAAAGCGATGTCGAGGGGCCCTGCGGGCACATCGCGCTCGCCCATGCCGAAGCCGATGGCTTCGCGCTGCTTGCCGCCCATCGAAAAGAGCAGTTTGAGATGCTTGCCGCCAATGACCCGCGCGGGAAACAGCGGGGTGACGTTGCGCATGGCCCACACCGGCAGCGGATTCGCGTGTCCGAAGGGACGCAGGCGGTTCTGGTCGTGGTAGAGAGGATCGCCGATGTCGCCCGGGGTGATCCAGGCGTCCACCTGCAACTGGCGGCGCTGGTCGGCCTGGCTCAGGGTCGCCGCGCAGACTTCGTTGAAGCGCGTGGAGAATTCGGCGATGCGCGCCTGGTCCACCTCGAGGCCTGCGGCCATCGCATGCCCGCCGTAGCGGCGCAGCATCGGCGCACACTGCTGCAGGTGGCTGAGCAGGTCAAAGCCGGGAATACTGCGGCACGAACCGCGCCCGACTCCGTCCTCGTCCATACCAATGACCACGACGGGACGGTTGTAGCGGCTGGCGATGCGCGACGCCACGATGCCGATCACGCCCGCGTGCCAGTTGGCATGGGCCACCACGAGCCCGAAATCCCGGTCGGCCTCGAAACGGGCATCGAGATCTTCACAGGCCTCGCTGACAATCTTGTCCTCGATCTCCTGCCGCTTGCGGCTGGCCTCGTCGAGCTGCTGGGCCAGGATCCGCGCCCGCGGCTCCTGCTCCGTCAACACCAGCTCCAGCGCGGCGTCGGCGTTTCCGAGGCGTCCGGCGGCGTTGATGCGCGGGCCGATGATGAAGCCGATGTGGTAAGTGTCCACCGGACCGGTGATGCCGGCGGCCTCGATCAGAGTGCGCAGGCCCACCGACTGGGTGCGGTTGAGCAGATGCAGACCGTGATACACCAGAATGCGGTTTTCCTGGAGCAGCGGGACGATGTCGGCCACGGTGCCGACGGCCACCAGTTCCATGAAGGTCTTGAGGTCCAGCTTCTCGGCCGCCTCCAGCTTGCGCTGGCGGGCGGCCTTGACGAGGCCATGGCAGACCTTGAAGGCCACGCCGACGCCCGCGAGCATCCGGATCTCCTCGGGGCAGTTCCCGAGCTTGGGGTTCACGATGGCGCAGGCTCCGGCGACACCTTCCGCCGCGGGTTCGTGGTGATCGGTCACGACCACGTCGATGCCGAGGCGCGCGGCTTCCTTGACGGCCTCCACGGAGCTGGTGCCGCAGTCCACGGTGATGATGAGGTTGGGGCGATAGGCCTCCACGCAGCGGTGCAGGGTTTCCACATTCAGGCCGTAGCCATCCTCGATGCGGTGCGGAAGGAAGGGCGATGCGACCGCGCCCAGTTCGCTCAGCACCTGGATCATCAGCGCGGTGGCCGTCACCCCGTCCACGTCGTAGTCGCCGTAGACAAGGATGGCGCTGCCCTGCTCGATGTGCTGGAGGATGATCTCCACGGCCGGCGCCATGCCCGGCAGCACGAATGGGTCCGTCAGGTCCGCCAGCCGCGGCTGCAGGAACTTCTCGATGTCCGCCCGGTCGGTCAGGCCGCGCGCCACCAGCGCGCGGGCCATGGGCCGCGAGAAGCCGAAAGCCGCGGCGACGGACTCCGCCGCTTCCGGCGCGGCAGCGGCGGCCACCCAGCGTTTCTCGGAATGGCGGATCACCCTGGCCCTACTTTCCGGCCGGGGCGGCCGCGACCTTCGGCCGCACCGCCAGCATCACCGGCGTGGCGATGAAGACGGACGAGTAGGTGCCAACCAGGACACCGATCAGCAGGGCGAGCGAGAAATCGAAGATTTCGCCGCTGCCAAAGATCAGAAGCGCGATGATGCACAGGATCGTCGTGATGCCCGTGAGCACGGTGCGGCTGAGGGTCTGGTTGAGGCTGTCGTTGGCGATGACAGCGTCAAGCCGCCCGCCGCGCAGCTTGCGGTTTTCGCGGATGCGGTCGAACACCACGATCGTGTCGTTGACCGAGTAGCCCAGGACGGTCAGCAGGGCGGCGATGCTGGTCATGGACAACTGCCGCCCGAGGAGGCAGAAAATACCGACGGTAAGCAGCAGGTTGTGGATCAGGCCAACCACTGCGCCGATGGAGAAGGAAAACTCGAAGCGAACCGTGATGTAGATGACCAGGCCCACCAGCGTCAGGCCGATGGCGATCAGGCCGCTCTTCTGCAGTTCCTTGCCCACCTGCGGGCCGACCGTGTCCATCTGGAGCAGCTTGAAGCCGCTGCCGGCAAACTGCTCTGCCAGCACCTGCTGCGCCAGCACGCCTTCCGCGTCGCCCGGCACCCGCAGGGCGAGTAATTCGCTCTGCTCCGAACCGGTGCCCTTCCGCTGGTACTGGATCGCCACGTCGCGGATGCCCGCGTCTTCCAGCGCGCCGCGCAGCGCATCCACATCCGCCTTCTGCGTGAAGGAAAGCGAAAGCTGCTGGCCGCCCGTGAAGTCCACGCCGAAGTTCGCCTTCCCGCGCTGGTAGCCGATCACCGCCGAGACGATCAGCAGCGCGAGCGACAGCCCCGCCATCAGGTGGCGCTGTTTGAGAAAGTCGAACTTCGTCTGAGGCACCCATTCCAGCATGCGCATGCCATGCAGCAGGCCGTGGCTTTCCAGAAAGTCGAACACCATGCGCGTGGCCATGATGGCCGTGTACATGCTGGCCATGATGCCCGCCGTCAGCGTGATGGCAAAGCCCTTGACCGGCCCCGAGCCCTGCCAGAAGAGGATCAGGGCCGCCAGCACCGTCGTCAGGTTCGAGTCGAGAATGGTAGTAAAGGCCTTATGGTAGCCGGCGTCGAGCGCCGCGCCGAAACGCTTGCCCAGCCGCATCTCCTCGCGGATGCGCTCGAAGATCAGCACGTTGGCATCCACGGCCATCGCCACCGAAAGCACAACGCCCGCGATGCCGGGCATCGTCAGTACCGGCAGCGTCGAGGCGGAGGCGCCCAGTCCCGGCCCGCCCATCAACCCGAAGAAGCCGGACACGATGATCATGCCCAGCGGCAGCAGCACCAGGTTCAGCAGCAGCGCCACGACAGCCACAAACCCGGCAAAACGATAATAAAACGCCGTGAAGACGATCGAGGCCAGGCAACCAACCCCCGCGGCCCGCCAGCCGCTTTCGATGGAGTCCACGCCGAGGGTCGGATCCACGCTGCGCTCCTCCAAGACGCGCAGCGGCGCCGGCAGCGCGCCGGCCCGCAGCACCAGGGCCAGGTCGCTGGCTTCCTCCAGCGTGAAGGCCCCCTCGATGACCCCCTCCCCGCCGGGGATGGAGGTGCGGATGAACGGCGCCGAGTAGAGCGTGCCGTCCAGCACGATGCCCAAATACCGCCGGCCGTTCGGGTCGGGATTCTTGGCACCGCCTGGCGCGTGGTCGGCCGTCAGCTTCGCAAAAATCCGGCGTCCCTTGGCGTCCAGCGAGAATTGGACCGCCTTCTGGCCGAACTGCTGATAATCCACGTTGGCCGATTTCAGGCTGCCGCCGGTCAGTTCCGCTTTGCGGCTGACATAATACGGCCGGAAGTAGTCCTTGCCCTCGATCGTTTCCTTTTCCAGCAGCAGGTCATAACCGGGCTTGCCCTCGAATTCGCGCAGGGCGGCGCGCTCCGCCTCGCTCGGCGGCAGGCCCTTGCGCGTCCAGTAGTTGCCGTCCGGACGGCTGGGCAGCGACACGATTTCATATCCTTGCGGCACCTTGCGGTCCGTGAACAGGTTCTTGACCAGTTCGTCATTCTTGGGGTGGACCATGCGGAACTCGAGGTATGCGGCCTTGCGGATGTTGGCCGAGGCGCGTTCGCGGTCCTCCGCCTTCATGCCGGGGATCTGCACCACGATGCGCCGGTCGCCGTCCGGATAGATTGTCGGCTCGGCCACGCCCATCGAGTCCACGCGGTTGCGAACCACCTCCAGGGCGCGGTCGCGCGCGTCCGAAACGGATCCTTCCAGGCCCTGGGAGTCGTCAATTTCGAGCGTGTAGCTGGTGCCGCCCTGCAGGTCGAGACCCAGCTTCACCTTCTTCTTGGGCGGCGTCACCAGCGCCACGCTCCACGCCGTCACCACCACCAAGATCAGCCATTTCCAAATCGATGCCTTCATAGTCCTTTGTTTCCCGTATTGTCCCGGCGCCCGTGGCCGGAAATCATTCCCTGCGGCTGGCGGATTACGCCTTCGCCGGCTCCACTTCCGGCGCTTCGCCCTTGTCGAGCACCTGCGAGACCGCGCCGCGCACGATCTCCACCTTCACGCCGTCGGCAATCTTCACCACCAGCGTCTTGTCTTTCACGTTGGCCACGACGCCCAAAATGCCGCCGGCGAAGAGCACCCGGTCGCCCGTCTTGACGGCGTTGAGCAGCGCCTGGCGCTCCTTTTCGCGCCGTTTCTGGGGCCGGATCAGCATGAAATAGAACAGGGCCACCATCAGGCCCAGCCACACGAACATGAAGACGCTTGAATTCTGGGCCCCGCCTTCGCCGCCCGGCGGCGGCGCCATCGCCAGCCAACTGATTCCGTTCATTCTCTTTTTCTCCTCCTGCCGCCTAGGCCCCGGCCGCGGCGCCGGGTCCCGCCGCGTCCGGCCCGTAGACCCGGGCCGTCTCCGCGCGGAACGCTTCGAACCTGTTCTCCCGGATGCTGTCCCGCAGCCGGGCGATGAACCCAAAATAGCCAAACATGTTGTGCAGCGCCGTCAGGCGGACCCCGAGGATCTCGCCTACGTTCAGCAAATGCCGCACGTAGCCCCGGCTGAACCGCTGGCACGCCGGACAGGCGCACCCGTCCTCCAACGGCCGGTCGTCCAACCGGTGGACCGCCGCGCGCACCGAATAGCGACCGCTGCGGGTGAACACCGTCCCGTGCCGCGCCAGCCGTGTCGGCATCACGCAGTCGAACATGTCCACGCCCAGCGCCACCGACTCGGCCATCTGCCAGAACTGGCCGACGCCCATCAGGTAGCGCGGCCGTTCCCGCGGCAGCAGGTCCGCAGTCATGCGCACACCCGGCATGATCAGGTCCTCCGGCTCGCCCACGCTGACCCCGCCGATGGCATAGCCATCGAACGCGCCCAGCGCCAGCAGGCCCTTGGCGCAGCGCTCCCGCAGTTCCGGGTGGACGCCGCCCTGGACAATGCCGAATACCAACTGCCCCGGGGCACGGGGCTGTTGGGCACATTGAGCCGCCCAAGATAGGGTCCGATCCACGGCTTGGCAAGCGTATTCCGGGGTACAGGGACACGGCGGGCACTCGTCAAACGCCATCGCAATGTCCGATCCCAGCGTCCGCTGGATCGCCATGCTTTCCTGCGGCCCCATGAACATCTTGGTGCCGTCCACGTGCGACTGGAACCAGACCCCGTCCGGCGTCATGCGCCGCAGATGCGTCAGGCTGAACACCTGATAGCCCCCGCTATCGGTCAAAATCGCCCGTTTCCAGTCCATGAACCGGTGCAAGCCGCCCATTTTCTCGAAGACCTCCATGCCCGGGCGGACGTTCAGATGGTAGGTATTGCCGAGGAGAATCCCACAGTTCAGCTCCTCCAACTCCCACGGTGCCATGGATTTGACCGTAGCCTGCGTTCCCACCGGCATGAAAACCGGTGTGTCCACCGGCCCGTGTGCCGTCCAGAGGCGCCCCAGGCGCGCCCGGGACTCCGGATCTTCGTGCAGAATTTCGAATGTGCCGATGTCGGGCATAAAGGCGGGAACCTTACCGCCCTCCGATCCCCCTGTCGAGGAATTCGGCTTTGGCCACGGCTCGACGTGCGCCAAGGTAGAAAAACCCCGAACCAAACAGCCATTCAACGCAAAAGGCGCTATAGACGCAAAAGGATCGCAAACACAACGTGCTCATCCTGCATCATTCGCATTTTGGGCTGTTATGCCCGGTGCTTGCGCTTCTCTTGCGCCGCTTGCGCCCCTTGCGTTAATCCGGAACCCGGCCGGGGCAAAATGCCCAAACGCCCCCAAAACGGCCAAAAACCTCGCTTTTTTTGTGAAAAATCACAAAAATCGCGAATTTCCTCGAAAAATACGCAAAAATTGCCATTTCCAGCCCATTTTTCCCCTTTTTTCGCCTCACTCCGCGCCCCAACCTCTCTCTCCGACACCAATCATCCCGAAGAAAATGATCCATTTATGAAAGCACACCCTTTTCTACAATTCAAAAAGGGGTCAGTCCTATGATTTAATGTTATCGGGTCGCGGAGCAGAGGGGCGGAGAAAACGGGATCGGGGGCAAAACGCATTTCTCAGCATGTAGAGGCGGGTTTTGAACTTTCCCGATCTTGTTTCACCACAGAGGCGCAGAGAGCGCAGAGGAACAGCCGTTTTTTATTTTTTCCTCACGCCAAGGCGCAATGATTATTATTAGGGGTTCGCCCTTTCCCATCAGCCCGGCGGCCTTCGCATCCTGAAAATCCTATTCATCCTGTCAACAAAACGGAAAGGGATCCTGTTTTCCTGGGTTTCCTGTTTTCCTGCTAAAAATTCTGCCACTTTCCGGCATGGCGCAGAAAGTTTTCCACACCATGGATCCGGCAACTGCCGGACCACGCCATGGAAAAACCTGCCTTGGCGAGATGACATTCCCCCATTCCTGTGCTAGGTTGCGGGCAATCAAACCCGCGGCCGCCGCCGGCTTGCCGCGGACCAATGGCGAAAACATAAAGAAAGGACAACCCTCATGATCAGCAAGAAAATGGCCCAGGAAATCAATGCCCAGATCAACCGCGAATTCTTCTCCGCGTTCCTGTATCTGGCGATGGCGAATGACGCCGTCGACAAGGGCTTTAACGGCACCGCCCGGTGGATGACCCTCCAGTTCGAAGAGGAGCAGGAGCACGCCCTCAAGTTCGCCAAGTACCTCCAGGACCAGGGCGAAAAGGTCGTCCTCGGCGCCATGGACGCCCCCCAGACGGAATGGAGCAGCATTTTGGCAATGTTCCAGGACGCTCTGGCCCATGAAAAGAAGGTTACCGCCTGGATCAACGACCTCTATACCCTCGCCCTCGAGGAAAAAGACTACGCCACCCAGAGCATGCTCAAGTGGTTCATTGACGAACAGGTCGAAGAAGAAGCCAACTGCAACGAAGCCATCGCGGCCCTGTCGATGGTGAGCAAATCCGTCAACGGCACGTTCATGTACGACCGCCAACTCGGCAAGCGCAAGGAAGACTGATTGATTGCGCGTTGTTCCCCCGCGGGAGGCCCCTCGCCTCCCGCTTTTTTTTTCGGGCTTGGAGCCCCAAGGGTCTTGCCAATCTCAATATCCAATCTCCAAATGAACAGCCGGGCGCTCTGGGCCAGCGCGCCCGGCCCAAAACCCTTGGCAAGCTTGGCGAGAGGAAACGGATCCCGGGCTGTGAGCCGCAATTTTCCAGCCGCTCGGCCTCCGGCTTATGCCATAACCGGCCCATGAACGCCGCCATTCCCGCCGCCCCGGCCCCGGTCCTCTCTCCGCTTGCGTTTTTCTTCGGCGCGCCGCATGCTTCCGGCCATGATTTCCAACACTCCACTGCCGCTGGCGCTGCTGATCCTGGCCAGCTACCTGCTGGGATCGATCCCGAACGGGCTGCTGATCGCCCGGCTGAAGGGCATCGATCTGCGCCGGATGGGCTCGGGCAACATCGGGGCCACCAATGTGTATCGCTGCGTGGGCAAGGGCTGGGGTGTGACGGCGTTGATTCTCGATGCGCTCAAGGGTTTCGTGCCCGCGCATGTGTTTCCGGAGCTGCTGACGGACGCGCCGGGATGGCTGGGGCTGGCCTGCGGCGTGGCGGCGGTGGCGGGCCACAACTGGCCGGTCTGGCTGGGCTTCAAGGGGGGCAAGGGGGTCGCCACCAGCCTGGGCATGTTGCTGGGCATTGCGCCGGCGGCGGCGGGCATCGGCCTGGCGGTATTCGCGGTCGTTCTTGCCCTGACTCGTTTTGTCTCGCTGGGCTCGATCCTGGCGGCGGCCACGGTCGCGGGCGCGGGTCTCTGGCTCTACGGCGCGGATAACCGCCTGCTGGCAGGCGCGCTGGCGGTGATGGGCGCCTTGGTGATCGGCAAACACCGGAGCAACATCCGCCGGTTGTTCACCGGCACGGAGCCGCGCCTCTTCGGCCGCAAGTAGGTTTTCCACGGTCTGGAAAAACGGGGGTGTTTTTTCCACACAATGGAATCCGGCAGCTGCCGGATCGCGGATTTTCCGCCCAATGGAAAAAATGTTTGGCGCGGCGGGGCGACCGGGGCGCTAGTTGCCCATCCAGCGGGTGGGCAGGGCGTAGAAGTTGGTCGGGTGATAGGTCCAGGTCCATTCGTTGCCCAGGCCGCCGTTGCGGGAGACAATGACGATGACATCGTTGGGCTTGAAGAATCCGCCGGGCACGAGACCGTTACCGGCGACGTAGCGCCAGACGCCGTCGGGATCGCAGTAGATGGTGCTGTTGGCCAAAACGCCCTTGGTCGCGGTGTTCATGGTGTAGATTTCGTCGCTCAAGCCGCGGGGGCCTTTGACGAATCCGGATTCCAGCAGCCGCATTTCGCCCGGGTGGGCGGCAACCGGCAGGCGCAGGGCGGCCACGTTGAAGACGACGGTGCCCCCGCGGCCGGTCTGTTCGCCGGTGAAAATCACCTGGCTGAAGCCGTTGGTCGGCACCTGGACGACGGGGCTCCAGACCATGGCCGGCACCTGGACCGGATTGCCGGCCAGATCAAGTTCATTGATATCCACCGCGGTGATCGTGGCATAGTTGGTCGGCAGCGGCGTGGGCAGGGTGATGGAAAACCCCCGGGTGAAGAATTCCGGCGGCTGAATGATGTCGGTGACGTCATCGCCGCCCACCTGCATCCACCGGTTGTTGTCATTCAGATAGTACTGCAGCGTGGTGATGGTGTTCGAGCCGGAGGAATAGAACTCCACAACGGTCGCCCCGGAATCCGGCAGGGCGCTCTGGCCGCCTGGGAAGATGTCCAGGCCGCCAAAAACGGCGCGGAAGGTATGGAGGTAGGGCGTGCCATGCAGGGCGACGAAATTCTGGCCGCCCGAGAGCACCACGTTGTGCTGGGAGTAGACTTCCTCGCTGGCCAGGGGGCGCTGGGACTGGCCCCACTCGTTGGTCCGTTTCCAGCGGTGGCCGTACGAGGCCCGGTAGAAGCGGATCTTGCCGCGGTTGCGGTTCTGCGAGCCGTCATCCACGAACCAGTTGGTGCGGACGGTGCCGGCGAGCTGCCACTGGTTGGTCGGACTTTCCTTGAACCGGGCGCCATCCCACCACAACAGGTCGTAGTCTTTCCAGACGGCGGTGTATTCCCCCAGCTCGTTCGTCGCGCCGGAAGCCAGCCAATAGAGGGCGGAAGCCTTGTTGGCGTTGGGATTGCTGAGCGTCGGTGCTGCCGGGAAGTGCTGGAGGGCTTTGTTTTTGGGCATGATTTCGCCGCGGATCAGCGCGAAGCGGATGGTGTTGTTCGTGGCCCAACTCTGCACCCCGGCGCTTCCTTCGTTGCCGGCTTTGTCCACGCCGACAACAACCACGACATAGTCCTGGTCGTAGTCCAGGTCGTAGAGGCGGATGCCCGCGGTGGCCATATTGGTCAAGGTGCTGTAGTCGGGCTGGTAGGTGGCGGCGGTTGGATCGGCAATCGGGTTCGTGCTGGTGACGGACTTCCAGGAACGGTAGCTGCTGTTGGTGATGAAGGCCCGGTAGATGTAGCCGTTGGTGGAAGACGGATCGTCATCCGGAGGCACGTCGTCGGGATAATAGATTCCGTAGTAGATCTTGTAGGATTCCCAGCAGGAAAGCAGATCGGTATCGCCGGGCTGCCGGGTAGGATGAACGGAACTGGCGGGATCGTCCGGCCCGACGCCGGCGGTGCTCCAGGTCAAGTCGAACTGGGTGGTGGGATCATCCACGGTATCGGTGGTGGCGCCGGAACCGCCTGGCCCCATGTTCACGGGAGTGGGCGGCGTGATGTCGAAGGGCAGCCGGAACCGCCGGCCGTCACCGGCCAGCCGGTCGCCGCTGCGGTTGAAGTCGTCGTCCACGGCATAGGCGGTCAGGACCGCTCCCTGCGACTCGGAATCGGCCAGATAGCGCAACGTGACCGCATTGGTTTGGACATCCATCGACAGTTCCAGGTCGTCCCACCAGGTCTCCGGTCCCTGGCCGGTCAGCGTCACGGTGATGACCTGGGCCAGGGCATTGCCCAGGACCTGGTTCGGCACCGAGAAGGAAGTCCAGTCATTGGTGGTGTGGGTCTGGGACCAGGAAACGGTTCCCAGGGGAGAGTCGCGGTCGTCCGCGGCGTAGGCGCTGACGGACAGGTTGGCCGGGCCGCCCCGGATCCGGCCGGCCAGCGTCACCTGCGCAATCACGGCGGACTCGTTGCGGAACATCAGGGTCTGGACGGCCTGGCCGCCGGACGCCTGGCGCAGGCTGCGCTCCCCGGCGTAGACCAGCTCCGGATCCGGGGTGCGAGTCTGGATGGTGCAATAGGCGTTCATTTCCCAATCCATGCCGGCGATGTCGTTTTCGAAACCGCGGTTGGCCAGCGCACCATCTTCGGCGACCCCCGGGCAAGCCGCGCCCACCAGCGCGCGGGCCGCGGGAGTCAGGCCGGTGACGGACAGACTCGTGATCCGGTATTCGCCGATCCCGCTGGATTCCCGCTGTTGAAGGGGCAATTCGTCGCCGCCCGGCGGGTCCGTCACGGCTGCGAAGTCCAGCAGGAATTCGGGCGAACAGGTCCATTGCACGACATCGCGATCGGCTTCCGGGGGCGGTGCCGGCTGTCCGTTCAGGTTCAGGGCCGGCATCGCCTCCGGGGGAACCACATCGTTATCATGCACGGTGTATTCCATCGGATGGGGCCCGCAATGGGTTTCGTCCTGGAGCCAGGCGCCGGAAGTGGTTTGAACGGTCAACTGGACCCGGCCCAGGCCGGGCAACGCCGGGAAGGTCCGGCGGGCGCGCCCGGCGAGTCGCTGGCACGCATACCCGTTGAACTCGATGGTCTCCATCGAGTCGAGCGCCACATCCGACTGAACCGGAACGCCGTTGGACGTCAGCAGATCAAACGTGGCACCCGCCAGGACCACGCCGGCCGGATGATAGACGGTGAACTGGACATCGACCTCTCCGGCGGCCAGCGAGCGGTCGGTCACCTGATTGGAGATGCCGGCGGAATCGGTCACGGCGTATTCCAGGACATCGGGCGGAATCAGCACCGTCTCGTTCACCGTCCATGCCACGAGGGGTTCCGGATAATCGGCACTGACGATGGAAACGAAGTTCGTGATGGCGGTGCGGCCCATCAGATCGGCGACCTGGACTTGGAAAGTCGCCCGCATCAGTTGACCGGGCACCAATTGCCAGCCGGTCGCAAAATCCGGGAAGGCGTTCATGTCCCCGCGCGGAGCGGGATTGACATAGCGGATGCGGACCCGGCCGTTGGCGCCGTTGCCGCCATAACGGGTATAGCTGTAGGTCCGCAGGCCGCCGCCGCCGCCGCCGCCGGGAACAAGGCCGGAGCTGCCGCTGCCTTGGGAACCGCTGCGGCCGTTGCCGCCATCGCCGCCGCCATCGGGAGCATCTCCCCCGTAGCGGCCGGAACCGTCGGCGCCTTCGGCCGCCGTGCCGGCGGAGGAACCGCCGCCGCCGCCATACGAACCGCTGCTGCCGTTGGCGCCGCTGCCGCCGCTGAAGCGGACGTCGCCGATGCCCGCCGCCGCCGAACCGCCCGCGGCGCCAGAGGCCGAGTTATTGGCCACGGAATATCCGCCGGCGGCCAGTACCAGGGCCCCCGAAACGAAGGAGTTGGTGGAATACCACGAATCGCCGCCGGCACTGGTCGTGCTGCTTCCCGCGCCCACGTTGATGTAATGGGTCTGGCCGGGAGTCACCGTCACGGTGCGACGTGAATACGCCCCGCCGCCGCCGCCGCCGCCCGCCCCGCTGGTGGTGCGGGTGCCGCCCTTGCCGCCGCCACCCCAGGTTTCGACCACAATATTCGTGACGCCGGACGGCACCGTGAACGTCCCGGAGGAGCTGTAGTCCATGGTGGCGTCGCCGGCCTGTCCGGCCGGATAGCGGATCAGAACGATGCCGGTGCCGCCATTGCCGCCGGAACCGCTCTGCGCCCCGCCGCCGCCGCCGCCGGTGTTGGGCTGCCCGCTGGCGGCGTTCTGGGTATCGCTGCCGCCATCGCCGCCGCCGCCAAAACCACCGTCTCCCGAACTGATGGATGCCGAGCCGCCGCCGCCGCCGCCGAACCAGCCGGCCGGAAAACCCGCCAGCGACCCGAACTGGGCGAATTCCAGCCCGGCGCCGCCCAAGCCGCCGGTGTCATCATCGCCGTCGCCGCCGGGCGCCCCGCTGCCGCCGCCACCGCCGCCGCCCGAACCCGTCTGATACAATCCCGGCCCGCCGCCATCGTGGCCGTAGCCGCCCGACGGGGATCCCGGCTGCAGGCCGATGCCGCCGCTGTACCCGCTGTTGTTCACCCCGGCCCCGCCCCCCGACCCGCCGTTGTTGCCGTCCTGGAAGACGTTGCCACCGCCGCCGCCGCCCCGCGCCACCAGCGTGTCAAATTCGGAATTGACGCCGTTGAAGCCGGACTGGCCGCCGGCGGATCCGCCCGCGCCGCCGGCGCCGACAACCACCGTATAGGCCCTGGGCGTCACGGCGAAAGACTGCGTGTAGACAAGGCCACCCGCGCCGCCGCCGCCCCGGCCCGATGTGCCGGTGGAGCCCGCGCCGCCGCCGCCGCCGCCAACCACCAGCACCTCCACGCTGGAAATTTCGGGCGGCGGTGTAAACGTGAAACTGCCTTCATTCGCATAGGCGTGCACATAGTAATTCGTGCCGTTTTCCTCGATCAGAGACAGCAAACCGCCCCGGCCCGGCGGGATGGTGACTCCCACGCCAGTGGCGGGCACCAGTGTGATGGACAAGGAATCGGGCACAACATTCAATCCGGCCGGCAGGAAATCCGTGAGGACGATATCGGTTTGGACCTGGCTGCCGACGTTGCGGGCCTCGACGGTATAGGTCACGGTGTCCCCGACACTGATGTAGTCCGGGGCGGAGGATTCCTTGGTCAGCCGCAGAGCGCTGACCGTCACCACGGCACTGGCATCGTTGTTGTCCAGATTGGGATCGCTCCGGTCCGCATTCACGACCGCCGCCGTATTGGTGATGGCCGTATCCATCGTTTCGCTGTCCACCTGCGCCGTAAGTTGGAGGGTGGCCACCGCACCCATCTCGAGATAACCAACGTTCCACAGCCCCGAGGTCGGGCTGTAGGTGCCTTGGCTGGTCAGGTGGGTCTGGTAGTTCAGGCCCGCCGGCAAAATATCTTCGACCACAATGTCGCCCGCGCTCCAGGCACCGCGGTTGCTGACCGCAACGGTAAACACCGCCTGCCCCTCTTCCTGCACGACACGCTGGAAGGCGGTCTTGGAAACCTCCAGATCCGCTCCCGGCCACACCCCCGCATGGACTGCGAGCAGGGACTCGCCCGGTTCCAGCGTGAACGTGTCGGTCCGCCCGGTTGCGGGATTGGCATCCGAATTGAGTTCTCCGCGCAGGCCTTCGTTGTCGGCATTCTGGGGACTGAACAGGTATCCTGTCGGAGGCGTGAACTGGACCTGGTAGTCGCCAGAGAGGATGCCGACGAATTGATACCACCCGTTGCCATCGGTGGTCGTGGAGGCCAGCCAGCCGCCTTCGCTGTTGTACAAGGAGACCCCGACCCCTTCGAATCCCGTTTCGCCTGCGTCCTGAATTCCGTCGGTGTCCGTATCCAGCCAGACGTAGTTGCCGATCCGGCCGTGGAGGGAATCCTCCTGGTTGATGAAGATCGGATCGGACACGCTGATCGAGGTGACCACCGCGGAGTTCACCACCACATCGGTATTTTCGGGCAGTTCTTCGAACGTCTTGATCACGACCCGGTACTGTACCTTCCAGCCATGGCCGGGCGCCAGGGACGGATACGGCAGCAGGTACCCGCCGTTGTCCAGCGGGAATGGCGAGCCTGACGGGTTGTCGGGAATGGCATTGGTGCCCCCGTTCTCGTCAATGAACACCGTGGACTCCGGCAGGTAGTCCACCGAGTCCGGCAGATTGTCCTCCACCCGGACCTCGTCCACCGGCACGCGGCTGATGTTGAAGATTTCGATTTCATACTCCAGGTGGTCACCCGGGGAGATGAAACCATCGGTGTCGTTGTCGAACCAGAGAACCGACCGTTTGGTGGCGTAGAATTCCGGCAGGGGCGGGATGCCGGTCCCCATGTCCAGGCCGGGCTCGCTGGTGGATGCGGTCAGCACGTCCCCGCCCCAGGCGGCGGCCAGCCGGACGCCCGGCTCCAGCGTGTAGACGAGAATGCCGGTCTGATCCCCGGAGGGATTGAAGACCTTGACCAGTTCCAATTCGCGGAGGGTGAGGGCCAAATCGTAGCGGTAGCCGCTGGGATCCACGAAGGCCCCCGTGGTGGGGTCCGCATCGTAGTCCACATATACCGCGGTGTTGGAATTGCCGTTGCCGACGGTGGTCACCCAGATCGGGCTGCCATTTTCATTGGGATTCACGGAAGAAGTCGGATCGCGGCCGATGCCCAAACCCACCAGCAGGTGGGGCGTCAGCGAACTGCGGGGCACGAGAGTGAAGCCCCAGTCAAAGGTCCGGTTCTGGCCGGCGGAATTGTTGGACAACTGGGTACCAGTCGAATCCGTTGTCGAGAGGGCATAGAACGCCTCCTCGTCCACCGTGTAGAAATGTCCGCCGCAGCCATTGGTCAGGACCTGTTTGGCGTAGCCGCTGGCCGGCACGGTGAGGGTGCTGGTTTCCTGATCGCCCGAGACCCGCAACCAACCGGCGCCCAGGCCGGCGGCACGCATCGCCGCGCCGTCGTTTTGCGTCATGCCCACCACCGGGAAGACCCGGCCGGTGCCGGCGGTTTCAGTCGGAAAGGTCGTTCCCCCGGTATTGTTCACAATAATCACGCCCGAAGCGCCTGCGGTCTGGGCATTGGCCACTTTCGAGGCGATGCTCGGACTGTTGCCAGCGCTGCGGTTGACGATCCCGATCCAGGCGCCGGGCGGCGGCGTGCCCGGATAGGTTCCATCGCTGTTCAGTTCTCGGATCGGCCCGTAGACGTTGCCCAACAGGGTGCCTGGCAGCGGCTGCGAGGGATAGCCCACGGTCTGGTTGGCCACGTCGGAGGTCAGATTGGTCTGGCCGCGCCGCGCGTAGGTGACCTCGATGGCGGAGGTGTTGGGATTGAACAGCCAGACCGTCGTGTCCGTGCCTGACGTGCCGGAGTCCTGCGGCGAACTGCTGGGGGTGGATACCGGCGTGTAGTAGCTGTGCGTCCACAAGCGGGCCGGCAACAGGCGGCAGAAACGGCTCTCGTAGCCGTCCTGACGGTCGCCGGTGATCAAATCGACCTGCACGGGATGGTCGGACACGATCCGGGCGCCGGCGGACAACCCGCCATCCACCAAATGCGATTCCCCCTCGCCCAGGATGACCGACTGGTCCCACGTCCCGTTGTTGTCGAGGTCGATCTGCACCTCGGCTCCGCTCTCGCCGGCCATGATCGCCGCGCCGGCGTACTCGAACATCTGATAATCCACGTTGTCGGGAATGTTCTGGCCCACGGGTACCCGGTAGTCCGTGCCCCAGCTGGCGACGTCATAAATTTCCAGCGCCCCGGCCAGCATGGTCATGGCCTGCGACGCCCACCCCGCCCACGTGATGGCGATGGCCTTGCTGGCGGCGAACTTGTCGCCGGCGCGTACCAGAGGATTGTTCGGATCCGGGGCCCCGGGCACCGGGACCGCATTCGACAGCACGATGGTCGTCTGGCCGTTGATGATATCGTCGACCGTGCCGGGGGGATGACCGTTGAGCGGATTGCCGTCGCCCCAGACCTGGGTGCCGGAAGGATTGCTGACCGCATCGTAGATGTTCGTCGGGTTCCGAATGCTCTCCTCGTAGCCGTTCTCCATCTGGTCGTAGTAGATGATGGTGTCGTCGCTGGAAACAGTAATCACCACATAGTTCCAGATGGGACTGACCGGCCGCCACGAGGACGCCAGCCAGGTCAACCCGCCATGGAGGCTGTTCAAGGCCTGCAACAGATGGTCGGCCGGCAGCGGCAGATAGAAAGTCTGCACGGGCACCGGGAACTGGCGCACCTGCAGGGTCCCGGAATCCGGCGCCAGCACTCCGGCTTCGTCCTCAATAACCAGGGTATGGGCACCCGACCGGGTGGGACGATACAAGAATCCGGCGGCACACTGGCCGGGGGCAATAGTTACAAATGTGATGGTCTGGGTATCCTCCAGATTGCGAAAAACACCCGACTGACTGGTGGCCAGTTGAACGGTGGTGGTGATGGCCGCGACCGTTGCCAGCCCGTTGGTGTCCTGCAGTTCGACGGTGACCGCGACGTTTGCATCCTTGTACGTCCATTCGGGCAGACCAAGAATGGCCAGTTGCCCGGGGCTGCCGCCCTGCAGCGCATAGGCCACTTGTACGCGCCCGTTTGCTCCGGATCCGGAGGTTCCGCCGTCGGTGCCCCGGCCGCCGCCGCCGCCGCCAGGAGCGGTGCCGTTCTGGCCCGGCTGACCGCTGTTCCCGCCCTTGCCACCGTCGCCCGCGCCCGTCCCGCCGGCTCCGCCGGTGCTGCCCGAGCCGGCCGCGCCATTGCCGCCGTTGGCGTTTGCATACGCCGATCCGCCTCCGCCCCCGCCGCTACTCGTCCCGCGCCCGCCGCCGGTGCCGCCCGAATACCGGACCGTGCCGATGGAGGCCGCCGCGGTGCCGCCGGCACCCCCGTTGGTACTGCTGCCACTGCCCCCCTTGGCCAGCAACTGGGTCACATTCCCAAACCACGAATCTCCGCCCGCCCCCCCCAGCGTGCTGGCCGGGGCGCCCCCTTGCCCTACGGTGACGGCATAGGTTGCGCCCGGAGCGACGTCAAGCATCGACCGGGCGTAAGCCCCGCCGCCACCGCCGCCATACCGGCTGGTACTATCATTGCGCGCACCACCGCCGCCCCCCCAGGCTTCCACGGTGAGGTTCGTCACGCCGGACGGAACGATAAACGTGCCGCTGGCCTCGTAGGTATTTGTGACCGTCAGCGCCTGAACCACGCTGCCGCCCGCCAGATTCAAGAACAGCCACAGAGGTACCAGTCCTCCGCATTTCCAACTTCGCGTCATCATTGCCACCCTCCTGACCGAAGTTGCCGGCTCGATTCCAAATGGGAACGGACCAGCACCTGGCGGATCGTGCGAATGCTTCTGCGTATAAATCCATGCGAGCCACACAGCCGATCACGATGGCTTGACACTGATTTCCATCCGTGTCGCTGGCACCGCGGTAAATGGGGCTCATTTTCCATTTTTTTATCCAGCTCTTCAGCGGACAACCAATTCGATCCATCTAATTAGCAATATTCAATCCAGGATTAATAA
>Ga0209313_1001001_pt1 | contig 19559 bp, 25 predicted proteins | sample BioC13SIPDNA_3_FD_185748 | JGI IMG/M metagenome (GOLD analysis project Ga0209313, IMG submission 185748) | Anaerobic biogas reactor microbial communites from Washington, USA - Biogas_R2_B C13 SIP DNA (SPAdes) (version 2) | ecosystem: Engineered > Bioreactor > Anaerobic > Unclassified | place... | reverse complement strand
CGTGTGGATCCTCGACCGAGGTGTCGAGGATCCACACGGTCAGCTCCCTCCGGCCGGCGCGACCGGGCCGGTCCCGCGCGCGTTCCCGAGCTCAGAGAGGAGCCACACGGCCCTCCACTTCCCGCGCGAGCTCCATCAGCACCGCGAGGACCGCGGCCTCGAGCGGGTCGTCGAGGCCGGCGAACGTGGCCGGCCCGTTCTTCTCGAGCGCGGCGATGATCACGTCCATCGCCGGCTGGTCCTCGATTTTCAGCGCCCGGCGGAACCGGCGCCAGCGCTCGAGGACGGCCGGCAGCTCCGAGCGGCAGGTCATGCCGGGCCTCCCGGTGCGCCGGCGGCGCCCGGCACCGTGGCCCCGTCTTCAGCGGCACCCGTCCGGCCCGAGCGGGCGCCGTGCCGGCGGCGGGCGCGGACGGGGATGTGGCGTTCGTCTCTAGCAGTCATGGAACAACTCCGGCGTGGTGGCCGGCACCCTGCCCGGGCGGCCGGCACGGAGATAGTGGCCGCCCGGGGAAGATGAGACAGGAGGGACGCGGGGCGAAAGTGAGGAGGCGGGAGGACCGTCGAGAGACCGGGCAGGAGAGGGGCCGTCACCCCCTCTCCGGCGCGCATGGCAAGCGGGTCAAGGATCAGGATTATCACACCGCAGGGAGACTCAGGAAGCATGGTCTCGCGCCCCCGCCTCCTCGCCCTGCTCGTCGTATTCCTCGCGATCGCTGCCGGCGGGCCGGCGGCGGCCGCGACGGCGGAGGAGTGATACGGCGAGGGGCTCGACTCGTTTGCCGCCGGCGACTATGCCGCGGCGGTCGAGGCCTTCAATCGGGCGATCGGTCTCGACCCGACGGTCGCCGATTACTGGAACGGCCTCGGGACCGCCCACGACCGTCTGGGCGAGTACGTGGCTGCCGTGCGCGCCTACGATGCGGCGATCTCCCTCGATCCGACCGACGCCTTCGCTTGGCACAACAGGGGGATCGCCCTCGACAGCCTGGGGAACCACACCGCGGCCGTCGAGGCCTTCGACCGGGCGATCGCGCTCTACGCGGAGAACGCCAACATCTGGAACGCCAGGGGGACGGCGCTGAAGTCTCTCGGAAATTTCACTGCTGCGATAGAGGCGTACGAGAGAGCCATCGATCTCAACCCGAACGATGCCTACCCCTGGAACAACAAGGGGAACGTTCTCGCCGAGATGGGGAACTTTACCGCCGCCCTCGAAGCCTATGACAGGGCGATCGAACTCGACCCCGCCTACGCCTCCGCCTGGAACGGCCGGGGATAAGCCCTCGAACGGCTCGGCAACGACACGGGCGCGCTCGAGGCCTACGAGAAGGCGCTCGAGCTCGACCCCGGGTCGGACGAGGCCTGGAGAAACCGCGACCGCGTGGTCGCCGGGCGGGAGGCGAACGCGACCCCGACCAGGGGTGCCGGCGGGCCGTCGGCGCTACTCGCCGCATTGGCCGCCAGCGGTGTCGGGATCGCGGTGGGCCGGCGGCTGAGGCGATAGGTCGGAAAAGGTAACAGATGACGTTGGATCAAACTGATATCGACCGTGACGAGGTGATCGACATCCTGCTCGCGAACACGAAACGTTTGGAACGAGCTCTGGCCCGCATGATTGGTCTGTACGTGTCACAGGTCGACCTGAGCGAATCGGGCGACATCCTCGACCAGTTCGCGGTTCTGATGAGCTGGGCTCTCGACGGCGCGGACGATGATCCCCCGCCCGGCGGGGCGACGTGGGACGAGGAGACAGCCTGAATAGCGCCCGGCCGGTCGTTCGTCGACGGCTCTCGCGGGGGGATCGCGACCGCGCCTTTCAGACGACCCGGGCGGGCGGATATCCCCTGGCCGTCCTGGCCGGCGCCGGCGGGCACCGCTCGACGGTCAGTCCGTCCATGTCCACCTTTCCAAGCGACGGCGGGTGCACCTCGAGCAGGTCCCTGGGGTGATCGGTCACGATATCGATCCGGTTGCTCACCATACGGTATCCGCGGGCGCGATACCGCTCGAGGTCCTCCGCGTCTCCCGGCGCGTCCACGAACTCGAGCCGCTCGGTGATCCCGAGCAGCACCGGCCGGCCTGTGCCGGCAAAGTTCACGATCGCGATCCCGACCGCCGCGTCGTTCGCGACCATCTGCAGCGCCCGCCGCTTCGCTCCAGTGGAGACGGAGTCGGTGGTCGTCGCGCCTTTGCCGGCGTACTCGATGACGGTGCTGCCGGCGGCACCCCAGCCAGTCCATTTATCGCCAGACCGTCGCCGTTCCCTCATCGGTGGCCGGTGAAAGGCCGCGATCCCATTATCTTCTTCCAGGTTACACGCTGGTGTATGGCAGTGGAAGCGACCATCAAGGTATCATCTGGCGTCAAGGGGAGGCTCGACGCCCTGAAGATCCATCCCCGCGAGACCTACAACGACGTGATCGAACGGCTCACCTCGATGGCGATCGATTCCGATCCCCTGACCGACGACGAGTTTCGGGGCCTCGAGGAGGCGCGAGAGGATCGCCGGGCGGGCCGGACCTTCACGCACGACCAGGTGCTGGCTGAACTCGGGCTCGAATGACCTTCTCGCTCGAGTACACCGCTCGCGCCCTGAGGGATCTCAAGGGACTCGACCGCCAGGACGGTCGCCGCGTCACCGCCGGGTTGAAGAGGCTGGAGGCGCAGGAGTTGCCGTGGGTGCACGTCAAGAAGCTGAAGACATCGGCCTCTCTTGAACCGGTCTACTCGTTTCACGTCGGCTCCTGCCGGGTCCTGGTCGAGTTTGATTTAGAGCGCCATCGGATCGTCGTGGACGAGGTGAGCCCGCGGAAGTCCTCGTATCGCGATTTCTGATCCCGGTATTGTTGGCCATCGCCGGCACTTGCGGGCAGCGCTCGACAGTCACCCCGCCCAGGTCGACCGTCCCGCGCGAGGGCGGATGCACCTCGACCAGGTCCGCGTCGTGGTCGGTCACGATATCGATCCGGTTGCCCTTCATCGTATACCCTCGAGCCCGGTACCGCTTCAGGTCCTCGACGTGCGAGAGCGCGTCAACGAACTCCAGCCCCTCGGTGATGCCGAGCAGCACGGGCCGGCCCGGGCCGGCGAAGTTCATGATCGTGATCCCGACGTCCGCGTCGTTCCCGACCATCTGCAGGGCCCGCCGCGTCGCCCCGTCGGAGACGAAGCCCTCAATTTTCATGCCGTTCCCGCCGTGCTCGACCACCAGGCCGTAGGCCGAGCCCGTGTCCGAACAATCAATAAGGGACAGCCCGCCGATCTGGTTCTTGCAGAGGAAGCCGGCCCTGCGGCTGTGGTCGGCTGTGCAGTCGACCATCCGGGCCGATTGTACATAAAACCCCGACCGGCAGAGCCCGGCCGGCTTCGTGCCCGAGCGATGGCCGTTCCAGCTCGCCCGGACCCTCCCCCAGCCACGCCGCGCCCGGGTCCCGGTGGGCCGGGTACGGTTTCCATGCCATTCAGGCCGGCCCCGCATTGTGGGTCACGGACGGTCTGCTACACGATTTGTGGATCGCGAAAGCCAGTTCCATGATCCACAAACCGGTCTGTACTTCACGCAGGCACCACAACCGGCTCATTCGCCCGGGCTCCCGTTGACGACCCGCAGCAGTTCCGGGAACTCGTTGACCGTGGCCCGCCGTCCCCGCCCCTCGCTCCGGATGACGAGAATGTCGTGAAGGAAGAGATCGGCGAGAAACCGGTTCGCGCTCGCCTTCGGGATCCCGGAGAGCGTGGCGAACTGGGGCGGCGTGAAGACCGGCCTCGCAAACAGCGTGTCGACCGCAGGCACGGCGAACTGCGAGCGCGTCACCTCCGAGAACCGGTATTTCATCTCGTGGTAGAGGTCCTGTATCGCGCGGGCCTTCCCCGCGTCCTCCTCGGCCTGCTCGATGACCTTCTCGAGGAAGAACGCGATCCAGCCGTTCCAGTCGCGGGCCCTCGAGAGGCCGACCAGCCTGTCGTAATACCCGTCGCGGTCCCGTTCAATGCTGGCGCTGATGAAGAAGTTCGGCCGGCCGATGACCCCTTTCCGCGAGAGAATACGAGGGACCAGCATCCGCCCGACACGGCCGTTGCCGTCGAGGAACGGGTGGATCAGCTCGAACTGGCCCTTCAGGATCGCGACCTGGACGACCGGGTCCCGCTCCCCGGCGTGCAGGTAGTTCTCCCAGTCCGTCAGGGCGTCCATCACCAGCGACGGCTCGGGCGGGACAGACGTGGCCTGCTCGATCGTTGCGCCCCGTGTGCCGATGAAGACCTGCCTCGTCCGGATCGCGCCCGGTTCCTTATCGCGGCCGCGAACCCCGGAGAGGAGCGTCCGGTGCGTTCCCGGAGGACGTTGATCCCGATCGATCTTGTCGAGAGTTCGGTCTCCGCCTGGCGCATCGCCCGCCGGTAGTTGTTGACCTCCTGGATCTCGGCCGCCCGGGCGGTCGTGATCAGGGCCTCCTCCCCGGGCTCGAATGCCAGCACGTCCTCGAGCGAGGCCCGCGTCCCCTCGATCCGGGACGAGAGAACGGCTTCGCGGGCCTCGAGGGGTGCGAGGAGGATGTCGGGGTTGACGAACCCCTGCACGATCCCGTCGTATCCACCGAGCGCCCGGTTCGCGCGCCCGATCAGGCCCGCAAGCGAAGCCCAGTCGACCCCCCTCCGGCGGCAGCGGCCCCGGCACGTACGGCTCCATCTCATCTCATCTCCCCGATCGTGTCCGGCTCGCCTATCGGTTTTTCGAACGTGAACGTGCTCGTGTTGCGAAACCGGTGGATGGTGATCTCGTTGAGGATCCGCTCGGCGTTCTGCGTGCGGCCCCGGCGTTCCAGCCCGGCGTGCTTCGCCAGGACCGCCTCCCTGGTCGGGGCCGGCACGCAGTCGAGCCGGCGGAGCACCAGCATCGGCAGCATGACGTCCTTGTACTGATCCGGGTGGTACGGGCCGCGCAGCAGGTCTGCGACGGACCAGACACGCGAGGCCTTCTCGTTCCAGCGTTCGATCGAGATCAGGGTCCTGTGCGTGTGAGATTGACGGAGTACGGCCGTTGCGAGGGAGCGGCGGGGCGGGCGGCGATACAGATAGATGTCGCATCAACCCTATTCTGTCGATCCGATCCACCCCGATTGCTCTGCGATCCCCGATCGCTCGTCTCCTTTTGGATCCGATGGTCGAACCTTTCAGAACAGCGCCCGCTGTCCCTTCGCCCTCGCCGCTACGGCCATGTTCGGCCGCGCCTCTGCCGGCTCGGACACGAGCCAGATCGCCTGGTCGGACCCGTCGGCCACCAGACGCAGGGCCGCGTCCATGGCCGGCGCGAACACGATCACGATCGCCGACCTCGCCCGCCGCTTCAGCGCGGCCCGGAGCCGGCCCGTCCGCCGGCCCCGCTCCTCGCCCTCGAGGCCGACCGCGAGGGCCGGGTCCCGCCCGGCCATCAGGACCGTGTGGGACGATGATCGAATGACGGCCGTCGGCTCGTCGAGCGTCGCGCACGCCGCCGCCTCGAAGTGCTCCGAGCGGACCGGCGGCACCCTGAAGAGGACCCCGGAGAGGCCGTGGTGGAGGTACCGGGTGTGGAACTGCGCGATCTCGGGCAGCTCCAGGAGCTCGGCCATCCTCTCGGGCGGCGCGACCGGCACCGCCAGCCGCCCGAGCTCAAAGATCGCGCCCGGCCCGCACCAGAGCCGCACGGCCATCGGCCTCCGTCGCGAACCCGATCATCGCGCCGGGGGTCGCTACCTCGAGCGGGGCGTCGATGCTGCCGGACGTCGTCGGCCCGTTCCGTTCGAGCGCGGCGAGGATCACGTCCACTGCCGGCCTCCGGTCGCCGTCACGCGCCCCGTCCGACCGCCACGCTGGTGCCGGGGAGGGGTGGAGGGGCTGCGTCCGTCTCTGTGAGACATGACACATACTCCGACGTGGCGCCGCCATGCTCATGGCGGCGGGCGGTCAGGTCCCCCGGTGGTGGACCATACGAGGGGCGATGATTGCGGTGTGTAAGTGAACGCGGGGGGAAACGTCGGTTCAACGGCCGTCGAGGTGCCCGGCGAGGCCGGAGGACACCAGGGCGGCGAGGGTGGTGACGGGAAAACCGAACTCGGCGACGGGCCGCCACTCGATAGGCCAGACCGGCCAGTACGGCGCCCGGGCCTCGAGCAGGCACCCGCAGCCGACCAGCAGGGCGATCGACAGGACCGTCAGCAGCTGGGGTCACCGCGGACAATCGCAGAGACGATGGTTGCCTGCGGGGCTGATGGTCGTATCGCCCTGCACGCCCCGTCACGCCGCCGGCAGGGTGAAGAAGAACGTCGTCCCCTCGCCCGGCGTCGACTCGACCCGGATCGTCCCGCCGTGGCGGTCGATGATCCTCTGCACGATCGCGAGCCCGATGCCGGTGCCGGGATACGCGTCCCTGGTGTGGAGCCGCTGGAAGATCACGAAGATCTGGTCGTGGTACCGGGGATCGATCCCGATCCCGTTATCAGCGACCGAGAACTCCCAGACGTCGTCGAGCCGCCGGGTGGAGACGTGGATCCGGAGCGGCGCGCCGGGCCGGCGGAACTTGATGGCGTTCGAGACCAGGTTCGAAAAGACCTGTTCGAGCTGGAGCGGGTCGGCCGTGACCGTCGGCAGCGGGTCGTACGCGAGCGTCGCGCCTGCCTCGGCCAGGGACGGAGCGAGCTGCCGCTCCACGGCGGCCATGACCGCCTCTGCGTCGATCGGCCGGAGCTCCTGGGCCTTCGTGTTGACGCGCGAGTACGCGAGCAGGTCCAGGATCAGGGTCTGCATCCGGATGCCGCCCTCGACGATGAAGTCGATGTACTCGTCGGCGTCCTCGTCGAGCACGCCTCTGTACCGTCGCGCGAGGAGCTGGGAGAACGAGACGATCAACCGCAGCGGCTCCTGCAGGTCGTGGCTCGAGACGTACGCGAACCGTTCGAGGTCCTCGTTCGAACGCCGCAGGTGTTCGGCATACGTCCGCAACTCCTCCTCGTCCCGCTTCAGCTCGGTGATATCCCGGACCGTGCCGACGAGGCTGGTCGCATGGCGGTCCATGCCCGTGCCCTCGAAGGTCGCGATGCCGCGGGCCTCGATCCACCTCACCGCGCCGTCGGGCATCAGGATGCGGTAATCGACCGAGTACGGCCGCGGATCGGCCGGGTCCAGGGCGGTTTCCACCCTCGCCCAGACGCCGGGGAGGTCGTCGGGGTGGATGCGAGCGAGGATCTCCTCGTTCGGCCGGCTCGTGCCGTCCACGTCGAAGATCTCGCAGTAGCGGGCGTCGTACGAGGCGATCTCCGTGAAGAGGTCGTAGTGCCACCAGCCCATCCCGGCCGCGTCCAGTGCCAGCTGGCGCTGTTCGTCGAACCGGGCCAGCTGTTCCTCGGCCCGCTTCCGCTCGGTGATGTCGCGGATGATGCCCTCCCGGTAGCGCGGGCGCCCGTCTCCGCCGGGGACGAGCTGGAACCGGTCCGAGACCCAGCAGTACGTGCCGTCCTTCCGGAGGAACCTGTAGTCGACGGAGCCCTCCGATGCTCCCGGCTGGAGGGCCACCTCCCCGGCCGTCACCGCGGCGAGGTCATCGGGGTGGACGCGGGCCGCGACCTCGTCCGCGCTCATCGCCATCGCTTCCTCCACGGAGAAGCCGGTGATCGCCTGGATGGCCGGGCTGTAGTACTCGGCCCGGCCCGTCTCGAGATCCCGCCGGTAGAGCGCGTCGAACGACCGGTCCAGGATCGACCGCGTCAGCTCCTCGCTCGCGCGGAGCGCCTCATCGGCCCGCCTTCGATCGATGATGTCGACGCAGATGCCGGCCATTCGCACGGGCCGGCCCTCGCGATCGTACGTGGTGTCGCCGTTGGCCCCGATCCACCGCACCGTCCCGTCGGGGAGGACGATCCGGTACTCGTTCTCGAGCGGCCGGTGCTCCTCGATCGAGGAGGCGATCCTCGCCATCGCGTCCTCGCGGTCGTCGGGATGGAGCACCGACCCGAAGAGATCGAACGATGCCGGGGCCGTGGGGGGGAGGCCGAAGAGGTCGTAGAACTCGGGGCTCCAGGTGAGAGTCTCCGTCCGCATGTCCCAGTCCCAGAACACCGACCGAGCCGCCCGCTGCCCGAACGCCTGCCGTTCGAGCGAGACCCTGAGCGCCTCCTCGGCGCGCCTCCGCTCGGTGACATCGGAGAAGACCGACGCGAACCGACCCGGCCCAGCCGAGTAGGCGCGGACAGCGAACCAGCGGCCAAGCGGCGGGAAGCATGCCTCGAAACGGACGGGCCCGCCGGTCGTCGCCACCCGACCGTACTGCTCGATGTACCAGGACCCGAGCTCGGGGTGGACCTCGCGCGCCGTGAGGCCGACGAGCGCGTCGGCGGGAAAACCGGTCATGGCCTCGAAGGCCGGGTTCAGGGCCAGGAACCGGTAGTCGACCGGGGCGCCGGCGTCGTCGAGGACGACCTCGTGCAGGGCGAACGCCTCGCCCATGGACGAGAAGAGCTCTCGGTACCTCTCCTCGCTCGCGCGGAGCGCCGCCTCGACCCGCGCCCGTTCGACGGCGGCCCACGTCCGATCGGCCGTCTCCTCGACCAGCGCGACCTCCACGGAGGTCCATGCCCGCGGCGCAGCCGCGTTGACTCCCAGCCCCGCGACGAACGCGCCGGCCTTGAGGAGCGGCACGCCGACGTACGCCCGGGCGCCGACCGACGCAAACGTCGCCCGCTCGGCCGGCGAGAGATCGGGGTCGGTCTCGGTGTCGGTTCCGACCGCGGTCCGGCCGGCGCGGTATTCGGCGAGCAGGCGAGGGCCGAACGCGGCGATCCGGTGGCGGCCGGCGACGCTCGGGACCGCTGGCGCGTAGTCGTTCACGATCACATAGTCGTCCCCGTCGACTTCGAAGTAGGCCACCCAGTCCGCGCCGAGGTGTTCGCCGAGCACGCGCGCCGCCGCCACCTGCACCTCGCCCGGGTCGGCCAGCGGCGCGAGCGCGTCGTTGAGCTCGAGCAGGAACGCCTGCCGTTCCTCGCTCTCCTTCAGCGCCGCCTCGGCCCGCTTTTGCCCGGTGATATCCAGATTGATCCCGACGGCTCCGGCCAGCTGGCCGTCCCGGTCCCGGATCGGCTCGGCGGAGCCCAGTACCGTCCTGTGCGTGCCATCGAACCGGCAGATGCGCAGCTCGACAGGGCCTGCCGGTCTGCCGGTGAGCAGGGCCCGCGCCACGGGGTACTCCTCCGGGGCCAGCGGTTCTCCCGTGCCGGCGTCCAGCGCGAGGTACGCGGGATACTCGCCGATGCTCTTCACGAGGGGCGCATCGCCGGCCCAGATGCGGTCGGCCTCGGGATTCTTCCCGACGAGATGGCCGTGCGCATCGGCGATCCAGACGCCGACCGGCAGGTGCTCCAGTGCCGTCGCCAGCAGCTCCCGTTCCACGTCCAGAGACCCGGCCAGCGCCCGCTGGCGGGCCTCGCTCTCCCGCACTGCTTCCTCGGCCCGGACACGGGCGGTCACGTCCTGCCAGCAGTCGAGCGCGCCGGCGATCGCGTCGCCGTGCCGGATCGGCGAGGCCGTCGCGAGGACGTAAACCGTCCGGCCGTCGGCCGTGGCGGCCGCGAGCGGGAGATCGACGACCTCCTCGCCCCGGAGCGCCCGCACCACGGGCAGTTCGTCCGGGAGGAGCGGCGTGCCGTCGCGGCGGCGGATGGAGAGGCGGGCGATCACGTCCGCCGGCGTCATGCCGGCGAGCGGTCCGCCGGCCCAGTCCACGGCCAGATCGTTCGCGGCCTCGACGGTTCCCTCCCGCCGGTAGACGAAGGCCGGCTGGCGGATCGCTGCGAGGACGGACGCGGGGACGATCATGGTGTGAGAGCTGCTGCGTCCCCCTTTTCCTCGGGGGGTTTAAAAAAATTGCCTTTCCGGCCGGATCACGCGATTGGCCGGGTGAAGACGAGGGTCGAGCCCTCGCCCAGCTCACCCCGTCGCCGGCGCCGTCGGCGGGCAGCGCCCGACCAGGAGGCCGCCCAGGTCCACCGACCAGCGCGACGGCGGGTGGACCTCGACCAAATCCCCGGTGTGGCCGGTCACGATCGCGATCCGGTTGTTAACCATACGGTATCCGCGGGTGCGATACCTCACCAGGTCCTTTGCGTGCCCCGGCGCGTCCACTTACTCGAGCCGCTCGGTGATCCCTGAACAGCACGGGCCGGCCGTCGCCGGGATCCAGCGATAGCAGGATGAGAGGCGGATGTCGGCCACCCTCTCTGGTCGGACACCGCAGATCCCCCCGGTTTGCGGTGGTCAGGCACCGTCGTCGCTCGCCTCTCTCTGCAGGGACAGAAGCTGCGGGAGGAGGGACGGCAGCTGCCCGTCGACGATCGCCCAGACGGTCTCCGGGTCGACCGCGAAGTACCGGTGCACCACGACGTTACGGAGCCCGACGATCTGTCGCCAGGGGATCTCCGGGTGCTGCTCGCGAAACGGCACGGGGACCTGGGAGGCCGCCTCGCCGATCACCTCGAGGTTCCGCAGGACCGCATCGAATGTACGGGCATCCGCAACGAACGACGGATACGAGTACCCGTCAGCGTAGCCGAGAGCCCGCTCCGTGGCCTCCCTCATATCGTCGACGAGGACGGCGACGGACCGTTTAGACATAGACGAGCTCCCGGCTCACCCGGTCCCAGAGGGCCGGGCGCCGTTCCATGCCCCCGCGGACGACAAGGTCGACGGGGGCACCGAGCAGGGATTCCAGGTAGTCGCGGAGGAGGACGATGTCCCAGCCGAGCGGACGGGAGAGCACGACCATCAGGTCGATGTCGCTGCCGGCCTCCGGCTCCCCGCGGGCGACGGAGCCGAACAGGGCCAGCTCGGCGACCGAAAACTCCTCGGCCAGTGTCTGGCGATGGGCGCGAAGCCGTGCGAGGATACGCGCCCGCGACAGTGCCTGCTCTTCGGCTGCGTCCGCCATCCCGTTCTCATATCCACCCGGTCGACGTTTAACCATTCCGCCCCGCGTTACGGGGAGTGATGCTGGGTCGGCCGGTGAGGGTGGGCTCACCGCCGCCGCTATCGGCGCCGGCAGAACCCGGGGGAGCACGGTTTCCCGGCCAGCGGCGTGCGCTGATGCTGAATAGGTACAGTCATCCCGGCCTCCCGGCCCCGGTCGCCGAGCACGACCGTCCGCTGCTTTTTCCCCCCGGTGAGGATGGTGATCGTCCCGCGCTCCTCGTCGAACCGGTCCGGCTCGTCCAGGACCTGCCGCAGGTCGGCATACCGCATCCCGGAGTAGAGCATCACGTCGAAGAGGGCCCGGAAACGCGACCGTTCGATCACCGACCGGATCGCGCCGACCCCGGCCGGCGTGAGGACCCGCGGCCAGTCGAGCGTGGCGAAGACGGACACGATCGGATATGGGCGGGCCGGCGTGATGAAGGATGTGATTGTTATCGTGCAAGCGAAAAAGGGTCAGAGGTGGTTGAAGAGACCGACGTCGTCTGGCTCTTCGACCATCTCTAGTGGCCCCGGCCCGGTTTTTTCGCGCTCGTCTCCGGGCGCGACAGCGATGCCGCTCGAGCGCGGGGGACGGTCGATCGCCGGGCCGGGCCTGCCCCCGTTATTGGACGGCGACGGGCGGTTCGTCTCCGGCGACTGCCTGCGGATGCCGGGCTGACCCGCGGCGACGGGGCGGCTCGTCGCGGTGCGGGCGGACCCGGTGCCGTGACATATCTATATCTTCCCGGGGATCACAGCCTCAGTGATGGATTCTGCGACGACGGGCCGGCTCCTCCTCGCGGCACTGCTGCTGACGATGCTCGGCACGGCCCCCGCGTCCGCCCTAGCCTGGCGGACCGAGACGGTGGACTCGGCAGGGGATGTCGGGTATTACACCTCGCTCGCGCTCGACGGCGCCGGCACCCCCCGCATCGGTTACTACGACGGGTCGGCGCGCGCACTCAAGTACGCGTGGTACGACGGCGCCGGCTGGCAGAACGAGACGATCGAGTCGACGATGGGGGTGTCGGGAGGACCGTCCCTGGCACTCGACGCTGCCGGCACACCCCCGCCTCAGCTACCTCGACGGAGATAACGTCGACCTGATGTACGCGTGGCGAGACGGTTCCGGATGGCACCTCGAGACGGTGGACTCGGCGGGGAACGTCGGGTACGGGAACTCGCTGGCGCTGGACGGCGCCGGGAACCCGCGCGTCAGCTACTCTGCCGGCACCCCGAAAGCCCTGAAGTTCGCCTGGCACGACGGCGCCGGCTGGCAGAACGAGACCGTCGCGTTGACGGATCGTCCCCCCGAATTCACGTCCCTGGCGCTGGACGCCGCCGGAAACCCGTGCATCGGGTACAGGGACAATTCGGAGTACGACCTGAAGTACGCATGGCGCGACGGCGGGACCTGGCGTGTCGAGACCGTGGACGCGGCGGGGGATGTCGGGTACGACACCTCGCTCGCACTGGACGGCGCCGGCGCCCCCCGGATCAGCTACGTCGACTGGACGAACCAGGACCTGAAGTACGCCTGGCGCGACGGCACGGGCTGGCACACCGAGACGGTGGATCCGGACGGGGGCAGGTTCACGTCTCTCGCGGTGGACGGCGCAGGCACCCCGCGCCTGAGCTACCTGGACAGCTCGAGCAAGGACCTGAAGTACGCCTGGCGCGACGGTGCCGGCTGGCACATCGAGACGGTGGACTCGGCGGGGGAGGTCGGGCTGCACTCCTCGCTCGCGCTGGACGGTGTCGGCAATCCCTGCATCAGCTACCTCGACGGTTCGAACGGCGATCTGAAGTACGCGTGGGCCGTGATCACGCCGCCGGGAGTGACCGCGGTGCCCGGCGGGCCGGTGCTCCCCACCGACACGGACGGCGACGGGCTCTGCGACGACGTCAACGGCAACGGCCGGGCCGACTTCGCGGACGTCGTGCTCTTCTTCAACCAGATGGCCTGGATCGCGGAGAACGAGCCGCTCGAGGCGTTCGACTACAACGGCAACGGCCGGATCGACTTCGCCGACGTCGTCTGGCTCTTCAACAATCTCTGAGCAGCCCCCCGCTCTCCCTCTTCTTTCGAGCGGCCGGCCGGGAACCCTTTTTTCGTCCCGACGGTCCCGTGGGCTCACGCCATTCCCGGTCCTCGCGCTCGTCCATCTCAAGGCGCGGCGGCACCGGTACCCGCGGGCTCTCCCACCCGGAGACATGGCAGATGCCAAGCCTTCTTCTTTATTACGGGGGACGCCATAAGTCGATGCATGGACCGCTCGACCCCGAACCGTGTCGTGCTGGCGCTCCTGGTGATCTGCAGCGCCCTGCTCGTGGCGCCCGCCCTCGGCGGCACGCCCCAGGAGATCGTCAGCTGGGGCATCAAGGATGGCTCATATAATGATGGGTATAGTGGCAAACTAGCCCCCAACCTCCTTCTCCAATAACTCAAGAATGCGCTTCAATTTCACTTTTTCGCTCTCCTTTCTGTGATTATATCGCCAAACGTACTCACCCAAATACAAGAATAATTTTTCACGACGAATACCTCCCTTTGCCGCGAGTTTTCTCTTCAGATACCCCCAGAATCCTTCCAACCCATTGATGTGATTTCCCTTCCCATCGCTATATACTCGTTCACCGTGATTGATCATGCGATGGACGAATCCTTTCGATGCGATGCCGGTATACGCCCGCCAGGAATCTGAACAGACGATCGATCCCTTCTTCACCTTGCTGGTAATCAACGGCTGGAGGGTTGCGGCCTCGACATTATCGACGATTTCTGCCCATACCAAACCATTCCGGCAGAGAATCCCGAAGACCGGTTGTTTCTTCGTTCCCCTCCCCCGCTTCGTCCCTTTCTCCCGGATTGACGTCCGTTTGTTCTTCCAGCGCCCTCCCACGTAGGTTTCATCGACTTCAACGGTCCCCGAAAAGACAGCCGGGACATCCCTGATGAGAGCGCGACGGATCCACGTCAAAGCTCGAAGAACCCGTTTGCGCTCGATGCCAGTTTTGTTCGCGATAGTCTGACTGCTCTGTTCAAGCAGGAACCAGGTGATGATCGATTTCCATTGGTCCCGGGTCAGATAAAGAGGCAACCGATGGGGATGAAAGTCGTACCGACAGTGGGAGCATCGACGCTTTCCCGTGCTCATGCGATAGAGTTTCTCGCAGTGACAGCGCGGGCAGATAATCCTGGCCATGAACCCCTCCTACATGATAGGAGTTAGGGGTTGAAATGACACTATACCCAAGTTTATTCCCGGTTCGCCGAGAGCTCATCCCGGGATGCCGATCGGCCGGCGGGCCGGGACGTCCCGCGAGGTGACGCGATGCCTGTCCGCTCCCTACTGCTCCTCCTGCTCGTTCTCGCCGCCCTCGCCGCCGTCCCGGCGGGCGCCGGCGCCCCCTCGGTAATCGTCTCGGATGTCCGGATCACCCCGGAGGTCCTGATGCCCGGGGACCAGGCCCTGATCAGCATCACCCTCACCAACACGGCCGCGAGCTCGGTCAGGACCGAGACCGGATCCGCGGGGGAGGGGGACGCCCGCACGGTCTCTACCAGCACCGAGATCAACCCGGTGATCGAGATGGTCACGCTCGACGGGGGGCGGGAGATCCGCGTCCTGGGCGGCGACCGGCAGTACCGGGGCGAGCTCGGCCCCCGGCAGTCGGTCACCCTCCCCTTCCTGGTCCAGGCGCCGCCGTACACCGGGATCTTCTTCCCGGTCCTGATCGTCCGGCTCCAGGAGGGCGAGACCCTGAAGTACCCGGTCGCCGTGAACGTCAACACCCGGGTCACCGGGCTCCGGCAGCCCGCCCTGCTCCTCTCCCAGTCGACGATCGGGCCGTTCGCCCCGGGGGACCTCGCCTCCATCGCGGTCTCGCTCGCGAACGCCGGGAACGGGGAGGCCTCGGACGTCACCCTCCGGTTCGGGGCGAACGGATCGGGGCTCGTCCCGGTCGGCTCCCGGACAGTCCACCTCGCTTCCTCGAAGCCCGGCTCGAACCAGACCTTCGACCTCGACCTCCGGGTCGACCGGTCGGCCGGGAGCGGGCTTCGCGAGGTCCCGGTCGAGGTCGCCTACACGGCCCTCGACGGGACGCGTGTGCGGACGACTGAGCTGCTCGGGCTCGACCTCCGGGGCCGGGCGGAGCTCGCCGTCGCGTCGGTCAAGACCGACCCCGTCCGGGTCCGGGAGGGGGACGAGGTCGACCTGGTCGTGAGGATGGACAACACCGGGACCGGGGACGCCCGGGCCGTCTCCGCCAGGATCGACCTCCCCCTCTCCGGCACCCGGGAGGCCTTCGTCGGGACGGTCCGGCCCGGGTCCAACGCCCCGGCCGTCTTCGCGCTCACCGCCGACCGCTCGGGGGAGTTCGAGTACACGTTCAACCTCAGCTACGAGGACGACTGGGGGGTCCACGAGACCGGGCAGCCCCTCCACCTCTCGGTAGCCTCCTCCGGGAACGCCCTCCTGGCGACCGGGCTCCTGCTCCTCGCGGCGCTCGCGGGAGCGGTCCTTTTCATCGCCTGGTGGCGGCGGCGGAAGGGCGGGGCCGCCCATGCTTGAACGCGAGAAGGTCGCTCTCTACCTGGCCTCGCGGTCCCTCGCCCGCGGGAGCCGGACCGGCCTCGTCCTGAACGTGGCGATCATCGGGCTGATCTTCACGAACATGATCCTTCTCCCCTCGATCATCTCGGGGTCGGTCGATCTCTTCAACGAGCAGACGATAGACTTCCAGACGGGAGATATCCAGGTACGGCCCGGGGAGGGGGACCAGTACATCGACCGCGCCGGCACCCTGCTCGAGACCGTGAACCGGGTCCCCGGGGTCCGGCGGGCCTCGGCGCGGTACAGCATCGGGGCGACCTTCTCGGCCCGGAACCGGTCGGTCTCTGTCCCGGTCACCGCGCTCGACCCGAGGAACGAGGTCGAGGTGACCCGGATCCACGAGACGATGGCCGACGGGGAGTTCTTCTCGGGCGGCGAGCAGGGCGAGATCCTGCTCGGGCAGTACCTGGCTGGGAACGAGGACCCGAGGAAGGACTTCTACGCCTCGCTCGGCGGCGTCCGGGTCGGCGAGCGGGTCCGGGTCGCCTACGCGAACGGGGCGGTCCGGGAGTACGTGGTCAAGGGTATCTTCGAGACGAAGTCCTACATCGTCGACTACACCGCCCTCGTCACCTGGGACGACCTGGAGTCGGTGGCGGGCGGCAGGGTCGACGAGGCGACCGAGATCCTGGTGAGGGTCGACCGGGACGCTGACCCGGACCGGGTCAAGACCGCCCTGCTCGGGGCCGGGGTGCAGGAGGAGGTCAAGACCTGGCGGGAGGCGATCACGAGCGCGGTCGAGGAGTCCCTCGAGACGTTCGGGATCATCAACTCCATCTCGATGGTGGTCAGCCTCGTGATAGCGGTGGTGGTGATCTTCATCGTGATCACGATCAAGGCCATGAACCAGCGCCGGCAGATCGCGATCCTGAAGGCGATCGGGATCCACCGGTCGACGATCGTCAGGTCGTACCTGCTCCAGGTGCTGGCGATCTGCGGCCTGGGCACCCTCCTGGGCCTCGCGATGGTCGGGGCGCTCGGCGCCTGGTTCACAGCGCACCCGCTCGTCTTCCCGGACGGCGTGGTCGTGCCGCGGTTCGAGCCCGCCTCGCTGGTCGAGAACACGGTCTGGCTCTTCGCCGCATCGCTGGTGGCGGGGTACGTCCCGGCGTGGCGGATCACCCGCGAGAACATCCTCGCGGCGATGAAGGCGGCCTGATGATCCGCGTGGAGGGCCTCCGGAAGATTTACAGGATGGGCGCCGTCGAGGTCCGGGCCCTGGACGGGGTGACGCTCGGGATCCGGCAGGGGGAGTTCGTCGGGGTCACCGGCCCGAGCGGGAGCGGGAAGTCGACCCTCCTCCACCTGGTCGGGCTCCTGGACCCCCCGAGCGGAGGGGGAATCTCGATCCAGGGGACCGACGTCCTGGCCCTCTCCGACGACGAGCAGACGCAGTTTCGGCTGACGAGGATCGGCTATATCTTCCAGGACTATGCCCTCGTCCCCGACCTGACGGCGCTCGAGAACGTGGTGCTGCCGGCGCTCGCGCTCGGGCTCGGGGAACGGGAGGGGGCCGAACGGGCGAACACGCTCCTATCGCGCGTGGGCCTCGCGGAGCGGACCGACCATCTGCCGGCGGAGCTCTCGGGCGGGGAACAGCAGCGGATCGCGGTCGCCCGCGCGCTCGTGAACGAGCCGGTCCTCCTCCTCGCCGACGAGCCGTGCGCGAACCTGGACACCTCGGCCTCGGCCATGGTGATGGACCTCTTCGCCTCGATCAACCGGGAGCTCGGGCAGACCGTGCTGATGGTGAGCCACGAGGACGAGCACCGGCGCTACTTCGACAGGATCGTCCGGCTCCGCGACGGGAGGGTCGAGGAGGAGGGGGAGCCCGGGCAACCATGATATAGGAGGAGGGTCCATGGGCGTCCGTATGGACGCGCGTGCAGCATACCGGACCGCCCGGGGACGCCCGGGCGAGACGCGGGGATCGACGGAGGCCAGGCAGCTCCTGGCCCGGGCGCGATCGAGCCTCGCGCTGGCGCGGTCGAACGGGCGGGGGATCCTGGTCGAGGACCTCATCGCGCTCGCCCACCAGGCCGTGGAGCGGGCCGTGAGGGCCGTGGCGGTGGCCGCCGGGGTGCCGGCTCCCCCGGGAGAGACGGCCGGCGGCCTGATCGCAGCCCTCTGGAACGCCGGGGTCCCGGTCCCGGACCGGCTGAACCGGGCGGCAAGCCACTTCTCCGGCTGGGATGAAGACGAACCCGTCCGGATCGAGCAGTACTACGAGTCGGTCCTGGTCGCGACCGAGGCGATCCGGTTCGCCGAGCAGCAGGTCTGCAGCTGAGGCCGCCTCCCGGGACGACGACGGGTTAGCGCGAGTGGGGCCGAATAGACCGGCTTGCGCAAACGATGGTCGGGGGAAACCCGGGAGGGAACCGGTCGGCAGCCGGTCTTTCTCCCGCAGCCGCAGGCACACCGCGAACGGTTCTCCGCGGGACCGGTCGATGGCCCGGGAAAAAGAGAGAGGGTTCTCAATCCCTGCGTAGTGCCCGGAAGGCGACGGCGGCAAGGCCGGCCAGGGCCGCGGCGGCGCCGAACCCGGGGGTCGGCGTCGGGGCGGGTGCCGTTGCCGTCGCGGCCGGCGCCGGCGTACCCGTGGTGGTCGTGGCGGCCGTCGTCGTGGTCGTGGCGGCCGTCGTCATGGTCGCGGGGGTCTCCCCGCCGGGACCGGCGGTCGTGCCGTGAACCGTCCCCGCCCCCTGCGAGCCGGTGACGGGGCCGGGGTACCCGTCGTCGTCGTCCTGCGGCGCGGCTCCGGAGGTGGGTCCGGACGCGTCCCCGCCGGCCTGTGACGCGGTTGTGGTGGGGGTCAATAACGGCGTCGTCATCGGCGACCACCCGGCGGTGCCGAGGTACGGGCCGAGGGGGAACCGGTCGGTCCCCATCCCGTCCGGGAGCACATAGACTCCGTCCGCGAACCCGTCGCGGTCGCTATCGGGGGTCACGTCCGAGAACCCGGTCATCCCAGGGGTCCCCCAGTAGTTGCCGCCGATGAGCCGGTTGCCCATCACGTTCGGCCCCACGGTGGGCGACACGCTCCAGGTCCCGACGAAGTGCTCGGACGGGGCGAGGAGGTTCTCGCGGTTGCTCAGGTAGTTGTCGACGAAGGTCACGCCTCCAGTGGCCGAGAGGTTCAATCCGTAGTACTTGCTCTCGCGGATCCTGTTCGCCCGGATCGTGGTGTTGACCGCTCTCTCGACCTCTATCCCCTCGTCGTTCCCGCGAATCTCGTTGCCGGTGACGAGCACGTCGACGCAGCCCCGCGAGACGTGGACCCCCGACCCCCGGAAGTTCTCGGTCACGGTGTTGTACCGCACCACCGCCCGGGTGGTGGCGGTCATGTTGACACCGTCGTCGTCCCGGTGGATCAGGCTGCACTCGACCAGGTTGTCGCTGCCGCCGACGATCTGGATCCCGTCCCAGGTGTTCGCGATCACGCTGACGGTGTTGATGTGGCCGCGGGTGACGTCGTAGAGGCTGATGCCGTAGGCGAAGTCGGTCACCTTCACGTTCTGGATGGTGATATCGGAGAGCGGGCCGTCGCCGCGGACCAGGATGCCGTGGGACCAGAACGGGTCCTTACCGTCGCTATCAATCGTGTGGCCCATCCCGTCGATGGTCACTCCCGAGACCCGGATCTCGAGCCAGACGGTGGCCGGCGTGTCGACGACGTCTCCGCCCAGGACGTAGAACCCGGGCTCGGTGATCACGATCGGACCGTCTGGGACGAGAGTGATGGCATCTGCCGGGACCGGATCGAGCGGGCAGAGGTCACCGGGTACGGTGGGTGCCGGAGTCGGGACGGCTGTTGGCCTGGTGGTGGTCGGGAGAGGCGTCGGTTCTGTCGTGGGGATGATGGTCGTCGGCTCTGTCGTGGTCACGACGGTTGTCGGCTTCGTCGTCGGCTCTGTCGTGGTCACGACGGTTGTCGGCTTCGTCGTCGGCTCTGTCGTGGTC
>Ga0209313_1000988_pt1 | contig 19734 bp, 18 predicted proteins | sample BioC13SIPDNA_3_FD_185748 | JGI IMG/M metagenome (GOLD analysis project Ga0209313, IMG submission 185748) | Anaerobic biogas reactor microbial communites from Washington, USA - Biogas_R2_B C13 SIP DNA (SPAdes) (version 2) | ecosystem: Engineered > Bioreactor > Anaerobic > Unclassified | place... | reverse complement strand
GGACGCCCGGCTGCTGGGCGAGCGGTAGGTTGACCGGCCAGGTGCTTGATGGCCGCCGCCGATGGCTGGCGTGTTCAATCGCGCAGATCAAGCCGGCTACGCGCGAGGTCAAGCCGTCCGATCCGGTTGCCTATGTGCTTTCGCTGAATCTTCACCGACGGCACCTAACCCCGTCGCAACTGTCGATGGTCGCCGCCCGTGCGCGGGAACTGTACGACGAGCAAGCCAAGGAACGGCAAAAGGCCCGCAAGGGAAAGCAGCCTGGGGCAAGTCCGGAAAATTTACCGGAGTTGCATACTGACGCCCGCGACGCGGCCGGCAAGGCAGTGGGTGTGTCAGGCCGTACCGTCGATTTCGCGACGAAGCGACCCAGAAGCCATCGACCTGCAGCCGGGCTTCACAGCGGGGCACAGCGGGCCGGGAATCGGCTTCCAGCGGCTGCAGGCGGACTGCCGGCAGGCCGGGCGAGCGGGAAGCCGGACGGCTCGATTTTGTCCCCCACGGGGGACATTTCCGGCACGTCAATTTTGGTGCCACTTGGCACCACTTCCGGCACGCCGATTTTGTTACCCGTGGGTAACATTTCTGGCACGCCAGCAGCACGGGCCAAAGCAGGCCGGGCGGCTGGACTGTACCGCCGTTCACGTTTCTAGCGGGTGTCAGTGACACCCGATACCCGCGTTTGCGAGAGGCTTGCAGAGGCTTGCGGAAACGAAGCTGACACCCGCTAGACGGCGAGAAATACCGCGTTTTGCCGTGTTTTCTTGGGTTTTCGGCGATAGCAAGAAGCAAACTCCCATTCCGCCTCCGTGGGTAAGCGGTATTTGCGACCGGCCGATTGCTCCTCGGGCCGCTCGCCCAGTCGGCGGCAGAACTCGACCGCCTCATCCCACGTCAGCCGCTCGACGGGGAACCGCTTCGTGTCACGATCCAGGACTTTCTCGGCACCTTCACCCGTAGGGGACCAACTCGGGTTGCAGCCCATCACGTCGAGGAACTCACCCTGCGTCACCTCGGCTTCGCCCAGAAAGAAGGGCCGCGTGATCCGTACCCGGTGGCGCGGTGCGGCCATGGGAAGCTGTTTGAGGAACCAATCGTGCAAGTTCAGCGACCGTCCTTGCTTCAACAGGCGTTCGATCTCATCAGGGCTCAGGCCCATCTCGAACTCGCCGGGCGGGAGGAGCCGCATTCTCATGCCGAGTGAGTTTTCGTACTCGACCGGCAGGCCCAGGTATTCGGCCCAAGCTTGCTGGTGTTGCTTCGCGGTGGCGGCGTCGAAGGGAGCGATGGCCAGGGGCGGACCGAGACCGGCGGCCTTGCCTTGCGTCAAGGCCCCAGCTGCGGAACCGGACTGGGGAATGCCGGTCTGCGAGTTGGGCTCCGGTCGATCTACCAGCTCCACGGAATGGCCGTCCGCCACCGTGACCTCGGCGACGATTTCACCTTGCCGATCCTTGATGCGAAGGACAACCACTCCCGCCAGCAAACCGCCGACGACAACAGCGAAAAGGATCGCGCCCACTAACACAACGGCGGATCTTCGTGATCGTCGACTGGGGACCGCATCGGGCGTGAAAGGGGCGTCGTCCGTAGCCTCCGCCGCTGACGACGTCTTAGCGGTATCATCGCGCGTCGCATCGAGCAGACGGGGCAGGTTCGCCCCCGCGCAAAACGGCTCCAAGGCCGCCGCGACCTCTCCCGGTGTAACGTACCGCTCCCGTGGATTTCTCGCCATCATGCGATCCACGACGGCAACCAGTTCGGCAGGCGCTCGGGGGCAACGCTCGGCCAGGGAGGGTACGTCCTGGGTGGCCAACGCCGTCATTTTCTGCAGCGGCGAGTCGTGCCCCGACGCCGCGAGAGGCGGCTCGCCAACCAACAATTTGTGCATCGTCGCTCCCAGACTGTACAGGTCCGCGCGAATATCCACGGCGTGGCTGTTGTCGCCCTGTTCCGGGGCCATGTAATCGATCGTGCCCGTGATCTGTCCCGTAAGGGTCAAATCGCCATGGGAATGAGCGTCGAGCCCCTGCAACAAAGCCAAGCCTAGATCGAGGATCTTCACGAGGGCTGAAGGCTGAGGATTAGGAGGATTAGGGGCCGGGCATCCGTATCGGTCCGGCTCGACGCTCCTTGCTATCGGCTCTTCGCTTTTCGCCAGCATCAGATTCGACGGCTTGATGTCGCGGTGTACCAAGCCGTGTTCGTGAGCGTATTGAAGGCCCACGGACGCCTGCCGGACCAACTCGCAAGCGTCGGGGATGGACAGCGGGCCGTGTCGTGCGGCGAGTTCCGAAAGCGTGAGGCCCTGGATGTACTCCATCACCAGGAAGTGAATCCCCTGGATCTCGCGGGCATCAAACGCCTGGACAATGTTCGGGTGGTTCAACCGGCCCAGCGCTTCCATCTCCCGCTCGAATCGCGCCACGGCAGTCGCGTTCCGCGTGCGATCCTCCGGCAGAATCTTCACTGCAACGATCCGTCTCAGCTTGGTATGCTCCGCCCGGTAGACGGCCCCCATGCCACCCACACCGAGCTTCTCCAGCAGCCGATACTCAGCCAATTGGCTCGGAATAGCGGTTCTGTCTGCGCGTCCGGCCGGCGAGTCGCCCAGGGCGTCGGCCAGCGCGACAGCCTTTACCAACAAACGTTCCAACGCTGCCTCGCGCCGCGCCGGCGAATCCTCGAGATCGCTGGAACACCTTCGAAGACGCGAGATGACCGCATCGGCCGATTCGTCGATACGCTCGAGCAAGGACTGACATGCGGGACAGATGCCGGCATGGGCGACGACCGTGTCGAGTTCGGCCTCGTCGAGAGTGCCGACCAGCAGCGCGTACAACGTCGTGCGGTCAGGGCAATTGGAAGCAACCATGACTTACTGCTGTCTCTAACGTGGGGGCAAGCTTCCAGCTTGCCGACCAAGACCAGGCAGGCTTACACCCCGAATGCCTGTGACCAGGAAACTCAATCCGGCAAGTTCCCCAGCTCCTGGCGAAATCGCCGAATCACTCGGTACTTGGCTTTGTAAACTGCGGCTGGAGTCATCCCCAATTCGTCCGCGACGTCCGCCACAGGACGTCCCTGCACACCGACCATCCAGAACGCTTGCCAGGTAGGAAGTTCCACACTCGTCCGCACCAACTCCACGACGTTTTGGTCCAACACGTACTGCTCGGCAGCATCGATATCGCTGTGGCTGGGCGTTTGCGGCAGGACTTGAGGGATCTGAGCCAGCAAGCGATTCGCATCGCTCCCACCCTGACCGGGAACCGATCGCGCGGCCAAGCGAAAATGATCGCGCAGCTTGTTTCGCGTAATGGTCCTCAACCAGCCCCGGAACGTGTCCTCCTGGCGATCCCGGCGGAAATCCGAGATCTTCGCGACCAGCACGGTAAACACTTCCTGGGCCACGTCCGCCGCGTCGTCGGGCTGCAGACCGTCTCGCCGGCACCACCAGTAGACCAGCGGACCGTAAACGTGGACCAAGCGAAGCCATGCGTGGCCATCGCGCAGCTTGACGCGATCCAGCAGGCTGGAAGCCGTCGAAGGCGATGTCGGACTCTGTGTTCGGTCGCGGTACCGCATCTGTCTGGGCGTTCCCGATTCGGCCACAGGATCGCAAATGGAGCCAGTGGGCCAAAGGTGAGGGCCAAACCAAATTGTACCCGAAACGCGGCGAAAAACGAACCGGTCCGCGCGCCGGGCAGGTGGTATCGCGGAGTGTCCCGACCTGTTCGGGTGCTTCCGCCGGACGCATGAGGATGGAGCACGGCACAGCAATTGCCTCCTTTGGGGTGCCTTGCGGGGGTACGTTTCGTCGAAATCATGAGCCCAGGCCGGACTCGGCCGCCGTGCCGCTGACGGTGAGTCGGAGCCAGGATCGCGGCAGATCGACTCGGATCGGCTATCTACAAGAACGCGAGGTTTACCTGCAACTTTGTCGTGCGAACTGGCCTGAGATGCCGAGTCTCTTGGAGACAGGGACGGCGACGGGAAGCGGGGGCCACGGTCAGGCGAAAGCCGAGCGGCTGTGGGACACGCCTTGCAGCCATCGCACGCCGCGCCTTTCTGGTCCACGAACACGTGGCGATCGCCCGGCAACTGCTCAATCCGTATCGAGTACACGACGAGCACGGCCAGCCGAAATCGCCCTTCGAACTGCAACCGGGCTTGACGTTTCAGAAGACGCCAATCCTGTCCGACTTGCGCGTCATCGACATGCTGGAACTGGCCATGCGACACGACATCCCCGAAGTCAAAGACCGTAAGGGAAACTGGGTTCAATCGTTCGGGCCCGAAGACGACGCGCGGCTGTTTGCGACCGCCCAGTTTCGGCGGTATCAGGAACTGGCCGAGAAGTATCTGCCAAAGCTCCAGGATGCAAACCAGATCGCCGCGCTGATCCAAGGAGGCGAAGCGTGAACGTTGACGTCAAGAAAATCGCGGCCCGAGGCCAGACCGAGACGACGGAGGTCCGGGGCGCGCGGACCCCGGTCGAATCACTGGCGAAGGTGATTTGCGGCATGTTGAATCAGCAGGGTGGAACGATCGTCGTTGGGGTCGCTGACGGCGGCCAGAAACAAGTACAAAAAGACCGCATCGCCCGAGAGCCGGGCGGCGTATTCATGGAGGAACCGCCGATCTACCCAGGAGATGGGCCATTCTCTACCCCCATCGTCCTGCAGCCACCTCCTGGCCCCCGCTTCCCTGCGGAAACCGGCTCCCTTTTCGGTGCCGGTCCCAGTCGAAGCTCTTGCGCATGTCTGTCGGCAGGGCGTGGACGAAGATCCTGACCGCAGGTGAGAGACTAAGCATGCGACACCTCACCGGCCAGCGAGGCCATCGCACCACCGCGCAAGATCGTGAACACCGTTTGCAGTGCCGCAAGATTCTGTTGGGGGATCCGGACGATGGTCCCATCCACCAACGTCAACTCGATCCACGTCCCCGAACGTGTCCCAACCACCGGCAGTTCCAAAAAGTTCGCCCTGCCTGCCGTCGCCGTGGCGGCGTCCCGCGCCGGGCGTGGGCTCCGACGCGGCGCGATCGTATCAGACACCTTCCCACCGCGGACACCCACAGCACCTCCGGTGGCCGACGAACGATCCGGGGACTCGCCCTGCAACTTCCGTCTCCAAGTCTGAAATGTGACCGCCGATACCCCTTCCCGTCGACAGAACTCCGCGATCGAAAGCCCGCTCTTGCGCTGTCGTTCCAGCCGCTCCCGCCACTGGGCCCACAAAACCTGATTCACTCTCCGAGTCATCTTGGCGTAACCTCCATTGCACAGGGTGCGAAAAAAAACACCCCGCCAGATTACGCCAGCCGTCAACGGTGCTTATATCGGACGCTTACGGTTCACTACGTTGAATGCGACGCCGGGCTGCCCGGTCTGAAGTCGGCACTCTTGGAAAAATAAGTGACGCGGAATGTCTTCCGCTCGAAGCGATCGCCCAGAGGCGGCGTAGCGGGCCGTCACACGCGCCACGCGCAGCAGCCCAGCGGGTGCCAGCTCCACACGCCGCAACTGGCCGCTTTGGTCCCGGATGCCGGCTAGGCATTCCACCAGTACAGACGTCCACTCGGCCATGCCCCAGGACGCGTACAGGACTTCATTGGGCGTGCGGTGCCCCGGCTTGGCGTTGGGCCAGTACCAGACCCGCGGCTTCGCCCGTGCAGCGCAGGTGACCTATGCCGTGCTCGCTGCCAGGTTGTCCAGATGATGCACGCCGCGCTCGCGGGCCAACTCCCGCAACCGCTGGCGATCGGTCGTGAAATAGCTTCCCAGCAGCCGCGCCTTCCCAAACAATTGCTGGATGCGACGGCCCCAGATATCGGCGCTGGTGCCCAAGCGGTCCAGGATCGCCGTCACTTCGCCGCTCACCCGCGCCTTCCCCTGGCGGCACAAACGGCTGGTATAGTCCACCAACAGCAAATAGCTGCCCAAGGAAAAACCCTCCAGCATCCCCTCCCGCTTCGCCCCCAGGCGGCGACGGTCTTCCACCGGACACAGCCAGAAATCCTGCTCGACGTTTCCCACCGCACGGCTGCCCGCGACGCTGCCCGAGCCGGCCGCCTTCAGATCGTCCAGCTTCCCTTCCGCCTTCGCGTGCTGGACCCGCTGCCGCACCGACGTGTGCCGGCTCGTTTCAGGAGCCGCCGCAACCCCCGCCGCCACCGGGTTCAAGTCGATATAAGCACACGTCGCCAGCAAGGCTTCCTCGTCCAGAATGGCAATCGACTTGTACCGGCTCTCCCAAAACGTGCCCTTGCACTCGTCCTCCTTGTTCGCCATCCGGGCCAGCGGCTCCTTCAGCGCCTTCATGAACCACCCCAAGCTGGCCAGCCGCTGACGCAGCAACTCCACCCGCTTCTCGTCCTGCGCCTGATGATCGATCCAGGCCTGAACGACCTCGATCTCCTCCCCCGTGGCCGACTTGGGCGGATAGACCGTGATCCAGCGGCGAACCACTTCCTCCGCCGACCAGGCCTTGGCAGCGTCCCCATCCAGCCGCACCAGCACGTGCAGATGGTTATCCATCACCGCGAAACCGCAAACCGAAACCGCAAAACACCCGGCCAGCAACTCCAACCGGTCTTCAATCCACTGCTTCCGATGCTCAAACCCCTCCCCACACAAGAACGCCCGCCGGACACAGCGGGAAATGCAGTGATAGTAACGAGTTACGCCCAAATCCACCAATTGACTTCGAGCTACAGTCATCGCGTCACCCTCCCCCAAAAAACTCTGCGTCCGTGAATCATCCTACCAGCAAACCGACCCGCCATCAATAATGCCTGTCCTTTTCGGCGCGAAATTGGGTCGAGCGGGTCAAGGCCAAATGCCGACTCGTCGCACGTCAGCCGGGGCTGGGCTAAGTCCGGGAAGACCTTGGTGAGGGCGTTCACGCCACGATGGTGGGCAGTTACGTGGTTTTCTACCGAGTGATCGGCGGGAACCTCGAAGTATCCAGAATTGTCCGTGGCGACCGCGACATCAGATCCGTCTAGCCTCGTTCGTCCGACCGTAGAGAGTCGGCTACTCGTACTCCCCTGTCCGAATGGCAGTTGTGGGCCGGCGATCACGAGCCTTTATGCAAACGCGGCGCGACTGTGGTTTCCCTCACCACATTCTGCTCCCGATTCCGACGCTGAAAACCGATGACGGGGAGAAGTCTGCCAAGATCGGCCAAACCTACAAGGCCAAATGCTGGATGTCTTTGTTCGCCAATTGCGTGCCGTCGGAGGAGGTGTCGACGGCGTTCATGCATCTGGGCCCCGACGATGAGCAACTGGTATCGTCGGAAGAAGCCTGAGCCTTTTTCACGTTCCCAGGCGTGGTTCGGACTTTCCGGGCGCCGAAAGCGGGATTGGCTGGCGCCGCCGGGGATTCGTCTTCAAGAGCGGCGAGGTCTGCGACGCCTCGGTATGCGGATTGGCAGGCTTGGGAGATGCAATGCTGCCTTCCGGTCGCTATAATCGGACTCGACCGGCGCCGGCAACCGGTCTGTCGCGGTGGCGGCGGATCGGGACGTTGTCCGGGCTGAGCCAACGTCGCCATGTCCACGCTCACCCCTTCGTCGTCAGGAGACCCGCCATGTCCGTCACCCGTCGTGAATTCGTTCGTCAATCGGTTGCGGCTGCTGCCGCGGCGGTCGGGCTGCCGATGGTCGCCAGCTCGCGCGTCTTGGGAGCCAACGAGGAGATCCGCATGGCCGTCGTCGGTTGCGGCGGCCGTGGCGGGGCCCACGTCTCGGCGTTCGGCGGCCAGCCGGGCGTCCGCATCACGGCGGTCTGCGATCCCGACCGCACGCGACTGGAGGCATTCGCCAAACGCATCGAGGCGAGTTACGGCAACCGGCCCGCCCAGGTGGTCGACGTCCGCCAGTTGATGGATCGCAAGGATTTCGACGTGATTTCCGTGGCCACGATGCAGTACTGGCACTCACTGCCCACGATCTGGGCCTGCGAAACCGGACGGCACGTGTACGTGGAAAAGCCGCTGGCCCATTTCATCTGGGAGGGGCGGCAGATGGTCAACGCGGCCCGCAAATACAACCGTCTGGTGCAGGTCGGCACCCAAGCCCGTTCGCGGGACACGGATCGGCAGGTGATCGACTACCTCCGCTCAGGCCAGTTGGGCAAAATCCAGTACATCGTGTGCTTTGCCAACAAGGCCCGCACGCCGATCGGCAAACGCAGCGAACCGCTCCCCATTCCGGAAACCCTGGATTACGACTTGTGGTGCGGCCCGGCCCGCAAGGAGCCGATCTACCGCGATCGCCTCCAATACGATTGCAGCTTCACGTGGAACATGGGCGACGGCGAGTCGTGCAACCAGGGCGTCCACGAGGTGGACGTCGCCCGCTGGCTGCTGGGCGAAACCACGCTGCCGCGGCGCGTGATGAGCGTGGGGGGCCGGTTCGTCTTTAACGACGCAGGCGACGTGCCGAACACCCAGATCATGTACTACGACTATCCGTCGGCTCCGATCCTGTACGAAGTCCACAACCTGCGGGCGGGCAAGGACACCAAGGCCATGTCGCTGTTCCGCGGCCGCGGCGTGGACACGTGCGTCCAGTGCGAAGGGGGCTACGTGATGATGCACGCGGGCCTGGTCTTCGACAACCAAGGCAAGGAGATCAAACGGTTTACCGGCCGCGAGGATCACTTCGGGAACTTCATCCGAGCCCTGCGGAGCGGCAAGCGCGAGGACTTGAACGCCGACGTGCTGGAGGGCCACCTGTCCACCAACCTCTGCCACGCGGGCAATCTCTCCTACCGCTTGGGCCAGCGGGCCTCGGCCGCCGACGTCCGCGCCCAAATCGGCGATCTGCCCGTGTTCCAGGAAATGTTCGACCGCTACGTCGAACACCTCAAAGCACACGATGTCGATCCGGGCGAATCGACCCTCGGCCCGTGGTTGGAATGCGACACGGCCAACGAGTGCATCAAGGACAATGCCCAGGCCAACGAGTTGGTCAGGGGCTTTTATCGCAAGCCGTTCGAGGTGCCGGAAGTCAAGGTTTAGCGGGTAGCCAAACCGGCGATTCGGGGTTGGGCGGCCGGGGGCGGGCAATGCGTTGCCGGCAAAGTCAGGCCGAGGGCTCAACCGGCTTCGCCCCAGGCGGCCTCAGCGGCCCCCGCACGACGTGCTAACACGGTCTCGGGCAGGGTTCGCTGCGGCTCGGCCGGTTGAGCCGCGTTCGACCACGCGGGCCGGGGGAGTGCCGTCGGGAAACCAGGAGTCAAGTCATGGGCCAGGTCCTCATCCTCCACGTCGACGATCGTCCGCGGTTTGCCGAAATGCGAGCCGTCTTTGAACGCAACCATTCCGACTTGCGGCTCAGCCTCGTTCAGATCGACGGCGATTGCGTCCTGCGTTCGGCACACGGCGGCATGCGGGTCTTTTGGATTTACCGCGGGCACGGCGAGGCGCTCTTGCCGCGGGGCTACCGCACGCAGGAAGGCGACGGATGCCGGTTGCCGGACGAGTACCGGCCCGATCCGCTCGATCCAGCGCTGGCCGAGACGCTCCAGCGTCTGAAAGCGGGCCTGCCGATGGTGTCGTCGGCAGCGGCCGTTCCGGTCCAAGCGATCCTCAGCCGGTGGACCGACGCGGGATTTGTCGGCGATTTTGCCGGCGAACTGTGGAGGCTGGACCATCTGGCGCGACCCTGGTCCAGCGACGAGCGTGTCGAGGCGGCGATCGGCTCCCTGTTCCGGCTTTGCCGCCAGTCGGGCTGCTCGACAAAACAGCTCGACTCCTACGAGCCCGTCCTGGCCGGCGACCAGTTGATCGCGTCCGGCGGGGAGGAAATCCACGTCCGCGGCCAGTTCGACTGTCTGGCCTTGGAGAACGTTCGGCGACCGACCAGCCATGTGTCGGCCGCGCGGCGTTTGCGGTACCTGGCCGACACCGCCGGCGGCTGCAATCCGGATTTCGATCCCTTCCGTCGGCTGCCGCTCACCTGGTTCTACAATTACCCCGGCGAATCGGACGACGGTTTGAATTGGGTCAACAGCCACGTGGTCAACATCCCCAAGGAGTCGTCGCCCAGCCATTTCCATCCTTCCCGGCCCATTGGCAGCGGCAGCACTCAGTCCGAGTTGTATTTGGTCCTTGACCCGCAGGCCTACCAGCTGAACACCTACGGGCGGGCGGCCTCGTTGATCGTCTGGCCCGACCTCCGCGACCTGACCCGCTACGAACAGCATCCTTTGCAGCCCGGCTCCTTCGTCTACATGCCGCCGGGAACCGGTCACCGGGGCCTGGACGTGTTCGTCAATGTGCTGACCCTGCCCGGCTTCAAGCCGCATAACGAGTACTATATCGACCGCGACATCCGCGACACGACCGGCGGACAAACGCCCTACAACGAGAACCTGTTGGACCTGAAAAACTATTCCCGCATCGAAGACCTGCTCTAGCATCCGGGAAAAGGTGGAACAGCTCATGAAAATCGCATTCACGCCGGTCGTGTACGAACACGCAGCCCGGTTTGTCGGCCGCTGTCCGTGGGACGTGTCCCGCGATCCGGAACTGCTGTTCCACGGGCATCGCCTAGCTTATCTGGAATACCATCAGCAGGTAATTGCCGTTGGGATCGATATCTACAACTTGGAAGCTGAGGCCTACGGGGCGAAGGTGGAGAACATGGGCGGGGACGCCATTCCGGCGATCCATCAACCGCTGCTGTCGTCGCTCGACGAGGGGCTGCAACTGAAACCGTTCGACGCAAAGCGGGACGGGCGGATCGCCATGGTGCTGGGCGTCGCCCAGCGGCTGAAACGCGAGTTCCCCGACGCCGACGTGCGGCTGCCGGTGGCGGGGCCGTTCTCCATTGCGTTTAACCTGCGCGGCATCAACGACCTGTGCCTGGACGCCGCGTTGCGGCCCGACGACACGCGTCGCATGTTGATGCGGCTGGCGGAAAACCAAGCGGTGCTATGCCGGGCGGTCGCGGCGGCGGGCCTGGATGTGGCCTTCTTTGAATCGGCCGCCGCGCCGCCGCTGCTCTCGCCGCAGCAGTTTCACGACGTGGAAATGCCCGCCCTGCGGCGAATCCTGGAACTGGCCGCCGACTGCCTCGGCCATCCGGTGCCGTGCATTATGGGCGGCAACACCGTGCCCGTTCTGGACGACATCCTGTCGACCGGCACGAATTACGTCGCCTGCAACGTGGAAACCGATCAAGCCGCGTTTGTGGAACGCGTGTCGCGCACGCATCCCCAGGTCAAGATCCGCGTGAACCTCGACCCCGGCGTCGTGGCCTGTCACGAACCGGAACGGATCTATCGAGCCATCGACCGCGTCCTGGAGATCGTCGGCGGCCGCCCCCAGTGCGTCATGGGCACCGGCGCCCTGCCGTTGGAGACGCCGCCCGACAATCTGCGCCTGATCCGGGACTACGCGTTGCAAGACTGAGCCTCGCTGGAAAACTGCAGTCCCGTGTTTTTGCTGACCATTCCCCGGTGGCTGACGGCTGCCTGGGATGGGCGGCCGTCATTTCTCGAACGGTGTCAAACGCCGGCGCGGCGTGGCGGCGAGCGCCGCGTGACCCCGGACAGCGCGGTTCGGCCTCAGTCCAACTCGTACAGCGTCTGATCGACCTCCGGAGCCCGCAGTTTCTTGGCCAGCCCGCGGAGCCGGCCGCCGGATTCGGTATCGAGGAACGGTTCTTCGTCGTCCAGGAGATCCCCCATTTCCTGCTCGATCTGATCCGGGTCTTCCCCCGCCTCCATGCGGCGCATGGCCTCTTCCAGCTTGCCGTTCAGCGGCATTCCGGTCCGCTCGTACAGCTTGCGCATCAGCTGCGCCGCCTGGCGGGGATCGTCCTCGTCCAGCGCGCCCGCGTCGCATTCCAATTCCGCCATGACCTGCTCCAGTTTCGCTTCGTCCATTCCCGGCGGCAGATCGTGCTCGCCGCCCGCAGCCGCCGCGGGCTCCCGCCCCCCGCGGGCGACGGCGAACCGCGAGATCTCTCGCTGCAGCTTGGGCCTGCCGCAGCGCGGACAATTGGGCCGCGCCGTCGTGTTCACCCGGCGGGCCAGGAAACTGAAGACCGTATGGCAATCGCGGCAGTAGAATTCGTAGATCGGCACCTGCGTTCCTCCTGAAGTCAGACCAGCCCCCACTTCTTTCTCCAGAACCACTCGGCCGTCAGCAACGCGACCAGCAGCAACAGCAGTGTCCAGGCGTCGCGGCCCGTGTCGGCCAGTTGCCACTTCGTTTGCACTTCGATTTCCATCTCTGGCGGCCGATCGCGGATGTCCTCCAACAGCGCCGGCACCTGTTCTGGCGCCACGACGCGGCCGCCGAACGGCTTGGTCATGGCGGCCAACCGCGCCAGCTGGTCGTGATCGGCCGCGGGCGTGCTCAGTTCCACGTCGCGGTCGAAGACCAGGAATTCGCCGCGTCCTGTGCCGAGCGTCTTCCCGTCCCGGACCGCCGTTACCTCCAAGGTGTAATCGCCCGGCAGCGTCACCGTCTCGATGCTGCCCAGCCACTGGGCGTCGTCCCGCGTCATGGGGACCTCGCGGCGGCTGCCGTCCGGCAGGGTCACCTCGCAGCGCAACTCGGCCGCCGCGATCGGCTCGCCGCTGGGCGCATGCACGCCGGCCGTGAACGTCACGCGGGCCTCGGGCTGCAACCGCCGCTGGGCCAATTTGACCCACACCTGATCCTGCTCCCGGTCCTCGCGGCCCACCAGCCACAGCACCACCTGGCGCCAGAAACGGCGATGCACCGCGTCGAAGCCCTGCATGGCCCAGCGGTACGTCGAGTCGCCCGCCATCGCCACCACCCGGCCGCGGCCATACTCGCCGCTCACCAGCACAGGCTGCCCCGCGTCGCTTTCCGCCAAGACCTGCACGCCCGCGGCGTCCTTGACGCCCTGGAACCTGTTCGCGCCCGCCAAGGGAGGCAGCTGGCGCCAAACGGCCGCGCTGTCCCCGTCCAAGTCCAGGCTGACCAGCGGGTGAGAACGCGCGGGCCGGATTCGCAACGGACCGGGCCACTGCAAATCCTGGCGGATCGGCGCATCGAAGTCCTGCCGCTCCAGGCGATCCATCGTGATCGGCATGACGTCTGCCAACGGCGTGTCGCGGTAGCCCCCGGCGCCGTAGCTGTGATAGCCGCCCAAAAGCGCCAGTCCCTGGCCGCGTCCGACCGCCTCGGCCAGCAGCTGCAATTGCTCGTTGCCCAGCGCCGCCGCGTCCAGGTCGCCCAGGATGAACGCATCGTAGCGAACGTCGCGCAGGCGGCTTGCGACATCGACCGGCCACGTCTCGCGGCGACGCGCATCGATCCACAGGAACTCCAATTCCATGTCGGGAGAAGACTCCAGGACCCGCCGCAAAAAGAGTTGTTCCTCGCGGAGTTCGCCTTCCAGGTACAGGATCTTCAAGCCGCCCTCCAGCACGCGGAGAAAGGCACTCAGTTCATTGTTCTTCGTCACCAGCTCGCCGGGTTGCTCGGCGGCCTGCACCCGCAGTTTGTAGTTTCCCGGCTGCTTCGGCACGTAACGCAACTCAACCGCCACCTGGTCCCGTTCCCCGCGAGCCAGGACATTCACCGGCCCGACGGTTTCGACCTCGCCGCCCGGTTTTTCCACGAGCAGCTTGACGGGAATGGGTTGATTCGCACAGCCCCGAATTGCGATCGTGGCCGTCACCGGCAACTCGTTCTTGACGAACACCGTGTATTGGTCCTGCAGGCTCTCGACGGCCACGTCGCGGGCCTGGACGGCATCCATCGGCAGCCCGAAGGGGACCGCGTACAACGGACAGCCCTGCCGAGCCAGTTCGCGCCCCGCCTCAGGAATCTCCACGCTGGGCCGAAACGCGGTCTGCACCCCGTCGCCCAGAAGGACGACCCCCGCCAGTCGCTTGCCCAACTCCCGCTGCAACACGGCGTGCAGACTCGTGCCCAGGTCGGTCTGTTGGCCTTCCGGAGCGTTGGGCAGATCCAGCGAGGGGCCGGCCAAGTCCACCGGCCGTGCCTCGGCATCGTACCCGTAGAGCTTCACTTCCAAGCCCTTCGACAAGGCCTGCATCTGCGGCCAGGCCGCTTGCAGTGTCGCGCGCTGCGCGGACCAGCGGGTGGCCCCGGCAGACGCCTGGGGCAACTGCATGCTGCGGCTCTGGTCAAACAGGACAATCAGCACGGCGCTCTGCGGGCGGCGAGTCGTGTTGACGTGCGTAGGCCGCAACATGGCCAAGACGACCAGGACGATCACGCCCAGTCGCAGCAGGACCAGCGCCGTCCGCTGCCGCTTCGTCAAGCGGCGGAACGCGGGCCCGATTGCCAACAACACCACCAGCACGACCGCCGTGGCCGCCACGAGCGCGTAACTGTTCAGAATGGGCTGAAAGAACCAATGCGACACGTTGCTTCCCAGCTCCGGGCGGCGGTGCGATGCGAGGTGATCCGTGGTGAAGGGTCAGTGATCAGTGCTCAGCAATCGCTGAGTACCGATCAGTGACTACCCATCGCTTGCGCGTCAGCCGTCACCGCTCGCTGGTCACCTCGCCGATGTAAATGCTCTTCGCTCGCCGACAACGGGCACCCAACGGGATTTCGGCACTTCTTGCGCGTCGTGGATGAAGTCACGATTTCGGTGCCTGACCCCATTCTGATCACTGGTTCCCAATCGCCAGATTCGTTTTACGCAATCACCGAGTCGTAAATCCGCCACGTCTTGACCCGCTTCGCTCCGCCCCGCTCCAGCGTCGCCTTGGACAAGTGGTTGCTTTCCATCACCCAGGAAAACTCCGCCTCCTTCAGTCCGTACGCCAGCGCGTCCGGCAGCAGTTTGTTCAGCAGCACCAGCCCCAGCCCCCACTTCTGATACTCCGGGATCACGTTGGTGCTGACCAGTCGCACGCGGGGAATGGCCCGCCGGTTCCACAGCAGCCGGATGAATCCGAACGGGAACAGACGCCCGTCGATTTTCTTGATTCTCGGGTTGTAGTCCAGCAAACCGAACACCGCCCCGACCATCTTGCCGTCGACTTCCGCCGTCGCCGTCAGTTCGGGCACAATCAGCTGGCGAAGCCCCACGCTGGCGTGCTCGATCTCGGCTTCGGACATCGGCACGAATCCCCACGAGCCGACAAAGGAGCAATTGAAGACATCCAGGAACTTCCGCACGTCTTCTCGGAAGCGCGAACGGTCCAGGTTGCGGAGTTGGAAGTTGAAGCGGCGTTTCGATTCGTCGATGATGAACTGCAGCTTCTTGTCCAGGTGCTGCAGCATGTCCACATTTCCCCAGTAAGCGTACATTTCCTGGGATTTGCTGAATCCGCAGCCCTCGACTAACCGGGCGTAGAACGGCGGATTGTACGTCATCATGAACGTGGGCAAACTATCGAAGCCATCGATCAGGAGTCCGCACTCGTAATTCTGGGACGGGTTGACGGGCCCGCGCATTGCGGTCATCCCGCGGGAGGCGCACCACTGGCGGGCTGCGTCGAACAGCGCGGCGGCGACCTGCGAATCGTCGACCGACTCGAAAAAACCGAAGAATCCCCGGTTCTCTTTCGCATGCCTGTTGTGCGCATGGTTGATGATCGCCGCCACACGACCGCAGGGCTCCCCGCCGCGCAGAGCCAAGAACGTCTGAATCTCGGCTTCGTCGTAGAACGGATGCGGTTTATAGTTGAGCAGTTCCAACTGATTCTGACGCAGCGGCGGAACCCAGTTCGGATCGCCTCGATACAACTGCCAAGGAAGCTGAAAGAACTGTTTCTTCTGTTGCTTCGTGGCAACCGCCTGAACTTCGATGTCCGACATCCACTACCCCTTCTTATCGACGCAGCATTTCCCGCAAGCTTTGCTCCACGACGGCGGGATCGCTGACGATGGCGAAGGTGACTAGCGCCACCATGAGCAACCCGAAGAAAACCAAGCTGAATCCGTACGGATTGGGCGAACAGGAAACGCCCTGAAGCCCTTTGACCAGACCTCGCTCCAGCCGGCGCCAGCCAGCGAAACTCTGGTGGGGTCCCGAAGAGACCAACTGCACGTTCCGCATGGCCAGAAACGGTTCGATGAACAGTTGCACCCCCAGTCGCGGCAGCACCAGGCATTCGCCCGCCCAACGCGCATCCGGATCGAGATCCGACACGACGTTGGCCAGCATCGGACGCAGTTGGTCGACGGTCATATTGTAGAGCACCAGCCGCGGCCTTCGCACCAGCGTCAAAAGGACGACCAGCAGCGCATACAGCCCGATCAACATCAGCCAGACGAAGCCGCCCAACCGCTCCACGGCGGCTTCAGGAAAGAAAAGCTCCAGCGGCCCCACGACGACCAGACCGCTGATTCCCATGGCCAGCGCAGCCAAGTCCCGTCCGCCGGTAGTGAACAAAGGGCGAGACGCGAGATTGACCAGCCCCAACAGCAACACGTAGGCGGCCAACGGAGTCAGCGCGATGCCAAGCCGCAGCGGATCCACTAATGTATCCTTCCAGAGCGAATCGAAGGCGTGCAATCAACCCGTTTCGTCGCGAATTCTACCCGTCGGAGCCTCGCTGGTCAACGCGGCTCTCCTGCGCAAGTTCAACAATATCAACGAGTTCAGCGGCTCTCTGCCCCCCGCCTTGCGAAATCGCGACTCGGACGGTTGCGTCGTCGGAAACGCAGGCCCAAAATTTGAAGCAACCCCGTCGGCAATCCGATCCAGAAGCCGAGATTGCTTTCCTTTCCTTTCGCAGGACACCTGTCATGAGCCCCCTCGCATCTCAACCGCCTGCTGGGCAGCCTGAACAATGGATCGCCAAGATCCCGCTTTCCAATGGGCTTTCGTTCTATCTGCCTTCCCAGACGATGCATGGCGCGGCCCGCTTCCTGATCACCGAGATATTCCGAAAGCACCGCTATGCCCACCCCGGCTTCGAACTCCGACCGACGGACACCGTTGTCGACGTCGGTGCCAACATGGGCCTGTTCACCCTTTGGGCTGCCCCCCAGGTGCCCCAAGGCTGCGTCTTGGCCATCGAGCCGACCAACGTCATCGATTGCCTGAAGATGAATGTCCGCCTCAACTCCCTGCTGAACGTCATCCCCCTGAAAACCGCAGTCGGTGGCGTGCAGCAGTCGATGGGCTTCGTCGAGTATCCGGGCTTCAACATCGTCACGCATCAGGTCGGCATCCGGCCGGCTCTGGTGACCCGTTTGCTGATTTGCCTGCTGTACCGCCGCTACCGCCAGGAACCGGTGCGTGCGACCGTTGCTTGTGAACCCTTGGCGAAGATCCTGGACGAGGCACACCTGGACGTTGTCAATCTCCTCAAGATGGACTGCGAAGGCGGCGAGTACGAGATCTTCCGCAGCCTGCCCCAGGAGTATTGGCATCGGATTGAACGCGTCGCTCTGGAGTTCCACGAGCTGCGCAAAGACCAACGGCACAGCGAATTGGTCCACTGCCTCAAGAAGGCGGGCTTCGAGGTGGAAGTCCGCCGGAGGCTATTCGACTACTACTTCTTGCGCTACGGTGAAATCTGGGCTCGATCCCGCCGGCTGTAAGTCTTTCCAACGGGCGGTCCGGTCACAACGGCGGTGTCAGCGTGGTTCTTTACGTGCTTGGCGTTGAGCGTTTAATCGGTCCTGTTCGGGCATCATGAATCGCGGCCTCCAATTCCAGCAGTCTCTGTTTCATGGCAACGCCCCCGGCGCCTGAATATCCCCGCAGCGCCCCCGTCGAGCCGACGACGCGATGGCAGGGGATGACCAGGGGCACTGGGTTGCCCGCCATGACGGTGCCGACGGCGCGGGCCGCGCCGGAAAAACCGGCTTTTGCCGCCAATTCTCCGTAGCTGAGTGTCTGTCCGTAAGGGATTCGGCGGCATTCCTCCAGCACGCCACGCCGGAACACAGACGTCTCGTCCAGGGCAACGGGAACGTCCAGGAAATCATCCCGCCGCCCTGCCGCGTAGGCCTGAATCCGCTTGGCGAAACGGCGGACCGGGTCGCCCGCCGCGTTGGGATTCTGGCCGATGTCGTGCCAGCCGGAAACCGGCACGCAGGCCAGATCCTCAACCGCGCCCGCCGCTTCCGCTCCGCTGGACCAGCCGAATGCCAAGGCGCACAATTGCCGCTCGTGCCACTGGACGGCCACCCAGCCAAGTGCGGACGGAAAGACGTAGACGGGAGGCGGGTCGGGTTCGGGACGGCGGTCTTGAGACATCTTTGGGTTCCGCGGCCGCGGTGGGAAGAACGCCAGACGCGGTGTCCGCTGTGCGAGTCACAGGATGTTCGGGCGCAGGGTCTTTGACAGCGATAGCGGTGTCATTCTATACTGAACCATCGCAGGCAACCAAGTCGGGCGCAATGCGGAGGTCGGCTGTCGCGAGTGCCTGGCTCGGTTCCCAAGGAGGACGCCATGAGTCACTACGGTTCGCTGAGTGACGATTACTACATAAACATGAATCTGAACACGGAGATGGATCTGCCCCAGTCGCGGGAGACGGTGCTGCATTTCTTCGAACAGATTCAAAAACGCTATCCGGCCATGCGCAATTTCTACGGCCGGGAACGCGGCGAATTCGTGTTGGAGGAAGAAAAGGACCAGGGCACCTACCGCTGGGCTTCCGTCGAACCGCGCCGCGTGTGCTCCGGACACGTCAATCCCGAAACGCCGCAGGAAGCCTTCCGGCAACACGAACTGGCGCTGGAACTGGCGCCGTACGCGCTGTCCGTCAGCCCGCTGGATTGCGAATCGCTGAACATCATGTACGGATTCGATTTCACGTTCCGGGGAAACCACAGCCAGTTGCTGGTCGAAGCCCTCGGACTGGCACCGGCGATGGAACGTCTGCTGGAGATTCCGGGCGCGATGGTGTTGGGCAACGAGCCCGCTTTACAGCTGGCCTTGGACGAAGACTGCCGCATTCAGTGCCGGCTGAGCTTCGAGACCCGCACCACGCCCTACCACGTGCGTACGGGTGAATACCCGGAGGATCAGTTAAGCGTCTACTTCACCGCCCGACGCTACGGCAGCCTGGATCCGGGAGAGACCTACGTCAGCGCCATGCATCGCTTGGCGAACCTGTGTACCGAATTGGTCGACAGCTACGTGGCAGAAAACGTCCTCAAGCCGCTGCAGCGGGCGATCGCAATCCGCTAGGCCGCCGGGACTTGGCGTCAGCGGCGGGACTTGGCGTCAGCGGCGGGCAAGCCGGCACGATCCGGGATGGTTCTTGGGGTCGGTCCCGAAGCGGCGGCTAGTGCCGGGCCGCTCAGGTGCTTGCCTCCTTCGAGAAATAACTGTCGCCTCGTCAAAGCAGCCATCACACTCCGCGGCAACGGACGCCGAAACAACTTCCCCCGGGCATGTAGCCCCCAAACACAAGGACAGGAAAGAAAGGGCCATTTTGGCTTTTTAGCGCAACCCGGCAGCAAGCCAAGGCACCAGCTGACTAGCAAGGTGCAGTCTACACCTACGTTGGGGGGATATCGCCTCCTCTTCGCCACCACGCTGCTTGCCAGCGTGGAGCGGTGTTCAAGACCAGATATCTGCACCAAATCGGCTGCTTCGCCACCACGCTGCTTGCCAGCGTGGAGCGGTGTTCGAGACCAGATATCTGCACGAAATCGGCTGCTTCGCCACCACGCTGCTCGCCAGCGTGGAGCGGTGTTCAAGACCAGATATCTGCACGAAATCGGCTGCTTCGCCACCACGCTGCTCGCCAGCGTGGAGCGGTGTTCAAGACCAGATATCTGCACGA
>Ga0209313_1000968_pt1 | contig 20046 bp, 10 predicted proteins | sample BioC13SIPDNA_3_FD_185748 | JGI IMG/M metagenome (GOLD analysis project Ga0209313, IMG submission 185748) | Anaerobic biogas reactor microbial communites from Washington, USA - Biogas_R2_B C13 SIP DNA (SPAdes) (version 2) | ecosystem: Engineered > Bioreactor > Anaerobic > Unclassified | place... | reverse complement strand
AGTGCCCTTTTCCGCTCCCGGGACCCAGCCCTTCGGGCTGCTTGAACTTGGTGCCGATGGCCGGAATTTCCAGCAGAAAAGAGAGGTCTCCCTCCGGGAACGGGGGATGGGTCCCGCCTGACACATGTTTAGGCTTCGCCGGTGTGAAAAGCCGGAAGTACAGGTTGGGGGTTCCGGAAATCACCGTGAAATCCGATTCGGTGTTTTTCAGGGTGGCCCAGTAAAGATGGCCATGATACCCCTTGAATTCAGGATAAACCAGGTTATTGAAGCTCTCCCCGGTGACGGTGTTGTTGTAAGCTTTCTCCCACACCCCGAAGGTGCTGCCCTTCAGCCGGTTCTTCCATACCCGGTAAGGCCCGCTGCCCATCCACCGCACGCCGGTGCACTTCTCCTCAGGATAGTTGAACGATATCCCCAGATAATCGATCTGGCTGGCCCATCTATGCAACGGGCTGGCTTCGAGTTTCAGCACTCCGTTCCGGAAGAGCGTCCAGGTCATCCGCTCAGGATAGTGGTCGGTGGTGATTTCAAAGACGAAATTCCCTTCCCCATCTTTTCCCCACTTCGTTCCGGTTATTTTCGAGGGAACGCCCACCGGCTTCGGTCCGCCCGTCAGCGAGATTTTCCCCTCCTTGTTCTTCACGGCCAGAAGTGTCCCGTCGGCTTTGGCAAAGGTGATTTCCAAGCCGGCAACCGCCGCTGTGACCGCCTCTGCACTTTCCCGGAAGTCAATGTCGCCCTTTTGCCGGAAGATGAAATCTTGCTCTTCCCGGACGGAAATGTCTCCTGCATCCCCGTTTGTGATACCGCCTGCATCCCGGGTGGCTCTGTCTCGCTCTTGCTGACTGGTGATGTCGCCCGTTTCCCGGCTGATGATTTCGCCTGTTTCCAGCGAAATGAGGCTTGTTGCCCGGCGCCTGATGTTCTCCGGATTCCGGGAGGGTATACCCGACTCTTGCCGGGTAAACCTTTCTTCTTTGCCACCTGAGTGACCCTTTTGACCAACTTCAGTCACTTCACCCCCGGGCGACTTCAATATCTCCTCTGCCTTTTCCCACGGCTGCACCACCGGCCAGCTCCAGGTGAAGAGTTCGTTTCCGTGCGGACCGGTCGCAGTTAGGTAAAAAATGTCGGCACCGGCCAGGGCTTCATCCAATTTGATCCTTCCACCGGAACCTTCCCCCGCATCGATCTGCACCACCGAGGTTTCTCCCGGTCCGGCGTCGGGTCCCGGCATCATCCCGCTCCCGGTAATGGTTTCTTCCGGAGTGTTAAAGCCGGTTTTTACGGCCTTCCAGGTGAAGGTGCAGTCGTTCAGGTTGGTATAAATGTATTTGTTTTCCAGAAAAAGACGGCCGTCCCAGCGGCGGGTGATGGTGACGGGTTTTACTTGCACCGGCGACCAGATCTCCCTGATGGTGTAAAAACTGCCCTCCTTCTCACGGTGGGGACCCAGGATGCCGTCGGGAGCCTGGTTGTTCACGGCATCATAAACCAGGCTGTCCATGTCGGTACGCAGGATGGCCTCGTCGGCCAGCACCCACAGGAATCCCCCGGCATGGAGGGGGGAAGTCTCATAATTCCGCCAGTAAGCCTCAAGCCCGGCCCCGTGTCCGCCGTCATACAACCCATGCAGCAGTTCCGTGGCCATAAACGGATCGTTGCCGTTGCCGTACCGCCCGATGGCGTAGTCGAAGGCGGGGTAGTGGTGGGTGTCGGCGCCGTTCCGCAGCAGCCACGGGTAGAGTACCGGCCGCTTCTGGATGTCGTACTCGTGGAATCCCTTCTCGTTGGCAAAATCCCAGCCCCCTTCGTTGCCATGGTCCCAGATCACCACACTGGGGTGGTTCTCATCTTTCAGGATGGTCTCGCGCACCAGTTTCGGCCCCACAAGGGTGTCATAGGCATCCTGCCAGCCCGTCACCTCGTCGAGAACAAAGAGTCCCAGCGAGTCACACAACTCCAGGAAGCGCCGGTCAGGCACATAATGGGAACAGCGCACGGCATTCATGTTCATCTCCTTGATCAGCCGGATATCGGTCAGCAGGTGCTCCTCGCTGAGGGCCCTTCCGGTTTCGGGCCAGAAAGAGTGGCGGTTCACCCCCTTGAAGACCACCTTCCGGCCATTCACATAAAAGCCGTCGTGTTTTCGTAGTTCCACCGTGCGGAAGCCGATGCGCTCCATCACCTCGTGCAGTACTTCGTCACCCTTCAGGAGGGTGATTTTCATCGTATACAGCGTAGGCCACTCGGGATTCCAGGGTTTGATGTGTTCGAACTTTCCGGAAATCACCGAGGAAACGGCTCCCTCCGGAAGCTTTTCATGCACCGGTTCTCCGATAGGATTCCCTTGCAGGTCAAAGAGTTCCACCGTGACCCTGGCATCTGAAGGGGTGGGGGTGTGTTCAATCAGTGTGCGGAAGGTGCCGTTGCCCCGGGCATCGATGGCGGTGCGGCTCATATGGATGTCGGGCAGGATTTCGAGGAATACCGGCCGGAAGATCCCCCCGAAGATCCAGAAGTCGGCCTGCCGCTCGGCACAGTTCACCGATTCATTCGCCGAATGTTTGGTCACCCTGACTTCCAGCAGGTTGGACCGGTTGAATTTCAGCAGAGGCGTGATGTCGTATTTGAAACGGTAGAAGGCTCCCTGGTGGATGGGACCCGCCACCCTGCCGTTGATTTTCACTTCGGTGTCGGTCATCGAGCCGTCAAAGACGATCTGCACGGTTTTGCCCCTCCAGGCGGCGGGAACGTCAAACCGATAGCGGTATAATCCTTCCTCCTGTCCCAGTTTTATGTTTTTGTCGCGCCAGTCGTGGCCGTAATTATAAGTTCCGAAACCCTGCAACTCCCAGTTCGACGGCACCGGAATGGTGGTCCACCGGCCGCTGTTCCGCCCATCGGTGCAGAAAAACTCCCACTCCACGGGCGTGGCGGCATCCCTTCCCGAGAGATAGACGATTTGAGTAGCCTGCGTGCTGACAGCAGCCGGTGCAGGGAGAGGGACGATCCGGGTAGCCTGCGGGCTGACAGTAACCTTTCCGGGGAAGTGGTCGTTCCGTGTGGCCTGCGGGCTGACAGTAACCTTTCCGGGGAAGTGGTCGTTCCGTGTGGCCTGCGGGCTGACAGTAACCTTTCCGGGGAAGTGGTCGTTCCGTGTGGTCTGCCGGTTGACAGAAACCTTTCCGGGGAAGTGGTCGTTCCGGGTGGCCTGCGGGCTGTCTGCTTCCTCAGCAGGAATTTGACCGATCAGGTGAGTATGCTGAAAGATAGCCTGTGGCAGTGCTCCATCAATTCCCGATGAATGTGCCATCTGGGAGGTCACCGGAAAGAAAGCAGCATCTTCGGTGGTAGTGGCCATTTGGCCGGACTGCGGAATAGATGCTTCATTTCCGTTTTGATAAACGGCGTGCGTCGTTTGGGCACTTATCATGCCATGGGTCAGAAAGAGAAGTACCAGGAGCACCAGTTCAGAGCCTTTCACCGCAGCAGCCAGAGCAGAAATTTTCATCGGGTCAGAAATTTGGATTGTATCCAGTAAAAATAGCATCTTCTTCTGGACTTGCCTGAATGGGGTCACTTTATCTTCCAGGAAAATCCACCGGTGACAGCTGCTTGTCATTCCTCAGAAACGTACTCCAGAAGATCACCCGGCTGACAATCCAGGGCTTTGCAAATGGACTCCAGTGTGCTGAAGCGGATGGCTTTGGCCTTTCCGGTCTTTAATATCGAAAGATTGGACAAGGTCAGATCAACTCTCTCTGAAAGCTCATTGAGGCTTATCTTCCGTTTGGCCATCATCACATCCAGATTTACTATGATCGGCATGGCTTACACTGTTAAATCGTTTTCATTTTGGATTTCTACCCCTTTTCTGAAAATGCTCGCAATCACATAGATGACGGCAGCCATAATGATAAAGGCCTGACCGTCTCCCCAGAATTGGTTCAGTTTATCAACCTCAAATCCGTGTTGCTGCAAATATCTGGTTGTTTCACGGGCAAAATAACTCATGAGTCCGATCGATAACGTATAATAACTGATGTGTGTGATTTGTGCCACAGCCACCATGTTGAAGGGCTTGGCCAGATTAAAATTCATCATAAGTTTAATGACCACATAAAAAAGGTGGGCTTTCATAACCGCAATGACCATGAGTAAAGTGTACATGGCGAAATAAGCCACCTGGCTGCGGGCATACATCTCACTGAGGTCCAGTTTCTGATAGAGGTGATGGATGACTGCAGGCTTGAAGAGGCTGTAGATAAAATTGACAATAATCCCTCCGGCCTCGATGCTCAACCCGACGAATATGATCCACACGATCACGTGTAATCCTTTAAATACTAAGTCGCTTCTTTTTGACATGATCTTTATTTGTTGGAATGATGTGGCAAAGATGATAAATATTTATTGAAAAACAATAAAAATGGATTAATAATCAGGATTGACTTTCGAAAAAGTTATCCGGGACCTTTCCCCGACAAAACCCTTTATGCCTCCTGACCCTCTATTAAAAACAGCTATACAACCCCCGCTGGCCCCGTGCGGCCTGGTCAATGGTACTATAGATAACTATTTGTTTATGAGGTTGTTAATTTCGTGGTTCCGCAGGAAAATGCCACATATACGCCTTGTATAGTAAATGTATAGAAACATAGCATGTTCCTGTCACTTATTTTTATATAGCGAACCTATGCACCTGTTAATGCAATTAACATAATATACCAGTAAACAAATAAACATGAAAAAACTAATCTTACTGCAAATCCTTCTTTTCTTCTCACTCTCCCTGTTTGCCCAGGCGAACCGTGTGACTACGGAGAAAAAAGAAGACGGCTGGAGACTCCTGGTCAATGGGGCTCCCCTCATGATTAACGGCATGAACTGGGATTATTTCCCTGTCGGCACCAACTACTCCTTCAGCCTGTGGAACCAGTCCGACGACTTCATCCAGAAAGCGCTCGATGATGAGATGTCGTTGCTGAAGAACATGCATGTCAACACCATCAGGGTGTATACCGGCATCCAGCCCAAATGGATCAGGTATATTTACGAGAATTACGGCATTTACACCATGCTGAACCATTCCTTCGGAAGGTATGGCCTTACCCTCGACGGGGCCTGGGCACCCAATACCGACTACTCCGATCCGCGTGTCAGGGAACTCCTTCTGAAGGAAATCAGGCAACTGGCGCAGGAATACAAGGACACGCCGGGATTGCTGTTCTATCTTCTGGGAAATGAAAACAACTACGGCCTCTTCTGGAGCGGTGCCGAAACCGAAGACATCCCGATGGAAGACCGGGAGTCGACACACAGGGCTGAGCACATGTACAAGCTCTTCAATGAGGCGGCCGTCGCCATGAAAGCCATCGATTCCAACCATCCTGTGTCGATTTGCAACGGCGATTTGTTGTTTCTCGACATCATCAACAGGGAATGCAAGGATGTGGATATTTTCGGGATCAATGTATACCGGGGTATTTCGTTTACCGATCTCTTCGACCGGGCCCGAAATGAATATGGCAAACCTGTCGTGCTGACCGAGTTTGGCACCGACGCTTTCAATGCCCTCACCAAGGAAGAGGCCCAGAAGGAGCAGGCCCTCTACAATCTGGCCAACTGGAAGGAGATCTATGAGAATGCCGCAGGTATCGGCAAAGCCGGCAACGCCATCGGCGGTTTCACTTTTCAGTTCAGCGACGGATGGTGGAAATTCGGCCAAACGAAAAGCCTCGACATCCACGATGCCCATGCGTCCTGGGTCAACGGAGGCTATCTTTTTGACTACGCCCCCGGCGAAAACAATATGAATGAAGAGTGGTTCGGCATTTGCGCCAAAGGGCCGACCAATGCCAAAGGGTTTTACACCCTCTATCCGAGAGCTTCCTACTACACCCTGAAAGAGGCCCACCAGCTCAATCCCTATGCCGGCGGAGTTACCCTCGAAACCATTCAGACCCATTTCAACGGAATCCAGGTGGTGGAGTCGGTCCTGAAGGCCCGGGGCGACAAGGGTGCCCAGGACAGCGAAAAAGTCAAGAAGATTTCCCTGAGCCGCCTTAGCGCCCAGTTCACCACCTTCAACACGGGAGGCAGCCTGATCTCCACCCCCAAAGATCCCGTTCCCGGAAACACCACCTATCCCAACAAACTCGGCTTCGACCAGTTGCAGTCCTTTTACATCGGGGTGGAAGCCAACCCGGCCCCCAACTTCAGGGCCAATGTCGAGGTGAACATCCTGGGGGATGTCGCCCAGAATCCCATCGACCAGATCTTCTATGAGAACAGGGGCAGACCCGTGGTCGTCAAGGGAGAGAACGGCAACCTCACCCTCAAGTCTGTCGACAGGGTGCAGGTGTATAACGCCAGCTATGAATGGAACCACAAGCTCTTCGACCTCACGGGATTTTACCGCACCGGCCATTATCACTGGGGTTACGAGGGCGACTTCTTCGGCCTTTATCCCGAAGCCAACTATGGCCCCAATATCGATATTTACAATGGTATCGCCCCCTTCGGCTTTGAAGCCGCCGGCAAGCGGAGTTTCAAGAATTTCAAGCTGGCCTTCGGTCCGCAGCTCTGGTGGGGGGCCAACCCTGCCATCTTGCTGAAATACGGCACTTCCCTGGGAAAAATAAACCTCACGGGGATCTTCCATGAAGACTTCGCCCAGCTGGGGGCCACCGAAAGCTCCTTTGCCATTCCCCAGCCGAGAACCCGGAGGGTGACCCTCCACCTCAACCGGACTTTCAACAAATTCGGAATGGAAATTGGCGGCATCTGGGCCGGACAGCCCCTCCAGGGAAGGATCTTCCAGGCGGTAAGGGGCGAAGAGGGGAATTACACCGTCTACCAGGATGAGATCAGGGCTGAAGACAATTTTGGCGGCAAGGTCAAACTCACCTACAAAGGCGGGCGCTTCAACTGGTATGCCCAATCGGCGGCCATGGGTCTGGTGGCTCAGGGCGGCGCCGACCAAACCCTCACCTTCACCGGCTGGAAACTCAAAGACAGTGGCAGCGGAAACCAGTACAATTTCCTGTCGGGATTCACCTATCTCATCGGAAATGTGCAGGTGGCTCCCAACTTCTTATGGCAGAAACCTATCGAGGGGCCTATCCCTTCAGGCGTAGCGGCTCCCGGCCGCCCCAGGAACATCCTCGACGATCCCTTTGTGGTGCGCTCCAACCGGGAACAGATGGCGGCTGAAATCCTCTTCACCTGGGATCCCACCCCGGGAACCTGGATGTACGACTGGGACAGCGACCGTTCTGAAGACGCCGGACTGGCCATGAGCCTCGGTTTCGTATACCGTCATCTCCCCACCACCCAGGATGCCGCCGTGGGAATCCTCCCCGACGGCCGCACCATCTTCGCCTTCCCCGGTGCACCCCCGGCTCAGGACCTCTGGGAAGTCCACTCCCGGATCGTCTCCAAAATCAACCATAACTTCGGATTCATCGCCAACCTCTATGCCGGCGATGCCCAGGCCAACGGCAGCGACGACCGCCTCATCAGAAGATACGGGGTAGATCTCCGGGCGATTTACAAGGAACTCAAACTTACCTCCTTCGCCAGAATCAACGACTGGGGCCCTTACGACTACCACCGCGATTACAACCTCACCTTCCCCCTCCAGCTGATGGCTGACCTCTCTACCTCCCTCAAGAAACCCGACTGGTTCGACCTCCCCGATACCAACATCGGCATCAGAGCCACCTACCGCACCCTCAACCAGTATTCACCCCGTTATTCGCCGACACAGAAAATCGACGGCAGCGGAGAACTGGTGCCCGACCCTGAGGCCATCGGCTTCGACAACGGCAATGAATGGGAAATCAGAACATACGTGCGCATCAATATCGGTAAATAAAAAATCAAGCATATGAACTCACCTATTCTTTTCAACCTGAAGAAATATCTTCCCGCGGCGCTGCTGGCCTTCCTTCTGGTGGCCTGTGAACGCGACCTGGAAGAGTTGAAGCCCGCTGCCTTCCCCACCAATCCCGAAGTGTTCATCGACGGGTTCAGCGCCGGCTTGAACTATGCCGTGTTCGGGGGTGCTTCACCCTCCGCCTTTGACGTCGACAACCAGGTGACCTGGAACAACTCCTCCGCCTCTATGCGGTTCGACGTCCCCAATGCCGGCGACCCCTCGGGCGCCTATGCCGGCGGGGTCTTCTTTACCTCCACGGCCCGCGACCTCTCGGGATACAACGCCCTCACCTTTTATGCCAAAGCCTCCCAGTCGGCAACCATCGGCCTGATCGGTTTCGGCAACGACATGGGACCCTCCACCTACCAGGTCTCCATCTCCGACCTGCAGCTCTCCACAGGATGGAAGAAATTCATCATCCCCCTGCCTGACCCCTCCCGCCTGACCGCCGAACGCGGCATGTTCATCTATTCTGCCGGGCCCGTTGACGGAAAGGGATTTACCTTCTGGGTCGACGAACTGAAATTTGAACAGCTGGGAACCATCGCCCACCCGCATTTCACCATCCTCAACGGCCAGGAACAAGTGGAAACCTCTTTCACCGGAGTCTCCAAAACCATCGGGGGGCTCTCGGGGATTTACAACCTTCCCTCCGGTGTCAACCAAACCATCAGCCTGTCTCCCGCCTATTTCCAGTTCCTCTCCTCCGACCCGTCCATTGCCACGGTCGACGCCTCCGGAAAAGTCCTCATCGCCGGTGGCCCGGGGAATGCCGTGATCACCGCCAAAGTCGGCGAGGTGACGGCCGACGGTTCCTTTACCGTCCAATCACAGGGCGTATACCAGCATGCCCCGACCTCATCCCAGGATGCCGATAAGGTCATCTCCATCTTCAGCGACGCCTATGCCAACATCCCCGTTAACTATTACAACGGCTACTGGGCCCCTTACCAGACAACCCTTTCGGCCGACTTCGACGTCAACGGCGACCATGTCCTTAACTATACCGACTTCAACTTCGTGGGCATCGAATTCAGTTCTCCTACAGTGGACGCCACCTCCATGACCCATCTCCACGTGGACCTCTTCATCCCCAATGCACTGGCGGCCACAGGTCAGATCCGGCTCGAACTGGTCGATCTGGTAGCCAACGTGACGGGGACCTCCACACGCAGCATCACGCCGGCGCAGACCCAACAGTGGCTCAGCCTTGACATTCCCCTGGCCAGTTTTTCAGGACTGAGCAAAAGAACCAACCTGGGCCAGCTCATCTTCGTCGATGTCAACAACAACATTTCAGGTTTTTACGCTGATAACATCTATTTCTACAATGCCAGCACGGCTCCGGCGGCACCCACCACCCAGGCGCCGGTGCCCACGCACCCTGCCGCCAACGTGATCAGCGTTTACAGCGACGCCTATTCCTCCATTACGGGGACCGACATGAACCCCAACTGGGGCCAGGCCACGGCCGTATCGGTGGTGCAGGTGCAGGGTAACAACACCCTCAAATATGCCGGCCTTAATTACCAGGGCATTCAGCTGGGATCCAGCCAGAATGTCTCTGCCATGGCCTATTTGCACCTCGACTACTGGTCAGCCACCTCCACCTCCCTGAAAGTGTTCCTGATCAGTCCGGGCCCCGTGGAAACCGCCTATACCCTGCAGGTCCCCACCACCGGATGGAGAAGCCTCGACATCCCGTTGTCCTCCTTCGCACCGGTGAATATGAGCGATGTCATCCAACTTAAATTCGAAGGGAACGGCGACATCTTCCTCGACAACATCTATTTCCGCAAAAATTAATAACCAGCCATCACCTGGCATTTAAAACATGTGCAAAATGAAGACATTGACAAGATACGCGGGGAAGGCCTTCCCCTGCATGCTTCTGCTGGCGGTCATGGTGTTTTTCGTGAGCTGCGAAAAAGACGATTTTCAGAAACTGGAGAAGCGCAACTGGCAGCTGACCTGGAGCGATGATTTCGAAGGGCCGGCGGGACAGCTCCCCGCTTCAGCCAATTGGGTTTTCGACATCGGCACCGGTGACGGGGGATGGGGCAATGCCGAACTGCAGAGCTATACCAACGCTCCCGCCAACGTGTCGCTCGACGGCCAGGGTAACCTGGTTCTCACCGCCATTCAGGAGGGAAACCGCTTCACTTCGGCCCGTATCAAAACCCAGGGGTTGTTCGCCCAGAAATACGGCCGCTTTGAGGCCCGCATAAAAACCCCTTACGGCCCCGGCTTATGGCCGGCATTCTGGATGCTCGGCGAAAGCGTCACCACCACAGGCTGGCCCCAGTGCGGCGAAATCGACATCATGGAACTCAAAGGCCAGGAACCCCATATCATCCACGGTACCATCCACGGCCCCGGTTACTCGGGCGGAAACCCCATCACCAAAAGCTACGCCCTGATCAATGACCGCTTCGACGCCGGATTCCACCTCTATGCCGTAGAATGGGACCAGGATAAAATCGACTTCTTCGTCGATGACTACCTCTACCAGCGCATCAAACGCGACGAGGTGCCCGGGGAATGGGTCTATGACCAACCCTTCTTCATCCTCCTCAACGTGGCGGTGGGGGGCAACTATGTCGGATTCCCGACAGCCCAGACCCCCTTCCCCCAGAAAATGACCATCGACTACGTCAAAGTCTACCAGGAAGTGAATTGACCAATCACCCGGTTGTTGTATTAACCCTTATCCCTTTTAATATTATTATTATGAAGGATTTCATCCCTGAAGACGCCCCACGCGGTGCTGCAACGCCGGAACTGCAGGAAGTGGTTTTCGAAAAGGAAAGCTATCTCAGGATTACAGACCACGATGCCATCCGCCCCTTCTTCATGAGCATCGTCAGTGATTCGGATATCTGGATGTTCATTTCGAGCAACGGCGGACTGACGGCAGGCCGTAAAAACCCGGAATACGCCCTCTTTCCCTATTATACCGACGACAAGATCACCGAGTCGGCCGACATCACCGGAAGTAAAACCCTCTTCCGGGTCACCCGCGGCGTGAAAACCTTTGTCTGGGAACCTTTCTCGGAACGGTTTACAGGGAAATATGCCCTCAGCCGCAACCTCTGGAAAAGCGTCTATGGCAACAAAATCCTTTTCGAGGAGGTCAACCATGATCTGGAGCTGACCTTCAGAGTGCAGTGGTGCCCGTCGAAAAAATTCGGGTTTGTGAAGAAGAGCGTTCTGATCAACGCGTCAGGCGCCGATTGCCCTGTTACCCTGCTTGACGGTATCCAGAACATCATGCCCTACGGGGTGCCTTCCTCCCTGCAGGCGACCACCAGCAACCTGGTCGACGCCTATAAGAGAAGTGAGCTGGAACCCCTGTCAGGCATGGGGATTTTTGCCCTGAGCGCCATCATTGTCGACAAGGCTGAGCCCAGCGAAGCCCTGAAGGCCAACATCGCCTGGTCACTCGGATTGGACCGGCCCCTGCGCCTCTTGTCATCCCTGCAACTCGATCGTTTCCGGAGAAACCAAAAGGTGACCGGTGAAACCGATGTCAAGGGAGAAAAGGGGGCTTATTTCGTCTCTGCGGAAATCAACCTTCCCCCGCATGGGGAGAAACAGTGGAAAATCGTGGCCGACGTCAACCTGAACCATGCCCAGATCATCGCCCTTTGTCATGCCATCAGGGAAGAGCAAAACCTCGATGCCCTGGTTCAGCAGGATATCGACGCCGGCACCCGGAAGCTGATTCAGCTCGTGGCGGGTGCCGACGGCCTGCAATGCACCGCCGACGACCTCCGCAACACCCGTCATTATGCCAATGCCCTGTTCAACATCCTGCGCGGAGGCGTCTTCGCCGACCAGTACAGCATTAAAAAAGCCGATTTTGCCGGGTACCTGGCCAAAGCCAACCGGGAGGCCGCAGCCCGCCACCACGCGATGATCGAAAGCCTGGAAGAACGGGTCAGCCTCTTCTCCCTCAACGAACAGATCCTGAAAACCGGAGACACCGACCTGATCAGGCTCTCCATGGAATACCTCCCCCTCAAATTCAGCCGCCGCCATGGCGACCCCAGCCGCCCCTGGAACTATTTTTCCATACACATCCAGGACGAAACCGATGGCTCCGAAATCCTCAACTATGAGGGGAACTGGAGGGACCTCTTCCAGAACTGGGAGGCCCTGGCCCATTCCTATCCCGGATTCATCGACGGAATGATTTTCAAGTTCCTGAACGCCTCCACCTTCGACGGATACAATCCCTACAGGGTCACCAAAGACGGCTTCGACTGGGAAACCATCGAACCCGACAACCCCTGGTCCTACATCGGCTACTGGGGCGACCACCAGATCATTTACCTCCAGAAGTTCTTCGAGATCTGTGAGAAATTCCATCCCGGTACCCTGCAAACCCTCTTCGACAAGGAGTGGTTCGTGTATGCCGCTGTGCCCTATCTCATCAAACCTTACGGGGAAATTCTCCAAAACCCGAAATCAACCATCGGCTTTGACCACCAGTGGGATGCCGCCATCAGAAGCCGCCGCGACACCCTGGGGGCCGACGGCGCCCTGCTGGCCACCGAAGATGGAAAGATCCACCATGTGACCTTCCTCGAGAAGATCCTCGCCACCGTGCTGGCCAAAGTCTCCAATTTCATCCCCGAAGCCGGCATCTGGATGAACACCCAGCGCCCCGAATGGAACGACGCCAACAACGCCCTCGTGGGAAACGGCGTCTCCATGGTCACCCTTTGCTATCTCCACCGGTTCATGAAGTTTTTCCGGGCCACGCTCGAAAAGTCAGAATCCGGCACTTTCCATTTTTCGGCGGAACTCTCTGAATACTTCCTCGAAGTGGGGGAGGCCCTCCGGGAGTTCAGCCCCCTCTTATCGGGGAATTTCAGCGACACACAGAGAAAAAAACTGCTTGACCTCCTGGGAGGGGCCGCTTCCGACTACCGCCAGAAAATTTACCATCAGGGTTTCTGGGGCGGAAAAACCGCCGTCACCCTGTCCGTCCTGAAGGAATTTGCCGATCTGTGCCTCGGATTCATCGAACACACCATCCGCAGCAACAAGAGAGCCGACAAGCTCTACCATGCCTACAACCTGATGACCGCCACCGGAACGGGGGTCTCGGTGGCCCATCTCGGCGAAATGCTGGAAGGGCAGGTGGCCGTCCTGAGCTCTGGCTATTTGAGCCCTGCGGAAGCCCTGGAAGTACTCGATGCCATGAAGGAAAGCCCCCTCTTCCGGAAAGACCAGTACAGCTATCTCCTCTATCCCAACAAGAAGCTGCCCGGGTTCCTGCAGAAAAACCTGATCCCGGCTTCCGCCGCCGCGGATTCGGAACTGATCAGAAAGCTGGTGGCCGACGGAAACAGACAGATCGTGGACCAGGACATGCTGGGAGGACTCCATTTCAACGGCAATTTCCGGAATGCAGCTGACCTGCAGCGGGCTCTGGATGGCCTGGCCTCCGGCCGGTACGGGGAACTCGTGGCCAAAGAGCGTTCCCTTCTGGAAGAGATCTTCGAAAAGGTATTCCACCACAAAGCCTTCACCGGCAGATCGGGCACCTTTTATGCCTACGAAGGCCTGGGATCCATTTACTGGCATATGGTCTCCAAACTGCTGCTGGCCGTCCAGGAATGCTGCCTTCAGGCTTTCGCCGAAGACGCTGCCCCGGCTGTCACCGGCAGGCTCCTCGACCATTATTACGAAATCGAAGCCGGCATCGGCATCCACAAATCACCCTCCCTCTACGGCGCTTTTCCCACCGACCCCTATTCCCACACACCCGGGCACAGGGGCGCCCAGCAACCCGGCATGACCGGACAGGTGAAAGAGGATATCCTCTCCCGCTTCGGCGAACTCGGGGTCTCCGTCGCAGAGGCCCAACTCTGTTTCTCTCCGCGCCTGCTCCGCAAAGAAGAGTTCCTCACCGAACCTCGGGCGTTCGATTACATCAGTTCCGAGGGCAAAAAGGGGCAGATCAACCTCCACAAAGGAGAGCTGGCCTTTACCTATTGCCAGGTGCCCGTGGTATATGGTTCGGCAGACCGGGAAAAAATCACCGTCCATTTCGCCGGCGGAAAGACAGAGGAAATGGCAGGCCATAGCCTTCCCCCGCCTTTGAGTGCCCTGATCTTTAAACGGACAGGCAAGGTGGAATGGCTGGAAGTGACCTTCCCTCCCTCTGATTGAACCGCAGAAATGTTTCCGGGGAGTGGAATACACAATATGGATATTCAGATAAAAAACACTGCAAATGGCTGATAAACAAACTACACTGTCACTGAAGGAAAAGATCGGGTATGGCCTGGGCGATACGGCCTCCCATTTTGTGTGGGACATGGTGGGCTTCTGGATCCTGATCTTTTATACCGACACCTTTGGCATTTCTGCGGCCGCGGCCGGCACCATCATGCTGATCGCCCGTTTCTGGGACATGGTCAGCGACCCCCTGATGGGCATCATCGCCGACCGCACCACCACCCGCTGGGGGAAGTTCAGACCTTACCTCCTCTGGATGGCCCTGCCCTACAGCATCCTCGCCGTACTCACCTTTACCACCCCCGACCTGGGAGCCACCGGAAAGGTGATCTACGCCGGCACCACCTACCTGCTGCTGATGACCGTCTTCACGGCCATCAACCTGCCCTACTCCTCCCTGGGTGCGGTCATGACCTCCGACTCCTATGAAAGAGCCGGTCTGAATTCCTACCGGTTCATCTTTGCCTTCGTGGGTCAGTTCATCGTGACGGGAACCGCCCTTTACCTGGCCAACTATTTTGGAAAGGGCAACATGGCCCGCGGATACCAGTACACCCTTACCCTCTTTGCCGTGATCAGCTTCATCCTCTTCATGGTCACCTTCCGCACCACCCGCGAAAGGGTTGCCCCCCCGGCCACCCAGAAACAGGACCTTAAAGAGGACCTCAAAAACCTCTTCAGAAACCGCCCCTGGGTGATCCTCTTCCTGGTGGGCATCGTTTCCTTTATCATGTTTGCCCTGCAAAACCTCTCCATCGCCTACTACTTCAAATACTACGTCGGCAAGGAGCAAAGCGTGCAGCTCTTCAACGTGATCGGCACAGTGGCCCTTATCCTGGGTATTCCCTTCTCAAAACCCCTCTCCAAACGGTTCGGGAAAAGAAATGTCTACATGGCCAGTTCCCTGCTCTCGGGACTCTTTTTCATTCTGCTTTATATCCCCGGAAATGAAAACATCTATGCCGTATACATCCTCAACGTGCTGGCCAAGTTCACCTATGCCCCGGCAGTGCCCCTGCTCTGGACCATGCTGGCCGATACCGCCGACTATTCGGAGTGGAAATTCGGGCGCAGGGCCACCGGCCTTACCTTTTCTGCCGCCACCTTCGCCCAGAAAGCAGGATGGGGTATCGGCGGCGCCCTCGCCGGCTGGATGCTCGCCCTCTTTCAGTTCGTGCCCAATGCCGAACAAACCGCCACTTCCCTCCTCGGAATCAAACTGATGATTTCGGTCGTCCCCGGCATCCTTTATATGTCGTGCGCCATTTTCCTCTGGTTCTATGCCATCGACCACAAGACCTGCCTGGTGATGCAAAAAGAACTGGAACAACGGCGCGATGAAACAGAGTAACGGCTCAATGAAACTGAACAAAGGCGCGATGAAACAGAGTAACGGCTCAATGAAACTGAACAAAGGCTCAATGAAACTGAACAAAGGCTCAATGAAACGGAATAACCGGTTACATAAAGAAAACGCCGCTTATCGGTAAGCGAATACTTCCAACCCGTGTTGGGCTGCAAAATATAAATCAACATGAAATGAAAATAAAAACGGATCCAATGAGCATGATAAGAAGAAATAGACTGTTTACCCTTCCGGTGCCCCTGATGATGATGCTGCTCTTTATGGTCTCCTGCTGGCGGCAGCCGGCTGTTGTGGACAAAACCGCCGCCGAGATTCTGGGTGATCCTGCCTGCCAGGCCATTTCTTTTGGGGGGTATCGCGGTATCACCCGCGACATCCAACCTACCCTTCCCCAGCTGAAGGAGGACATGAAGATCCTGTCGGCCATGGGGATCAAATTGCTCCGGACCTATAACGTTCATCACGCCGAGGCCGCCAATTTGCTGGAAGCCATCCGCCAGTTAAAGGCTGAAGATCCCCGTTTTGAAATGTATGTCATGCTGGGGGCCTGGATCGACTGTAAAAACGCCTTTACCGATCTGCCCGACCGGATCCGTAATGTGGAGAGCGACCAAAACGCCGTGGAAATGGCCCGCGCCGTGGAACTCGCCCAGCAATACCCCGAAGTGGTGAAAATCATCGCCGTGGGCAACGAGGCCATGGTCCACTGGGCCTGGGACTATTATGTGGAACCGGCCATCATCCTTAAATGGGTAAATTACCTGCAAGAGCTGAAAAAAGAAGGCGCCCTGCCCGCGACCCTGTGGGTCACCAGCTCCGACAACTTTGCCTCCTGGGGCGGCGGCGGCAGTGAATACCACAAGGAGGAGCTGAATGCCCTCATCAAAGCGGTCGACTTCCTCTCCGTCCACACCTACCCCATGCACGATACCCATTACAATCCCGCCTTCTGGGTGGTCCCCGAATCGCAGGAGCACCTCTCCGACATGGAGAAAATCGATTCAGCCATGTACAGGGCCCTCGATTATGCCTTGTCACAGGTGGAAAGCGTGAACGCCTATATGCAGAGCCTGGGGGTGGAGAAACCCATCCATATCGGCGAAACCGGTTGGGCCACCATTTCAGAAGGAAATTATGGCGATGGGGACTCCCGGGCCACCGACGAATACAAATCGGCCTATTACTATAAACTGGTACGTGAATGGACCAACAGGGAGGGCATGACCTGTTTCTGGTTCGAGGCCTTTGACGAACAATGGAAAGATGCCGCCAACCCGCTGGGTTCCGAAAACCACTTCGGGCTGATCAACCTTCAGGGGCAAGCCAAGTATGCCATCTGGGACCTCGTGGATCAGGGCGTTTTCAACGGCCTCACCCGCGACGGCCAACCCATCACCAAAACTTTCAACGGTGACCGGGAAGCCATGATGCAAACCGTGAAAGCTCCTCCCTCAGAAGCGGAGTTCCCCGTTGCACAGCCTTAACTCCTTTTTACCTGCTATGAACACAAAAACCACATTATTATACACGACTCTCTTTCTCATGATTACCCTGATGAGCGGTTGCACCGGTTCCCTGATGAACAGGGCTGAAATTTATGAGACTTCGGAAGGCGGTCACCAGCTGACCCGGCTGACTGAATTCCCCGGTACGGAAGTCCGTGCGGCCATTTCCCTCCTGCCGGAAGAGGAGTTCCAGACCATGACCGGCATCGGCGGCTCTTTCACCGAGGCTTCCGCTTCCCTCCTCAACCGCCTGAGCCCCGCCAACCGCTCCAAAATCCTGGAGGCTTATTTCGGGGAATCAGGAGCCAGGTACTCCCTGACCCGGACCCACATGAACTCGTGCGACTTCTCCCTCGGAAATTACTCCTATGCGCCGGTGGAAGGGGATACTGCACTGACCCACTTCTCGGTAGAAGAGGATATGGGGGATATCATCCCCATGATCAAAGAGGCCATGGCCCTCTCCGCGGAAGGTTTCAAAATCATCGCCTCTCCCTGGACTGCTCCGCCCTGGATGAAAGACAACCACGACTGGCGCGGCGGAAAACTGCTGCCCCCATATTATCCTGTCTGGGCTTTATTCTTCTCAAAATACCTGGAGGCTTACCGCCAGCAGGGCATTGACATATGGGCTTTTACAGTGGAGAACGAACCCCTGGGAAACGACAGCAACTGGGAAAGCATGCTTTTCACACCGCAGGAGATGAACGATTTCGTGAAAAACCACCTGGGGCCCCGGTTGCGCAGCGACGGCCATAAAGTGAAAATCCTGGGGTATGATCAGAACCGGGAAGAGGAGATGGTGACCTGGGTCAATGCCATGTACGACGACCCGGAGGCCGCGCAGTTCTACGATGGTACCGCTTTTCACTGGTATGGCAGTACGGTCAGTTACTTCCCGGAGGTGCTCGGCCATGCTGCTCAGAAAGCCCCCGGAAAACAGCTGATCCACACCGAAGGGTGCATCGACGCCCAGGTACCCCGGTGGCAGGACGATGCCTGGTACTGGGCAGAGGAAGCCACCGACTGGGGCAAGGATTGGGCTCCCCCGGAGAAAAAACACCTCCACCCCCCCTATGTCCCCGTATTCCGATACGCCCGCGACATGATCGGCTGCTTCAACCATGGTGTCCACGGCTATGTCGACTGGAACATGGTGCTCGACAGACAGGGCGGACCCAACTGGGCCAAAAACTGGTGCAACGCCCCCGTGATCGTGGATCCCGATAAGGACGAAGTGTACTTCACTCCCCTCTATTACACCCTCGCCCACTTCAGCAGGTTCATCCGGCCGGGAGCCGTCAGAATCGGATGGCAAAACAACGACAGCGACCTGATGGTCACCGCCTTCAGGAACCCCGATGGAACCATCGCCGCCCTCCTCTTCAATCCCGGCAGGGAAACCAAAGGCGTGCACCTCTCCCTGGGCAGCAAATCCATGGATTTCACCATCAGCGGAAAAGCCCTCCAGACGGTTCTTCTGCAGACCGATCATAAACGATTATAAACGACTAAAGCCGATCATAAACGTCGATATACGAATACTCACCTAAAACCAATAAACGATGTCAGCACACGTCACTCCTCTGAAAGACCGGGTCCCCTTCGGACAAAAGGCCGCCTTCGGGGCTGGTCATCTCGTCAACAACCTCTTGCCGGGATCCCTGGGCGTCTTCGCCTTCTTCCTGCTTACCGCCTTTGGCATGGATCCCTTCCTGGCGGGACTCCTGGGAGGGTTGCCCAGGTTCTTCGATGCCATTACCGACCCCATCATGGGCTACATCTCCGACAACACCACCTCACGCTGGGGGCGCCGGAAACCCTACATTTTCATCGGTGCCATCCTCAGCGGTATCCTCTTCGCCGTGCTCTGGCAACTCTATCCCGACAACTCCCAGACCTATAACTTCTGGTATTTTCTCATTTTCTCACTCATCTACCTGCTGGGCAACACCATGTTCAGCACCCCCCTTATCGGTCTGGGATATGAAATGACCTTCGATTACAACGAAAGAACCCGCCTGATGGGATTCTCCCAAACCCTGGGCCAGATCGCCTGGATGATCGTCCCCTGGTTCTGGGTGCTCATCGCCAATCCCGATTTGTTTGACACCCAGGCCCACGGCGTCAGACGCCTGGCCATCGTGGTGGGAGCAATTTGTATGATCCTGGGCATGCTCCCCGCCCTTTTCTGCAAGGAAATCGACCAGACCAACCTCACCAACCGCGATAAAATCACCTTCAAGAACATCGCCCAAAACTTCAAAGGCCTCATCCATAACATGGTGCTGATCTTCATGAACATCTCCTTCGTGAGGTTGTGCACCGCCACCTTCCTGGTGTTCAACGGATTCCAGATGGTCGGCTCCTTCAGCTATTTTATCATCGTTTTTTACCTCTTTAAGGGGGATTATGGTGCCACTGCCACCTGGCCGGCCTGGTTCTCCACGATCAGCGCCATATGTACCGCCTTCCTGATCATCCCCGTCATTACCTGGATGTCGAACCGCTGGGGTAAACGCAATGCCTTTCTGATCTCGACGGCCATTTCAATCGTGGGGTACGCCCTGAAATGGTGGGGCTTCAACCCCGAAAATCCCTGGCTGATGTTTATGCCCCTGCCTTTCATGGTCTTCGGAATCGGTGGTTTGTTCACCCTGATGATGAGTATGACCGCCGATGTGTGCGACCTCGATGAACTTAACAATGGCATGCCCCGTAAGGAGGGAACCTTCGGCGCCATCTACTGGTGGATGGTCAAGCTCGGCCAGGGCCTGGCACTCGTCCTGGGCGGACTCATCCTCAAAGTGGTGGGCTTCGACCAGAATGCCGCAACACAAACCGCCGAAACCATCACCAACCTCAGAATCGCCGATATCACCGTGCCTGCCATCACTGCCGCCCTCGCTTTCTGGGTCATGTGGAAATATGACCTGACCGAAAAGAAAGCCCAGGAAATAAAAGAAGAGCTGGTA
>Ga0209313_1000949_pt1 | contig 20228 bp, 14 predicted proteins | sample BioC13SIPDNA_3_FD_185748 | JGI IMG/M metagenome (GOLD analysis project Ga0209313, IMG submission 185748) | Anaerobic biogas reactor microbial communites from Washington, USA - Biogas_R2_B C13 SIP DNA (SPAdes) (version 2) | ecosystem: Engineered > Bioreactor > Anaerobic > Unclassified | place... | reverse complement strand
GGATTATTCCTGATACCCTAACTTCCTGGCCACACGAAAAGATAGGTCGGCTTCAGAGAACTGGCCGAGGGCGCTCTGTGCCAATCCCTTGCCATGCCAAGCACGGCCAAATGCCGGATTGAACTCGATGGATTTGTTGTAAGCCTCTAGAGCGTCCTCGTTCTTCCCTAACGCTAGCAGAATATCGCCTTTGCCATTCCAGGCCTCAGCAGGGAATACTGGAACAGAAGATGGAGCGATCTCCAGTGCCCTGTCTAAGGCTTCTATGGCCTCATCGTACCTGTTTAGTTTGATGAGGGCATAGCCTTTTATGATACAAATGCCGCTGGCATTGCCTGCATCTTTCTGGATAACCTCATCAGAGATCTCCACAGCCTTCTCAAACGCCTTCAAGGCATCATTATGGTTATCCATTTTAGCCAAAGCATTTCCTTTTTTGTACCAGACTTCAGCCCATTTGGGATCTATCCGAAGGGCCTGATCGTAAGCCTCAATGGATACGTTGTATCTGCCTAGCTCGGAGGCCATATCGCCTTTCATGCGCCAACTGTGCCTGTCTCCGGGGCTTAATTGAGCATACTTTTCAAATGCTTCGAATGCCTCCTCTTCCTTGCCTAATTCCGCGAGGGCAAAGCCTGCGCTATTCCATGTTCGAGCAAGCTTTGCAGTATCGCTAGCAGGTATCAGCCCAATAGCCTGGTTGAAGGTTTCCTTGAACTCATCGTAATTGCCTTTGATAGCGAAGTCATATCCCTTAATTAACAGGGCATCTGCCAGCCTCGGCGTATGGTTCAGCTCTATGACCTTCTCGTAAGCCTGCAGAGCCTCGTCACTTCTACCAATCCCATAAAGTACGTTGGCCTTGGACCACCAGGCTTCTCCATCTTTCGGATTCCTCTCTGTGCTCAGGTTGAGAATCTCCAGGGCCTTCTCAATGGCATCGAGCGATTCCTCTTGTCTTCCCAGGCCGATCAAGGCATCACTTTTGGCCTCCCATGCTCTGGCATCCTGAGGGTTCTTCTTCAGATCATTGTCAATGAGATTCAGAGCCTTCTCATAGGCCTTTGATGACTCGCTACCATTGCCCATTATTCCCAAGGTTATGGCGATGCTTAGCCAGGCACTGGAGTTCTCGGGATCCAGCTGTATGACCCTCTCCATGGCCAATACCGACTCCTCCAAAGAGTCGTTTTCAAAAAGCTCAGTTCCTTTTTTATACCAGTCGTCAGCAGTGTTCTCCTGCAGCTCATCTTTGTTACTATGATTATGAGCTAACTCCGGCCCGATCTCCGTCCTCTCGGCGATAAAAGGACCAACACCCGCTGCCTTCTGCACCATCTTCCCCTGATAACCAGTCCCTGGATACTCAAGATCGTTTTCAGCTGTGCCTGAGTAGTGAGTGACCTGGTGAGCGATCGAACCATCCAGCTTGGTCCAGTAGTCCAATGAGGCTACTTTCGCTCCTGAGCCGTCTCTCAGGGAGACGCTTCCGACAGTGTCATTCAGCCCCAGATTGCTGTCCAGGAATAGGTCTGTCTCATTCTCCTGGCCGCTTCTCAGGTGAACCCTGACGGCTTTCCCTGGCAGAAGGGAATATTCCGGCAGCGATACTTTTGATCCCTGAATCTCCAGGCTCCAGTTCTGGAGACTGACGGCCTCCTTCAGGTTGTCGGCGATATCGATGAAATCGTCTTCCTTGGGATTGATTTTGGTTATGGTCAGGCAGGGAGGCCAGGCCTGAGGCTGCGCTTTTGGCTGGTTGAAGGTGTACATTTCCCAATTAAGGCTTGACCCCATGAGTGAGCCTCCATGTCTGCCTGGATCAACCGCCTTGCCTTTTAGCTGCAAGGCTGCAATATAATCGGAGTTGATCTGCTCTATCTCATCGAAGGACTTTGAGGAGATATTGTACAATCCGATAGAGACCCTGTGGATCTGGCCGTTAATGAGCCAGGCTTTTGTGAATATAAAGGTGTTCTCGCTCCGCCGCTGGAATCCTAACTGCGACTCGGATTTGTTAGCGGGAACCAGAGCCATTGCCCTGCTGAAGGACTCTACCGATTGGTTGTACCTGCCCTGAGCCGCCAGGATATCTGACTCCCTTATCCAGGCTTCCAGAGCGTGGGATGAGTTCAACTCTGCCACCCGACCGTAGGCCTCCAGTGCTTCCTCGCTCTTCCCAAAGAGATCCATCTCCTCTGCCCTCAGCCATAAGGCCTCCTGGTCTTCAGGGTTCTCCTGGAGCCTCTGGTCTATGAGCTCCATGGCCTTCTGAATTGACTGGTTAGCCTCCGCTCCGTGGCCCATGCCCGCCAGGGCCATTCCCCTATGATGCCAGGCAGAGGCATTCTGCGGGTCCGTCTTCAGGCCCTCGTCGAAGGCGCTTATTGCCTCCTCATTCCTGCCCATGTCAAACCAGTCCTCTGCGCTGTCCTCCTGCGCTAGGGCACAGGCGCAGAGCATGGCTACCGTTAACAACGCGATGGCAAATCTTGCTTTCATTCACAAACCCCCATTAACTTTACAAAAATGCTATGGTCATTCCTCATACCCCAGCTTCTGTGCCACTAGAAGCGACATGCTCGCGTTGTGGGTTTGGCCCAGCGCCCTCTGCGCCTCTCCCAGCCCGTGCCAGGCTGTGCTGAAATTGGGGCTCATATCTATGGCCTTGTTGTACTCCTCCAGAGCCTCCTCATTCCTGCCCAAAGCTCTGAGAGCATCTCCCCTGGCAATCCATGTGGTTATGTGAGTTAATCTTGGCTCGACGCTCGGAGTGGTTTCAAGGATATGGTCATAGATGGCTATGGCCTCATCGTACCTTTCCAGATTGAAGAGCACTCGGCCTTTCGCCTCCAGGAGGCTGACATCGCCCGGGTTCTCTGCTATCGCTTCATCATAAAGCTTCAGGGACCTCTGGAAGGCATCTGTTGCCTCCTCATTCCTGCCTGTCTTGTTCAAGGCTGATGCTTTGGAGAACCAGGTCTGTGCCAGCTCTTCGGTGTTGTTCTCTGCTGCCAGCTCGATTGCTTTATCATAGGCCTCCAAGGACTCGTTGTACCTCTTCATCTCGACGAGAAGGCTGGCCTTCCACTGCCAGTTGCCGATATCCTCCGGATTCTGCCCGATGGCCTCATTGAAGGCTGCCAGAGCTTCTTCCTTTCGATCAAGCTCTGTTAAAATAAATGCCTTGAAATGCCACCAAGTGCTGCTCCTGGGATTTAGCTCCAAAGACTTATTGACCGCCTCCAGGGCATCTTCCCATCTGTCCACAGAGGCCAGGTTCTCGCTCTTGGAGGCATAAGCCAGGGCAAGCTCATCTGTATCGTTGGCAGGTATCAGGCCGATGGCTCGATCGTATGCTTCAACCGACTCATTGATGTCCCCTATGCCGCTTATAACCTCAGCCTTTCTCCACCAGACATTGTAATCCTGCGGCTTGAGTTCAGTGACTTCATCGTAGGCCTCATGGGCCTCATCCCATCGACCTAGGTTCAGGAGAACATTGGCCCTGCCCATCCAGGCGTCTGCATCCAACTGGTTCCTCTCTATTCTCTGGTCGAAGACTTCCAGTGCCTTCTCATATGCCTTGATGGATTCTTCGTTCCTGTTCAGACTGTTCAAGGCACTGGCCTTTTTTTCCCAGGCCTCGGCATCGCTCGCATTCTTCTTCAAGTCCTCATCCAGAAAGGAGAGAGCCCTCTCGTATTCCTTGGCCGACTCATTCGCCATGCCAACTACGCTTAGATACCAAGCCTTGCGGATCAGGACGGTCTCATTTTCAGGCTCTATATTCAGAGCCTCGTCCAATGCTGAGATGGCCTCTTCGAAGGAGCCGTTGTGCGTCAGCCCTTCAGCCTTGTCCATCCAATAGTCTGTGGTATTTTCCTGTGCAGTGACACAAGCACATAGTCCTGCGACAGCCAGCATGCCCAGAGCAACAGCCCACAGCCCTCTGCATTTGTGTCTTTTCCCCACTCGACGTTTGTTCAATTCAATCACCCATTTTCGATGCAATAAAAATTATTAAGGAATCACTTTTCGTATCCCAGCTCCTTTGCCTTTGCGAAGGCGGCATCTGCGTCTGATGTGCGGCCCAGCGCCTGGAGAGCAATGCCCTTTTTGTGCCAGGTCTGTGCACCCATAGGCTCCGACGGGTAGTTCTCGATGGCATTATCGTAGGCAATGACCGCCTCATCGTATTTTCCCCAGGCGCTTAGCGCATCTCCCTTGCTGCCGTAAGCGTGAGCTATCAGCGCCTGCGAGGAGTCGGGATTCTGTTCAACGACTTTATCGTATGCAAAAGCGGCCTCTTCATATCTTCCCGACTGGTTGAGGGCATCGCCCTTTGCGAGCCAGACAAAGGCGGAGGCTTGCAGGTTCAGCTCAATGGCTTTATCGAAGGCCCCGAAGGACTCGTTATACCTTCCCAGCTTTGACAGGACCGTTCCCTTGCCGATCCAGGCACTGCTCAGCGATTCATTGTCAACGGCATTTTCGCCATCAAGCTCGATGGCTTTGTCGTAGGCGAGCAGGGCCTCCGCAGATTTGTTCAGCCTAGTATCGAGAACTGATGCCTTGTAGGTCCAAGCTTCCTCATTCATCGGGTCAAGCTCAAGGGCCTTATCAAACTCCTTGATGGCTTCTTCGTACAGGCTCTCATTCTTGTGCCCGCTCAAATCGGCCAGGTTGGCGATGAAAAAGCCTTTGTGAATATGCAATGTGGAGTTTCCTGGATCCAGTTCAATGGCTTTGTCCTGCGCCTTGAGTGATTCGTTGTACTGGCTGCGGTTGCCGTCAAAGGAGGCTGCAATGCCGAGGCTTGAGGCTTTAGCGTCCCAGAGCGTAGCATTTTGGGGATCAAGCTCAATGGCCCTGTTGAGGGCTTCGACAGATTCTTCATATGATGCCTTCTTGAAAAGTTCCTGACTCGTTTTATACCAGCCATCAGTTTTTTCCTGCATTCTATTGGCAGCTAAAGCTGCAAATTCGGCTCTTGTCTGTAAAAAGCCAATACTGTTGTCTCTGAACAACCAGGTGGAAGCCGGCCTTGAAACAATCTGCTGGATGAAATCAAATTTCTTTGTAGACTTGTTATAGCTGCCGATGGTTACTCTGAGGATCTTATCATCATCCCGCCAGACGTCCGTACGTAGAATAGAGTTCCCTTGATCTGAGACAACACCCCCTGCCCAGCTGGCATTGTCAGGCATCAGTCTAATTGCTTCATTGAAGGCTTCCACCGATTCGTTATAGCCGTTAGCTTTTGCGAAGAGTATGTCGGCTATCCTGATCCAGGCACCCACCGATTTGCTGGAGTTCAGCTCTATGACTTTTTCATATGCCTTGATGGCAGCATAATCCATGTACAGAGCCTCGTAGCTTACAGCTTTTTGCCACAACGAATCTATATCTTCCGGATTCTCCTCCAGCCTCTGGTCTGAAATCTCTATTGACCTTTCCAGGGCACCTATTGCCTCCTCATTTCTGGCAAGGCCGGCCAGAGCTACACCCATTGCCTGCCAGGCTTTCGCATCCTGAGAATCATCCTTCAAGGTCCCATTGGTCGCATCGAGAGCCTTCTGGAAATATTCCCGAGATTCAATCTGATTTCCCAGAATTTGAGATACCTGGGCCTTGCCCAACCAGGCACTGGCATTTCCGGGGTCCAGCTGCAGGGCGTGGTCATATCCCTGAACGACATCCTGGAAGGGATTGCGTTCCGATATGTTCCCACTTATTCCAGTCTGATTAACCGACATACTCTCCGCCATAGCAGAGGCGCAGAGCATAGCTATCGTTAGCATTACGATAGCAGATATCTCTTTCATTTACAAACCTCCTTCATTGGTCGAAAGCGGCTCCTGACACAAGTCCCGTGATCAATGAGAAGCTCTCTCCTCTGCTTCCCGGATTTATGGGCCTGATCTCGATATTCCATATACCCTTTGCGGGATTTCTGAGGAAGTAATAGTCGTAGTTCGTGCCAGTGACGTGTTTTATATTCTGACGGTCGCTATCCGGGAAAAGCTTGCTCCCATCAGGCTTGATCAGGGTAACGCTGAAGGGATTGCTCTGCCAGGCGAGGCCCACCATCTCGGCGCTCCCAGCTGCCTGACTTATTCCCTGGGCTGCAAGAGCGGCCTGATCGTAGCCGAGCTGTCTTGAGAATATAAGGGGCTGTCCGGCAACATATGTAACTCCATTCTCTACCTTTGCAGAGCCGATGGCTGTGACTGCCGTTCCCCAGGGCAGATTTATGGATGATCCGGGTGGAATCGTGTAGCTGCTCGGGGCAGCCCGAGGTGAGGAAATCGTCTGACAAACGCCGTTCACACACCTCTTTCCAGCTCCACAGACCACGGGTGTATGAGAGCACCCCCAATACGGATCACACTCATCGATTGTGCAGGGATTCCCATCATCGCAGTTCCTCCGCAGATGCATACATTTGCCCCGGCCGTCACAGGCATCGATAGTGCAAGCATTGCCGTCATCGCAGTTCTTTCCCTTATGGTAGCATTCTCCATTCACACAGGAGTCGACAGTGCAAGGATTGCCGTCATTGCAGTTCTTTTGGCTATGAGTGCATTCTCCATTCACACAAGAGTCGGCAGTGCAAGGATTGCCGTCATTGCAGTTCTTTTGCCTATGAGTACATGTCCCGTTCTCGCAGGAGTCGGCGGTGCAAGCATTGCCATCATCGCAATTTCCTGGGGTGTGAACGCATTCGTTTCCATTCCATGTATCGATGGTACAAGCGTTGCCGTCATCGCATTTCTTTGAAGAATGGACGCACACTCCATTCAAACAATAGTCTATTGTGCTCTCGTTTTGATCATCGCAGTCTTTCTGCTTATGAGCGCATACCCCATTCTCGCAGGAATCGATTGTGCAGGGATTGTCATCATCGCAGTTTACGGGAGTATGAACGCATTCTTTTCCATTCCAGGCATCTGCAGTGCAGGCATTGCCATCATCACAGAAATGAAGGAGGGCAGAGGACTCATTTCCAGTAATGGATTCATTGGTGCTGTTCATGGAGATTTCTGAGCTTTGCAGAATTGATGAATTCCCTTGTGTCGGCATTGATTCTATGAAGGAAGTATTAGCGTTCATATTTGGCAGAATTCCCGTATTCTGATTGCCGGATTCAGTGGAATTAATGATTCCAGATACATCAGCTCTAGCCGGGCCATTTATGCTTGAATTATTTGATGCCACATTGTTTTCCAAAATCCAGGTTGTCTTTGAAGCATTGCTAGCGAGATAGGTCCCGGATTCCCCCGATTCACTGCTATTTATCGGAAAGCCTGTTACCCTGGTTCCACTTGTATTCGTTTGGGAACTGTTTGTAACTTGGAAGCTGGCGGTTTCTGGACTCGTGATCTCCGGAGGATTGGTTATGTCGGGACTGCGGTTCTCTGAGGGACTGGTTATGTCAGGACTGGAGATCTCCGAGGGACTGGTTATGTCGGGACTCGTGATATCCGGGGGACTGGTTATGCCGGGACCCGTGACCTCCAGAGGATTGGCTATGCCAGGACTTGTGGCCTCAGGGGGACTGGTTATGCTGGGACTGGTGACCTCCAGAGGATTGGCTATGCCAGGACTTGTGACCTCGGGGGGATTGGTTATGCTGGGACTTGTGACCTCCGGAGGATTGGTTATGCTGGGACTTGTGACCTCCAGAGGATTGGTTATGCTGGGACTTGCGACCTCCGGGGGATTGGCTATGCCGGGACTGGTGACCTCCGGAGGATTGGCTATGCCGGGACTGGTGACCTCCAGAGGATTGGTTATGCTGGGACTTGTGACCTCTGGGGGATTGGTTATGCTGGGACTGGTGATCTCCGGAGGATTGGCTATGCTGGGACTTGTGACCTCTGGGGGATTGGCTATGCCGGGACTAGTGATATCTGGGGGACTGGTTATGCCGGGACTCGTGACCTCTGGGGGACTGGTTATGCCGGGACTCGTGACCTCTGGGGGACTGGTTATGCCGGGACCGGTAACCTCTGGGGGACTGGTTATTTCAATGTCACAGTCTATCGGCTCATGGACGCAGCCATTTGGCCCACAGTAATCCTTCGTGCAGGGATTTTTATCATCGCAATCTCCACACTTTGACAAAGCATAGGATGGAACTATCACAGCACAGACACAGAATATCACTATCGCTAATAATACAACTATGAGCCTCGCTTTCATTTACAAACCTTCTTTAGCCCTGCAAAAAGATTGGGGCTCATCTTCGAGGCCCCGTTTCCTCAGCCTCAGGCATCATCTCTGCCCTTTCGGCGACAATGAGACCGCTTCCGGCAACCGCCGTCACCATTCCAGACATGTATCCCAGATCCATGGCTTTTGCGGAAGCCTCCTCTGCCTCGGCATTGCCGCCAAGAGCTCGAAGCACAATGGCCTTGCCGCGCCAGGCATCGATATATCCCGGATTCAGCTCAATGGCTCTGTCGTATGCCTGCAGAGATTCGTTGTGTCTCTGCAGTCCCCGGAGGGCATTGCCCTGATTGTACATGACCTGGGCATTTCTCGGATTCTTTTTGATGACATCATCGTAATCCTTCAGGGCTTGCTCGTAATCCTCTTGTGCTTCGTCATATCTGCCCAGGCTGTCGAGGGCCATGCCCTTTCCAATCAAGGCATATTGTGGCTGTTGCGGCATCTCCGCAATTGCCCTGTCATAAGCCTGGATTGATTCGTTGTACATGCCCATGTTCCTGAGGGCATCTCCTAAGCCTTGCCAGGCTCTGGCAAACCGAGAATCGATCTCCAGAGCCCTGTTATAGTACTCTAGGGCCTCCTCGTACCTGCCAAGGCTTGCGAGAGCATATCCCTCTCCTCTCAGGGCTCCTATGTTCTTCGGGTCAATCTCCAGAGATTTATTGTAAGACTCGATTGATTCGTTGTACCTGCCAAGACGGTCTGCCAGAATGTCTCCCATGACGGCCCAGGCAAATGCGTCCTCTGGATTTGCCTTCGAGGAGTTGGCCACTGCCTCTAGAGCCTCTACGTACCTTCCCTGGTCGTCGAGGAGCTGTCCTTTAAAGCCCCAGGCAGCGGAGAGGTTCAGGTCTGTTGAGGTCTTGTACTCAGTCACAGCCTTATCCGCAAGCTCAAGCGCTCTTTCGTAAGCCTGAGCACTCTCCTCGTTCCTGCCAAGGATCGCCAGGACTTTTCCCTTCATCTCCCATTTGCTGCCTGAGTAAAACTCATCAGGCTCAAGCTCAATGGCTCTGTCCCAGGCGGCTATTGCCTCCTCGTACCTGCCCATGTTGTAGAGAACATATCCCTTGCCACCCCAGGCGAAGGCGTACGATTGATTGATCTCAATGGCTTTATCGAAAGCCTGGAGGGCCTCTTCATGAGAATCGTTTCTTTGCAGCTCCTGGCCCCTGTTGAACCAGTCCTCTGCGCTGTTATCCTCGAATGAGCCCTCCTGCAAATCAGCTGAGCCGTTAATGACGGGAAAATCGGCACTGGAGAAGTTGTAGACCACCCAGTTGGGGCTCGATCCTAAAAGATACTCGCTTGGCTTTCCTAGAGTCGTATCAAGGGGAGTGATGGCTCTGCCCTTGTTCTGCCAGGCGGCAAAGAGACCGGATTTGGTGCGGGTCTGGACCAGGTCATCGTATGCCTGAATGGATCTGTTGTATCTTCCAAAGTCCACTCTGACTATCTGGCCGTCGATCATCCACTCGTTCAGGATTATGGTATGATCTCCTTCAGGATACCAAAAGGAGATGAAGCTGGTGGAGTTGACCTCCATCAGGTCGACCGCTTTGCCGAAGGCGTCCTGTGACTGGTTATAGCCTCCCGGCTGTCCATAGAAGATGTCTGACTTACGGATCCATGCCCCCACAGCCTCAGAGGAGTTCAGCTCTATGACCTTATCGTAAGCCTCAAGCGCAGAATCGGTCCTGCCCAATAATTCCAGATTCTCGGCCTTCAGCCACCAGGCTTCGGCATCTTTTGGATCGTTCAGGAGGCTCTGGTTGAGCAGTTCAATGGATCTTTCAAAAGCATCTGTGGCCTCTGCCTCTCTGCCAAGGCTTGCCAGGGCGATTCCTTTGCTCTGCCAGGCGCTTGTATCTTCTGGATTCTCCTTTATGGTCTCGTTGGTTAGATTTAGGATATTCCTGAATGCCTCAAGCGACTCGTTCTTCTCGTCCATATAGGCCAGGCTTTTGGCCTTGCCAAGCCAGGCATCGATATTTTGAGGTTCGATTTGAATGGCATTATCGAACGCCTCTAAAGCCTCATCGATGTTGTATCCGAATCCAGTGGCAATCAAGCTCTGGCCTTTTTTATACCAGTCATTTGCTGTATCCTCCTGCGCCATAGCAGAGGCGCAGAGCATAGCTATCGCCAACAATGCAACGACAAATCCTGTTTTCATTTGCAAACCTCCATTATTCTCAGAAAAAGTGAGGGAGTCATTCCTGATACCCCAGCTCTTTTGCCTGGAAAAATGCCGCAGCCGCATCTGTGTCTTTCCCCAGGGAATGCAGTATCAATTGATCCGTTGTGGATCTTCTCTTTGAATTCATTCACATCGCCCTCTTTCATCGATCCACTTCTATTGATGAAAAGGATCTAATCGCTATAAGGCAGCCATTTTCCGGCTATCTCACTCAATGAACCGCCGAATTCTTTTTCGGCATTTGTCGGATTACGACAGTTAACGAATATAAACCTTGCGAGTGTTAAGTTTTAAACTTATTAACAGTATGCATCCATTAATACTGCTCATTTGCTCGTTTTAAACAATAGACAAAATGAAATATGAATAATTTGCATAGAGAATAAATCTTATTAGCTTTTTTTAAGAACTCTCGGCATGAGAGAGCCATATGATATATTCATAAATTTCTCTCATATCGTTATACCTAAATCAACGAGCCGGAGCCAGTGGGAGTTGAGATGGCAGGATAATCCCGCGATTCTGGAAAACCAGGATAATCTCAGGAGGAGCGCTCCTGGACGGAAAGGAACCTTTCCGATAACTCTATTACATTGGTCCTGCCCCATTCTTTCTTTGTTATGAGGTTTCGTCTCTCCAGTGAGACCAGTATCGTGGTGAGCGTGGATCTGGGGAGGTTGGTCTCATATCTTATCTCCGCCTGGGTCATCCTGCCGCCGCGTTTGATCAATGCCTCAACTATAGAACGCTCTCGAGGAGTCAGAGCATCCATGACCGCCATCATCTCGCTGCTGACTGCGATCTCCTTCTTCGGCCCTTCTTCGAGCGAAGGCATCTCTTCGGGTTCAACATCTTCCTCAGAGGCCTCCGGTTGATCAGATTCAGTTGATAAGGCATCGAGGGCCTGATCATCGTCGGGAAGATCTTCTGCTTCAGGGATCGACGACTCAGCGTTAGGTGAAACTGCTCTGCGTCGGACAATGAAAATAATCAGGCTGCCTATTGCTAAAGCTACGAGCAGAATCAGAAGAAGATAGGCCTGGCTAAGGTCGCTATTATCACCGTTTGAGCTATCTAGATTACTACTAATATTGCCTGTATTTCCTGTTATGCCCTCTTGCTCATTGCCCTCTGGCTCCATGTGCTGTCGATACTCTATTGAGATCGCTGGTTCATAGACTCCGTACCCATGAGATTCCACTATCAAAGAGTCGTTTGAGGTAGATACCAGATAACTCAGTCCCTTAGAGCTGTTGATCCTGCCCAGCTTCGAGCTGTTCGGAAGGTGAAAGATGACATGGTACTCGTTATAAAAACCGTCGCAAGAGAACATCAGGCTCCAGTTCTCTCTTTGCTTCGAGGTCAAAGCATCAGTCCAGGCATAAAGCTGATTGTCAAACCTGTACTTGGAGGTGTACTGAGCGGTATTGTCCGGAGCATAGCGAGCAGGCTCCAGAAAGGTAAGGCCCTCTATGCTATCCGCATAGCCTGCAACCAGGGCCTTGCCGCTATCATACAAGTAGACATCGAGGCTGAGATTCTTCCCAGCGACCTCGCTGTCGAAATCCTGACCGGTAGCCGATGCCATGGCCATGGAGGCCAGGATCAAAAGGAGGCTTGCTCTCACTAACATTCTTAGCAGCGCGACCGATCTCATTTTACCCTTCCAAGCCTTGAGATGAGTTAGAGGCTGCGTTTGATAGATCTTCTCACTTTTCTTATAGTTTGTGCCATTCGTCAAGGATTACCATGCCCCGCTTCCTTCTGATTTCTTAGACTCATCCCGATAATTCTTTCTTATAAAAAAAATGGGAAGGGGCTTAACCTTGATACCCCAGCTCCCGGGCCTTGGCGTAGGCTTCATCCGCTTCGGCCTGGCGGCCCAGCGCTTTTAGAGCATCGCCTTTATTCATCCAGGTCAGAGGGTCTTTGGGATTAATTTGCAGGGCTTTATCGAAAGCATTTACGGCATCATCATATTCTTTCAACTCCCTCCACAAGAGAACTCCTTTGACCTTCCAGGCCAATCCGTTCATCGGATCGGCATCAGTAGCATTACCCAGTGCCTTGACAGCATCCTCATATTTGCCCTGAGCTTGCAGAATGAAGCCCTTTGAAAGCCAAGCCTCCACCAGATCCTCAGTCGATTTTTCAGTTTCAATACTGGTGTTATAAAGCTCAAGAGCTTCGCTATATAATTTATCAGATTCATTTTGTCTTCCTAATTCGGAGAGGATGCCTGCCTTGTTCTCCAGTGCTCCTGCCGTCTGCGGGTCTATCTCTAGAGCCCGGTCGATGTACCGAAGGGCCTCTTCATATCTGCTTGTATCCTCTCTCGTCTGGCTTATGTAAACCAAGGCAATACCTTTACCATGCCAGGCATCGGCATCCTCGGGATTCAGCTCCAGGGCTTTGTCGAAGGCCTGCAGGGATTCGTTTAATATGCTAAGGTTATCTGTGAATGAGCCGATTTTAGCAAGGTTGTTGGCCTTGTAGGTCCAGACTGTGGCATTCTCTGGGGCGATTTCTATAGCCCTTTCATGTGCCTCAATAGCTTTATCAAAGGCCGTCATGCCAGAGGCTTCACGGTCTTTTATGCCCAGGTTCTTATTTTCCAAAGCGATCTTTGTGCCCAGACTCGTCAGTGCCATGCTCTTGAAAAGCCATGCATTGAGATTCTGAGGGTCCTGCTCAAGTGCTCTGTCGAAGGCTTGGGTGGCCTCCTCATAGGATTCGTTACTGGATAATTCTATACCTCTTTTAATCCAAGCAACGGGCGTGTTATCCTCCGCCGCCGCAGCCAGACACAGCGCAGAGAATACGGCCAGGACCATGGCAATCCCAGTCCAGGCCTTCATCTTTTTTGTATTCACTCTTTTTGCATTCATTCCCAAACTCTCCTGTTTCGCTCACTTTATTTCTTCAGCGGGCGTCTCTCATTCGAGCCGCCCGGCGATCCCCACTGGGCATGAACGATAGATAAAAGACGATGTGGATGGACGGTAAATGAAGATTTGTTTGGATGCAGATCGATGTTCAGGATTGTTCCTTTTTGGAAAAGAACGATTCAGACAGCTCTATCACATTGGTCCTGCCCCATTCTTTCTTTGTTATGAGGTTTCGCCTCTCCAGGGATACCAAAACCATGGTGAGGGAGGATCTGGGCAGGCCGGTCTCATATCTTATCTCCGCCTGGGTCGTTCTGCCGCCGTGCTTTATCAGGGCCTCTATGATCGAGCGCTCTCTGTGAGTCAGAGCGTCCATAACGGCCTTCATCTCGCTGCTGACTGCGATATCTTTCTTTTGGCCCTCTGCTGCCGGGAGCATCCCAATGGGCCCTGCATCATCCTCATCCTCCGCATCGTCCTCAGCTGCAACGGTCGGCGGATCAGCTTCGAAAGACGCGTAATCCTGCGATGCTGCCATCTGCGCAGCCTGCAAAGGCTCTGCCGACGTATCTGGGGCACTGACTTCAGGCTGGCGGTCTACAACCGACAGATCTGGTCGATCTGCCTGGCCGAGCGGCAGTCTTTCTCTTCGCCTGCCTACGACGAAAGCGAATGCTGATCCAATAGTCAGGATAAATATAAAGGCGGCAACCATGAGAAGGTTTTGTGAGCCGCTGCCATGGCCTTCCTCTCTCGCAGATGCGTCTTGCAGAGGCTCATTGCCCAAAGGCTGCTGGTACTCGATGGTGATTGCAGGGTCCTTAACACCGTGTGCCTGGGCATCCACCAGCAGGGATTCATTGGAGGCGGTGATCATGTAGTTCAGCCCGCTAGAACTGTTGATTCTTCCCAGCCTCAAGTCGCCTGGCAAGTGGAAGACGATATGGCACTGGCTGCAGAGTCCCCAGGTGGTGAAGGCCAGGCTCCAGTTCTCCCCATTCTTCCGGGTCAGGCCGTCTGTCCAGGCGTATAGCTGGCGAGTATCATTATCGTAGCTGTATCTGGGGACATATTGATTGGGATAAAGGGCATTGTACTGAGCGGTCCTCAGAAATGTCAGGCCTTTTGGGTCCTCCATGTAGCCCGCCACTAGGGTTTTGCCTGTATTGTATAAGTAGATGTCTAGGTCGAGCTTTTGTTCATCCGTACCATCGAACTCCTGTCCAGATGTCAGAGCGATGGAGACTAGCAGAAGAAGAGCAACTATGAGCTTTCTTGGTTCCTTAAGAATACCCTGCCCATACTTCAAAGCCACGATTATCAGATCCTTCTTCATTATATAAAAAAGGAAGCTGTCAACCTTTATACCCCAGCTCCCTCGCTTTTGCGGTGGCGGCCTCTGATTCTGCATTGCGTCCCATTTCTTTAAGAGCTTGGCCCTTAGTAAACCACGACGTGATATGGTTTGGATCCAACTCAGTAGCCTTATCTAAGGCACTGATAGATTCTTCAAGCCTTCCATACTGCATGAGAATGCCACCTTTAGTGCTCAATGCGTCTACCTTCCTGGGATGGTCTAGCTCAATCACCTTCTCGTAAGCAATGAGTGCCTCCTCGAACCTCTGGAGATTCGCTAAATTTTCGGCCTTATACCACCAGGCAGTGCCGTTCTTGGGATCTTTCTGGATCTCTTGATCGTATATTTCTATGGCCTTCTCGAAGGATTGGGTGGCCTCTTGTTCAATGCTCAAGTAGTTTAGTGCTACACCTCTTGCCTGCCAGGCCAATGCATCCTGCGGATTATTCTCCAATTTCTTCTCTACGATACCAAGCGCCTCTGTAGCTGTTCCTATTGTTATTATATCAAGAACTACTGTTTTTCTTAGCAAAATAGACTCATTTTGCGAATCCATTTGAAGAGCTTTGTCGTATGCGTTCAGCGCCTCAGTTAAGGACTCAGACGCCATTGAATTCATCAGATCATCTCCCTTCTTCACCCACTCATCTGCAGTCTCCTGTGCCGCAGCTACCAAGCACATCGCAGAGAGCACTATTAGGACCATGGCCACCCCGATCCAGGCTCTCATCTTAGATTTTCCATTCATTCCCAAACTCTCCTTCAAGTTGCTCACTTCGTCTAAAGAGGTGATAGCAAATAAGGGGCCTGCCCCTTATTGGCATAGAGTTGGCCCCTTATCCACTATTCCACTGAAACCTCCACGTCTGGAAGCTCGTCTTCGAGCCGCCCGACGACCTCTACCCGGCATGAACGATAGATAAAAGGTAATGTGAATGAACGGAAAACGAAGACCTTATTTTGAAGGCCTGTTTTTGTTCAGAATGTTCAAGAATGTTTTTCTCCCGAAAAGAACCTTTCTGATAGCTCTACAATGTTCGTTCTGCCCCATTCTTTCCTGGTTACGAGATTGCGCTTCTCCAATGATATCAGAACCATGGTAAGCGTTGATTTAGGGACGCCGGTCTCATATCTCATATCCATCTGCGTCATTCTGCCGCCATGCTTTATCAGGATCTCCATGATCGAGCGCTCCCGCGGGGTCAGGGTCTCCAAAACCGCATTCAGCTCACTGCCAACCTCGATTTCTCCCAGAGACCTGGCAGCATATATTGGCTTTGAGGCATCCTGGGACTCGATGCCGAGCAGATGATCGCCTTCAAGCATATCCTTCTTGACAGGTTGCATCTCATTTCTTCGCCATCTCATCATAAAGGTGAAGACAGATCCGATAAACAAAACAAGAGATAAAATGGCGCCCCCGACCAGCCAAAAATTATTAGAGCTGCTGCCGTTGATATCCTCAAGAGATGCCTCTTCTGCTAAAGACTGCTGGTACTCTATGGTTATGGAAGGATTCCTGATATCATATCCCTGAGAAATAACTGTTAACGAATCATTTGAGGCTGAGACCACGTATTTCAGCCCCTCAGAGCTATTGATTCTTCCCAGCCCTAAATCGGCTGGAAGGTCGAATATGACGCGATACTCGGCATAAAAGCCCGGACATTGAAACATCAATCTCCAGGTATCTCCTTGCTTGAAAGTCAGTGCGTCAGTCCAGGCATACAGCTGATGAGTCTCGTTTTCATACCTGTATCTGGATGCATACCGAGTCGCAGCCGGGTCGGTATACTGGGTCGGCCTCAGAAAGATCAGGCCCCTGGGGTCATCAACATAGCCCACGACCAGGGCCTGACCGGTGTCGAGCAGGTGGACATTGAGGCTGAGGTTCTTCCCGGCTGCCCCAGAATAGAACTCCTGTCCGGATGCCTGAATTGCGGCGACAAGGGATAGAAGAATAGCCGATCCCATCAGGATCTTCTTCAATAGTACCATAGATACCATCCTATCCCTCCGGTTCTTGAGATGCTAAACACGGTCATCTGTATTCCTACGGATCTATGCTTTATACCCTAGCTCCTTTGCCCTGGCAAAAGCTGCAGCCGCTTCAACCTGGCGTCCTGAGGCCTTCAGTGCATCGCCCTTGCCCTGCCAGGAGGAGGCTTTCAGCAGACCTAGCTCTGGACTCAGCTCAACAGCCTTGTCGTAGGCGCTTACGGCCTCTTCGTATCTGCCCGTATAATTTAGGGCTTCACCTTTGTTCTTCCAGGCAATCGGATTTGTCGGATCTATCTTTAGGGCGGCATTAATAGTCGTTAGGGCTTCCTCGTACTCGCCCATCTTTATAAGAACGCTACTCTTGTCCGCCATAAATGTGGCTGTGAGTAAGACAAGGTCTGCGGGCACGGACGAAATAGCCTCGTCGTAGGCCACAAGAGATTCATTGTGCCTGCCCAGTTCGGAGAGGATACCAGCCTTCAATAATCGAGCTTCCTGGCCGGTGAAATCTGGGTCTAGCTCAATAACTCTATCGCAAGCCTTTATGGCCTCTTCATACCTTTCTCTGGCCTCATCCTTCCTATCCATATCGTTAAGCATATTGCTCATGCCAACGAATGCAAGTGCCTTGCCCTCCCAGGCCAGAGCTGAGAATTGCCTGGAATCTTCAGCAGAAATAAGCTCAATGGCCCTATCGAAAGCCTCCAGCGACTCATTGTATCTGCTAAAATTCTTGCCATTGAACCTGGCGAGGGACAAGAGAGTATAGCCTATATCATTCCAGGCTTTTCCATAGCCGGGATCCAGCTCAATGGCCTTGTTCAAGGCGGTAAAGGCTTCTTCATAGGTCTTGGCGCTCTCCTGTTCAGGTAGTTCCCCTGCCTTAAGGTTCAGAGCTGCGCCCTTCAGGTACCAAGCCTCCGCATACTTGGGATTCAGTTCAGTAGCTCTGCTATAGGCGTTGATAGCCTCATCGTTCTTGAAAATCCTTATGAAAAGCTCCCCTTTCACAAGCCAGCCCCTGGCATCATGGGGATTATCTTGTGTAGTTTTATCTGCCATCTCCAAGGCGTTTTCGTAAATCTTCAGCGATTCATTATAATCTCCCATTCTTACGAGCACATCACCTTTGCCCATCCATATGCTGGCGTTCTCGGGATCGATCTCAATTGCCTTATCGAATGCAATGAGCGCATCCCTATAGTTATCGTTTCCCATTAGCTTCAAGCCCTCTTGATGCCAGCTATCTGCAGTAGTCTCCTGCGCTACAGCTGATAGACATAGCACAAAGAGAACGGCCAGGATGAGGGGGATTCTCATCCAGGCCCTCATCTTTTTTGCATTCGCTCTCAGATCATTCACTCTTTTTTCATGCATTCCCAAACTCTCCTTTCTGCTCTATTCCTCGACTTCTTCATTTATGCGGACATCTCTCGTTCGAAATGCCTGCCAACCTCTTCTGGGCGTGAACTGTAGATAAATGATTGATTGAATGAACGATGAACATGGGAGAAAATCTTGAGAGATGGAGCGTTCAGATGTTCATGAAGGTTCCTTTTTGATGAAAGACATCTCCTGAGCCATTAGCAAAGCTAAAAAATCCATGTTATTGGGTACTACGACGTTTAAGGAGCTATGACTGGGACAAGAATACTGGCGGCATTGAGTGTGCGTCATTGCCATAGGATCAAATCTCTGCCCATCATCGATGCAAAAAGTAAAAGATGGGCTTATATGCCGCCCAGCTCCTTGGACCTGGCGAAGAGTTCCTCTGCCTCGACCTCACGGCCCAAATCCTGCAGTGCCTTTCCCTTATAGTAGTAGGACCTATAGTACATGGGAGCCAGCTCTATGACCTTGTCGAAGCACTGTATCGACTCATTGAGCCTTCCCAGGTGGTAAAAGGCCGTGCCTTTGCCCTGCCAGGCCATTATACTCTTGGGATTTTGCTCGATGGCCTCGTCGCAGAGCTCAACTGCTCTTGTGAAAGAAGCGTTAGCCCCTTCAGTGCGATTGAGTCTGTTGAGAGCGCCGCCTCTGTCCAGCCAGTATGATGCTTGAGTGGGATCGAGCTCAATGGCCTTATCATAAGCCGGGATTGCCTCTTCGTGCCTGCTCAGTTCGGCCAGAACGCCTGCTTTCCAGTACCAGGCATCGGATGAGTTTGGATTTATCTCAAGAGATTTATTATAGGATTCCAGGGCTTCTTCAAAATATCCAAAGCCAGTCAGGGTTTTGCCTTTCTGATACCAGGCATCTTCAAATTGCGGATTGATCTGTATGGATTTATTGAAAGCATTAAGGGCTTCCTCATAATTGCCGAGGAAATCGATCTGAAGCTCTCCCTTCTTAAACCAGGCCGATGCCGATTGAGGATCGATCTCTATGGCATTATCATAGGCCTCGCGGGCTTCCTGAAGAAATATCTCTCGGGCAGTCTGATTTTGCATTTCATTTATTGCCATTTCACGCGACTCGTTGCCCTTGTTCAGCCAATAACCGGCTGTGTCTTCCTTCGCCATATCTTCCTGAGAACTAGATGAAGCACATAGTGCTGCCAGGGCTACAAAGGCCAGAGCTAAAATAGCTTTCATCATCTTATCCCCCTCACATGAAAAATTAATTGCGCCTCTATTTATATCCCTGTCCATGATGATATTGTGGATCTCTCAACCAGAGTCTTACAGCCACCAATCCCATATCAATGGCTTCTTTCTGCACATGAGGACGGTGTTTCTTTGATACCTGATGACGAAGGTCTCCCTAACACCGCTATCTTGCTGTGCGCTCCAGTTTGCCTCAGGGTCCAGGTACAGGGTTGGCTTGGGCATGAGGTCCTCGTCCAGGGGGGTGAAATTCGCAAATATGACTTCTGTGCCGATGACCTCTCCGGCGGCCGTAGTCATTTGGGTGGCAGCGAACTTCCCTTGCCAGAAGCTTCCCCCGCCGGAGGCGGTGAAGCTGCCCTGCAGCCCATCATCGCCTTGGCTGCCCGACAGCCGAAGGAACAGGGCAGGATTGCTGCGGAAGGTGATGGCCGCCTGAACATCGCTACCCTGTCGGGATCCTATCAGGAAGCCGTCGCCGCGGCTGCCAAGGGTTGCCCTGCCCTGCAGAGTCGAGTCCTTCTCGCTTAGGGAGACCACGCTGCCTTCAGCGAACTTTTCGTCAGGGCCGCCGCTCTGAACAACATAGCTGATCTTCCAGCGACCGGAAAGATCCTCAGAAGCCGCAGCTGTTGCGACAAAGAGGAATGCCAGCAAGGCTGCAAATAAACAGCCACCGCTATTCGCCAATCTCATGCGTGAAAAAAGATTGACGGAGGTCACTTTTCATACCCCAGCTTATCCGCCACCAAAAACGACATGCCGGCGTTACCAACCTGCCCCATGGCCTTCTGCGCCTCTCCCCTGCCGTGCCAGGCATTGCTATAATGGGGCCCTAAATCTATGGCTTTATTGTAGGCCTCAAGAGCCTCCTCGTTTTTGCCCTGCAAGCGCAGCGAATCGCCCTTGCCTATCCATGCGCTAACAGCTGTTGTATC
>Ga0209313_1000867_pt1 | contig 21535 bp, 19 predicted proteins | sample BioC13SIPDNA_3_FD_185748 | JGI IMG/M metagenome (GOLD analysis project Ga0209313, IMG submission 185748) | Anaerobic biogas reactor microbial communites from Washington, USA - Biogas_R2_B C13 SIP DNA (SPAdes) (version 2) | ecosystem: Engineered > Bioreactor > Anaerobic > Unclassified | place... | reverse complement strand
CGGCCTCCCGCAGGATGTCGGCTGCAGCGTTGAGGAGCCGGGAGCCGTGGCCACTTCGTCGGCCCGCCGGGTGGACGCCGATCTCCAGGAGCGACCCGGTCGTCGGCTCTCCGTCGATGTCCTGGGACGGCCCGATGGCCGCATACCCGACGACCTGGGCGCCGGCACACGCGACGAGGAGCCTCCAGATCCCCGGCGGCGGGTCCTGCAGCGAGCGACGCCAGACGCTCGCGAAGTCGGCCGCCCGGAACTGGGCGGCGATGTCCGCGGGGACGCGCGGCGCATACGTCTCCTGCCAGACGGCCTCCTGGACGATGCCGACCGCAGGCGCGTCGGTATGCGTCGCTCGCCGCACGCTCGCATCGGCGAGCGGGGCGGGCTCATGGGGGTGGGAGTGGCCGGATGACGTCACCATCCGAGCCTCGCATACCCGATGCCGAAGGGACACATCCGGCCCATGCTCAGAAGGCGGGCTGACCTCGCGTTCTGCGCTGGGCGGAAGCTGCAGATCGGGACGGTTGTCGGCGTGCGTCCGTATATTGGACGGCATGTACGGCAACGACTACGGCCCCACCGACGTGGCTGAGTCCGCGGCCCAGGATCGCCTCCCTCGCCGGGACGAGCCCCTGAACGCCGCCGACCAGGCGGCGCTCGATGGCTACTTCGACGAGCTCATCGACGCCGATCAGCGGATCGAACCGCGGGACGCGATGCCGGAGGCCTATCGCCAGACCCTCATCCGGATGATCGCCCAGCACGCGCACTCCGAGATCATCGGCATGCAGCCGGAGGGGAACTGGATCACACGGGCCCCGTCGCTGCGGCGCAAGGCGATCCTCATGGCGAAGGTGCAGGACGAGGCGGGGCACGGGCTCTACCTCTACTCCGCGGCCGAGACCCTCGGGGTGACCCGTGAGGAGCTGCTCGACCGGCTGCACACCGGCCGGCAGAAGTACTCCTCGATCTTCAACTACCCGACCCTCACCTGGGCCGACGTCGGCGCGATCGGCTGGCTCGTCGACGGCGCCGCGATCATGAACCAGGTGCCGCTGTGTCGCTGCTCCTACGGCCCCTACGCCCGGGCAATGGTCCGGGTCTGCAAGGAGGAGTCCTTCCACCAGCGGCAGGGCTTCGAGATCCTCTGGACGCTCGCCCGTGGCACCGAGGCGCAGGTCGCGATGGCGCAGGACGCCGTGAACCGCTGGTGGTGGCCGTCGCTCATGATGTTCGGCCCGCCCGACTCCGGTGAGAAGGCCGCCACGGGACACACCGCCCAGTCGATGGCCTGGGGCATCAAGCGCTTCAGCAACGACGACCTGCGGCAGAAGTTCGTCGACATGACCGTCCCGCAGGCCGAGCGAATCGGTCTCACCCTGCCCGACCCTGACCTGCGGTGGAACGAGGAGCGCGGGCACTACGACTTCGGCGCCGTCGACTGGGACGAGTTCAAGCGCGTCCTCTCCGGCGACGGACCGTGCAATGCCGCGCGCATCGCCCACCGGGTCAAGGCCCACGAGGACGGTGCCTGGGTGCGGGAGGCGGCCGTCGCCTATGCCCGCAAGGCGCAGGCGCCGGCGGAGGTGGGTGCAGCGTGAGCGACTGGCCCCTCTGGGAGGTGTTCGTGCGCGCCAAGCGCGGCCTCTCGCACACGCACGTCGGCTCGTTGCACGCGCCCGACGCCGCGCTCGCGCTGCACAACGCCCGGGACCTCTACACCCGCCGCCAGGAGGGTGTCTCGATCTGGGTCGTGCCGGCCGGCGCGATCACGGCCAGCAGCCCCGAGGAGCGTGACCCGCTGTTCGAGCCGGCCGCCGACAAGGTCTATCGACACCCGACCTTCTATGACGTCCCCGAGGACGTGGAGTATCTGTGAGTGCTCCGTATGCCCCGGCGGTCCTCGCGCTCGCCGACGACGCCCTGATCTATGCCCAGCGGCTGGGGGAGTGGATCAGTCGGGCTCCGCAGATCGAGGAGGACATGGCCCTCGGCAACATCGGCCTGGACCTGCTCGGCCGGGCGCGCTCGCTCTATACCTGGCTGGGGACGGTCGACGGCACCGATCGCTCCGAGGACGACTACGCCTACTGGCGGGACGAGCGCGAGTTCCGGCACGTGCACCTCGTCGAGCAGCCGCGAGGGGACTTCGCCGACGAGATGATCCGGCTGCTGCTCGTCGCCTCCCTGGACGTCGAGAGGTATGCGGCACTCGCCGCCGCCACCTCTCCCGTCGACGAGACGCTCGCCGGGATCGCCGGGAAGGCGCTCAACGAGTCGCGCTATCACCGCGACCACGCGCGGCTGTGGGTGGTGCGGCTCGGAGACGGGACCGAGGAGTCGCATGCGCGGATGACGGCGGCGCTCGAGCGCGTTGCACCCTATGTGAGCGAGCTCTTCACCGACACCGTCGCCGACCAGGAAGCCGTCTTGGCTGGGGTCGGTGTCTATCCGAGCAGCCTGCGCGAGTCGGTGCTCGGGTATGTCGGTGCTGTGCTGACCGAGGCGACGCTGGATCCGCTTCCCGAGCCGTCGTGGCACGCCCGCGACGGGCGGATCGGGGTGCACTCCGAGGCCTGCGGATATCTCCTGGCCGAGATGCAGCACCTCGCGCGCAGCCACCCGGGGGCGACGTGGTGAGCGGCATGGTGAGGGAGACGTGGTGAGTGCGACATGGTGAGGGCGACGCGGGTCCTGGCCGCCGAGCTGCGGCACACCGTCGAGTCGGTGACCGACCCGGAGATCCCGACGCTCACGATCGGAGACATGGGCATCGTCCGCGGGCTCAGCGTCGACGAGGAGGGCGCCGAGGCGGTGGTGACCATCACCCCCACCTACAGCGGATGCCCGGCGTTGGAGGTCATGGCGCGCGACATCGTCGACGCTGCTGCCGGCGTCGGCTACTCCGCCAGGGTCGTCGTGTCCCACAACCCGCCGTGGACGACGGACTGGCTCACCGAGCGCGGACGAGAGGCGTTGCAGGAGCTGCACATTGCGCCACCGGGGCCACGCCCGGGCGACCCTGCCGGACACGGCGGTCCGGTGCCGGTGACGATCGGGCGAGCACCGCATACCCAGTCGGCTGTTGCTTGTCCGAGGTGTGGCTCTGACGACACCGAGCTCATCTCCCGCTTCGGGACGACCGCCTGCAAGGCGCTGCACCGCTGTCGGGCGTGCGGGGACCCGTTCGACGAGTTCAAGGCGGTGTGAGCGTGAGTCTCCTCCTGCCCCAGAGCGGGGCGGCACGACAGCGCCACCAGTTCCACGATCTGAAGGTCATCCACCGTGAGCAGCTGACCGACCGAGCCGTGGCGCTGACGTTCGCGGTGCCCGATGAGCTGGTCTCGGTGTTCCTGCGGTTCCAGGCCGGTCAGCACCTGACGCTGCGCGCCGAGGTGGGTGGGGAGGACGTGCGCCAGTCGTACTCGCTGTGCCTGTCGCCGGCGCGCGCCCGTGCCATGCAGGCGGTGCGGGTCGGGGTCGGCACCCTGCCCGGCGGGCGGATGTCGACCTATCTCAACACGGCCGTCGACGTGGGGGACACGATCGCGGTCATGCCACCGCTCGGCTCGTTCGTCGTCCCCGTCGACCCTCGCGCCGCGAGGCACCATCTCCTGATCGCCGCCGGCTCCGGCATCACGCCTGTCCTCTCGCACGTCGAGAACATCCTCACCAGCGAGCCGAAGTCGCGGGTGACGCTGTTCTTCGGCAACCGCACGACGGCGGAGATCATGTTCCTCGAGGAGCTCGAGGACCTGAAGAACGCCCATCTCGAGCGCTTCCAGCTCGTCCACGTGCTCTCCCGTGAGCCCCAGGCGGTCGAGCTGCTGTCCGGGCGGATGGACAAGGACCGGCTGAGCCGGCTGCTCGAGGCGTTCGCTCCGGTCGAGACGGTAGACGAGTTCTATCTGTGCGGGCCGTTCGGCATGGTCGAGGGGGCGCAGGAGCTCCTGGCCGAGCTCGGGGTCGACCACGCTCACGTCCACCACGAGGTCTTCCACGTCCCCACCTCCGAGGACGTCGCGGACCCGGTGGCGCTGGAGTCGGCGGTTGCCGACGCGGTCGTCACGGTCACCTTGGACGGGCGCACGTCACGGATCGAGATGCACGACAAGCGCGAGACGATCCTCGACGCCACCTTGCGGGTCCGACCGGACGCGCCGTTCTCGTGCACCGGCGGCGTCTGCGGCACGTGCCGCGCCCGGCTCGTCTCCGGTGAGGTCCGCATGGAGCGCTCGTATGCGCTGGAGCCCGACGAGATCGCCGCCGGCATGATCCTGGCGTGCCAGTCGCACCCGGTCACCGACGAGGTGGAGCTGACGTATGACGAGTAGAGACCGGCTGGCCGTGTAAAGGCTATTGCTTCATCCTGTGTATATGAAGGTAATATCTTCATATGGCAGACATGAAGCGTAAGCCTGAACGATCCTCGGCGACGATGGTGGGTGACCTCGTCGGCTCGCGTGAGGTGACGGACCGGCGCGGCCTGCACAGGAGGCTGCTCGGGGCGCTGACGCAGGTCAACGAGGAGCTCGGCGAGGAGGTCCTCGACCCGTTACGGATCACGGTGGGCGATGAGTTCCAGGGCCGGTTCGCTTCAGTGGGTGCAGCAGTCCACGCGAGCATGCTGCTACGCCTCATGCTCTCGCCCGACGTCGACGCCCGCTACGGGCTCGGCTGGGGTGAGGTGACTCTCCTCGACGAGGACGGTACTCAGGACGGGCCGGGCTGGTGGGCCGCGCGCGATGCCATCGAATGGGTCGCCAAGACCCAGGCGCAGGCGGCGCTGGGAGAGGTGCGCACCGCATACCGTCTGGGGAAGGGGAGCGATGGTCCAGGCGAGCCGGCCATCAACGCCGCCGTGCAGTGTCGGGACCATCTGGTTGGATCGCTGGATGATCGATCGAGACGGATCCTGGGAGGGCTGATGAGGGGGGACACGCAGGTGGAGATCGCGGCTGAAGAGGGCATCAGCCCGTCCGCCGTGTCGCAGCGGGTGCGCCGCGACGGGCTCGGCATCCTCCTGTCGGCGGCCGCCGAGCTGCAGAGGGTGCGATGACGGCCATCGCGATCGCCGTGTTCGCCCTCGCCTGTGCTGACCTGGCCCGGGCGGGGGAGCGGACGCGCGGCTGGGTCGCTGCTGTCGCGACCGGTGTCGTGGCCGCCCTTGTCGGGGTAGTGCTGCTCGGCGCCTACTCGGTCGAGGAGCTCCTCCTGGTCCTCGTCGGCCTCGCGGCCGTCGTGGGATGGGTCCTGACGACGCATCGCCCGATGCGCTCGCGGCTCGACTACGTGCTCCCTCTCGGTGTACTCGGCGTCGGGCTCCTCATCCAGGTCATCGCGATGGGCTGGGTGTCGCCGAGCGGACCACGCGGACTGCTCAGCACCTGGGTGGAGAGGGTGCCGATCGCCGGCGGGCTTGTTCCGGCGCCTACCGTGCTCCTCGTCGCCGGCGCCATGCTTGCTCAGCTCAGCACCGCGAATGTCGTCGTTCGCCTCGTCCTCGCGAGCGTCGGGGCCTTGAAGCCCGCCGGCCAGCCACAGGCCTCCGACCGGCTCCGCGGCGGCCGGATCCTCGGCCCGATGGAGCGGCTGCTCATCCTCGGTCTCGGCCTCGCCGGCCAGCCGACTGCGGCGGGGCTCGTCATCGCCGCCAAGGGCCTCATCCGGTTCCCTGAGCTGCAGGCCCAGGCACGCGGCCGACGCAACGCCACCAAGGGGCCGGGGATCGACGAGATCACCGAGTACTTCCTCATCGGCAGCTTCGTCAGCTGGCTGTTTGCGCTCGCGACCCTGGCGTTCATCGTGGTCTTCACGTGAGCTGAGGATGGCTGCATTCGGCTTTGCCAGAGGGCGCACGCAGGCCTGGACCGGATGAGAGAGTGGTCTGATCCGCGTGACGAGGGAGGGCCCGAGCGTGAGCGAGCAGAACCGGACGGGAGATGAGCGGGCCGGGCGTGCCGCCGGCGAGGGTCTGGCGGCGGGCGAGAAGGAGCAGCTCGCGTATGCGCTGGAGACCCGGTTCGCCCCTCACCTCGAGGCTGCGGCGGCCGCGGTGAGGGAGGCGGAGCGAGCGCTCGAGGAAGCCCACGAGCGGCTCGAGCAGGCCCAGGACGCCATCGACAACGAGAGCTACACCTCCGACCCCCTCGTGTTCATGCGGGCGTCGGTGGACGAGGAGGTCGAGGGGATGGAGCGCAAGACGACCGCGAAGAAGCTGCGCACCTCATACCGCTTCCTCCTCGACCGCGCTGTGGAGCTCGCCGGCGCCGAGCTCCAGCGATACCGCGACGACCTGGCTGCCGACCAGCGGGAGCGCGAAGAGGGCCTCGAGGCATCCCGCGCGGCTGTCGCCATGGCCGAGACCGTGCTCGAGGAAGCCCGGGAGATGCAGGAGCGCGTCCTCGCAGCCGAGCGGTCCGCCCGCCGGGGCCTGGCCCTACTCGTGGAGAAGCTCGGCTAGCCCCTTCCGCGTCGTCGGCTTCCGCGCTCCAACGCCGGTCCCCGTCTGAGCAATCCCGAGGAACCCCTATCGCTATCCCTATAGGGGAACCGGGATTCATCGGGACACTCCCCGACGCGGCACGGGTGTCGCCGTAGGCAGACTCATCTCAACGCGCCAGTTCGGCGGCAAGTCGGAAGCCCCCAGGCTTCCTCACCAAGGGAAGGGAAGACCCGTGGCCAACCAGAATGAGAACAACAGCGGCACCCAGGTCATCGTCGATGACACGCTGAACAACAACGGCAACACCGACAACTCCACCGACGTCGAGATCGAGGACTCCTTCAACACCGACACCGAGGTGGAGGTCGAGGTGGAGGACTCGTTCAACGACAACTCCGACAACTCGACGAACACCGATGTCGAGGTCGAGCTCGAGGTCGAGGACTCGTTCAACGACAACTCCGACAACTCGACGAACACCGATGTCGAGATCGAGCTCGAGGACTCGCTGAACGACAACTCCGACAACTCGACGAACGTCGACCTCGAGGTCGAGGACTCGTTCAACGACAACTCGACGGAGACCGAGGTCGAGATCGAGGACTCCTTCAACACCGACACCGAGGTGGAGGTCGAGAACTCCTTCAACGACAGCTCCACCAACCTGGAGCTCGAGGTGGAGTTCGAGGACTCGTTCAACGACAACTCCAGGCACGACAACTCGGTGCGCAACCAGGACTCCTTCAACGTCACGAGCTCGTTCAACACCCAGACCCTGAACGACCACTCGACCACGGTGGGCATCCGTCAGTACCAGGCCGGGTTCGGCGACTTCAACGTCGACGCGGCGCTGGCCGGCGGGAAGTACGGCGCCGCCGCGGGCAAGTACGGTGCCGCCTCGGGTGACATCAACCTCGACAACCGCTCGCTCCAGCTCGACCAGTCGGTGAACCAGATCATCGAGACCGGCGGCGGCATGGGTAGCGGCAACGTCGGACAGGTGTTCGGCCAGAACGCGACCGTGGCCTTCGGCGACGGCTCGCAGGCGGCCGGCCACGACATCAACATCGACAACTCGAGCATGAGCCTCAACCTCGGCGACATCGCCATCGGCAACACCGACATCTCGACGAGGATCAACGACGCGTTCAACGACCAGTCGCAGAACTTCGACATGGAGTGGGAGCTGGAGATCGAGGACTCCTTCAACGACTACTCCACGCACACCGACGTCGAGGTCGAGATCGAGGACTCGTTCACCAGCGAGGTGGACGCCGCGTTCGAGAACTCCTACGAGTGGGAGAACAGCGGGAACATCTTCAGCCCAGGGGCCGCGAGCACCGGCGGTGAGACAGAGTTCGACTTCTGACCCTTTCCCCCTGGCTGTGGCCGCGTGCCCGACCGTCCTTCTGGGCGGTCGGGCACAAGGCGTTGCACGAGCAAGTCCGATGGACGGAGATGAGATGACGATCCCAACCGCAGTGTCCGAGGGCGAGCCCGGCTCCCTGACGCGCCGGCAGTTGCGTGAGCTGAAGGAGGGGAAGACGTCCCAGGAGCTGCTCCACCTCGTCGAGAAGGTCCGGTCGATGGCCGGGAGCACGGGTCGCGACGATCTGGTCGAGCGGCTGGGGCAGACGGTGAACCGACTCCGCAGCCCGCACATCCGAGTGGTCGTCGTCGGTGAGTTCAAGCAGGGCAAGAGCAAGCTCATCAATGCCCTCGTCAACGCTCCGGTCTGCCCTATCGACGACGACATCGCGACGACTGTGCCGACGACCGTGTCCTTCGGCAGTGAGCCGGCGGCGGTGGTCCTCGCACGCGAGGGCGACGACATCACGCGTCAGGATGTGCCGATCGAGAGCCTCGCCGACTACGTCTCGGAGCTGGGGAACCCGGGCAACTCCCGCCACCTCGTCGGAGCCGAGGCGCAGCTCCCCCGGGAGATCCTGCGCGGAGGTCTTCAGCTCGTCGACACGCCGGGGGTCGGGGGGACCGAGTCTCGCAACGCACTGGCCACCTTGTCGAGCCTGGCGACGGCCACCGCGGTCATCCTTGTCTCGGACGCCTCGCAGGAGTACACAGAGCCTGAGATCCAGCTGCTCCGGTACGCGATGCGGGTGTCCCCGAACGTCGCCACGGTCCTGGCCAAGACCGACCTGTACCCCGAGTGGCGTCAGATCGAGCGCATCGACCGCGACCACCTTCGCCAGATCGGCAAGCTCCCCCTCTTCGCGGTCTCCAGCGACTTGCGACTGCGGGCCGCGGATGAGCGTGACCGAGTGCTGAACGACGAGTCGGGCTTCCCGGCCCTCGTCGCCCACCTGCGCGGGGAGATCGTCGGGCGTGCCGAGGCACTCACCACCCGCAGCGCGGTCCACGACCTGGGATTCGTCGTCTCGCAGATGGAGCTCGCTGCGCGAACCGAGCTGAACGCTCTGCTCAACCCCGAGGACACCGCACGGCTCGTGGCCGAGCTCGAGCAGGCCAAGGCCCGTGCAGAAGAGTTCCGGAGTCGCTCCTCGAAGTGGAACGTCCGGCTCGGGGACGGCATCACCGACCTCATCGCCGACATGGAGCACGATCTGCGGGACCGCCTTCGGCGGGTTCAGCGGGAAGCCGAGCAGGCGATCGACGAAGGGGACCCGGGACCGATCTGGGACCAGATCGCCCAGTGGATCGACGAGCGTGTGGCCAGCGCGGTCTCGGAGACGTTCGTCTGGACCGAGGAGCGGTCGCAGTGGCTCGTCGAGGACGTCGCGGATCTGTTCCTCGCCGAGGGTGTGGACATCCCGATGATTGCGGTCGGTAGCACCGAGGGAGTCCTCGACGCAGTGGAGCAGCTCCCTGGCTTCGAGCCGGGGCATCTCTCAGCAGGCGAGAAGATCTATATCGGTGTGCGCGGTTCCTACGGCGGGGTGCTCATGGTCGGCCTCGCCACCGGGTTGATCGGAATGTCCCTCATCAACCCCCTCTCACTGCTGGCCGGGGTGCTCGTCGGGAGGCGCGCCTATCGGGAGGATGTCGCCACCCGACTCAACCGGCGGCGCTTCGAGGCCAAGAACATCGTGCGCAAGTACATCGACGAGGTCATCTTCCAGGTTTCCAAGGTGCTCCGGGACCGGCTGCGGGTCGTCCAGCGGACCGGGCGCGACCACTTCGGTGCGATCGCCGACGAGATGCACCGATCGCTCTCAGAAGCGGTCCTCGTGGCCAAGCAGACGGCAGGCAACTACCAGGAGGACCAGAAGCGACGTGCCGCTCAGCTTCAGGAGCACCTGCGGCAGATCGAGGTGTTGAAGCGCGAGCTACCCGCCCTCCCACCGGCGCGCGTCGAGGACGTCGTGGTGCGATGAGCGCAGGGTATGCGATGGGCCACCACCGCACAGGTGACCTGCAGCGGCTGCTCACGAGTGCGCGGAGCCTCTACGGCGACACCGCGCCGCCGGAGCTCGACATCCTCGAAGAACGCCTGGCCGAACCGTTGCGGCTCGCCATCGCGGGCATCGTCAAGGCGGGCAAGTCCACTCTCCTCAACGCGATTCTGGGGGACCGGGTCGCTGCGACGGACGCGGGGGAGTGCACGCGGCTCATCACGTGGTACCGGTATGCGTCATCGCCGTCCGTGACCGCCTACTCCGTCGACGGCGCCGCCCGCCGCCTGCCCCTGAAGACCTCAGAGGGCGAGCTCACCTTCGACCTCGACGTCCCGACCGAGAGCGTCGAACGCATCGAGATCGGCTGGCCCGCCCCGGCCCTGAAGTCCCTCGTCGTCATCGACACTCCGGGGATCGCCTCCCTCACACCGGCCTCAGCCGCACGCACCACAGGATTCCTCGTTCCGGACGAGACCCCGCCCGCAGCCGACGCGATGATCTACCTGCTCCGGCGGGCCCATCCCTCCGATCTGCGCTTCCTCGAGGCCTTCCGCGACACCGCCGCCGGCCGGTCGGGGACGGTGAACGCGGTGGCGGTGCTGTCGCGGGCGGACGAGATCGGCTCCGGGCGGATCGACTCGCTCCTCTCCGCGAGAAGGGTGGCCAAGCGCTACGAGCAGGAGGACAGTCTCGATGCGCTCGCCCTAGGTGTCTTCCCCGTGGCGGGGCTCCTCGCGGAGGGTGCCCGGACGATGACCGAGCCTGAGTTCCGGGCGTTGCATGAGCTGGCCGGCCTGGAGCGCACCGAGCGCGAAGGCCTGCTGGTGTCGGCAGACCGCTTCGTTCGACTGGCCCGACTCGGCGCGCTCGATGAGGCGGGCCGCAAACGGCTGATCTCGCGCTTCGGGATCTTCGGGATCCGGCTCGCGTCCTCACTCATCCGGACCGGCTTGGCGGATGTGTCGGACCTGACCACCGAGATGACCCGCCAGAGTGGTCTCAGCGAGCTCCTGGAGTTCATCGAGCGGCAGTTCATCGGCCGGACTGCGACGTTGAAGACTCACGGTGTGCTCGACGGTCTGGAGGTGGTCCTCCGCACCCACCCCGTGGACGACGCGTCCCAGCTGGAGGAGGAGGTCGAGCGGATCCGACTCATGGCATGTGAGCTCGATGAGCTCACGCTGCTTGCGCAGGCTCGCAAGCGCCGTCTGGCCTCGGTGGAGGACGCGTCGACAGCGCTGCGGATCCTGGGGGCAGAGGGTCTCTCCGTCAACGAGCGTCTCGGCCTGCCGGCCGAGGTGGACCCCCACACCCTCGACCAACGGCTCGCGGAGGAGATACGGAACTGGCGGGTACGTTCCCATGACCGGGCACACGACCGCACGGCGTCCGAGGCCACCCAGGTCGTCCTGCGGAGCCTCGAGAGGATGCGCGTGCGGCTGCAGGCCGGTGACCCGGATCCGGCCGACTCAGAGCTCGGTGCCCTCGACCTTGACGATCGGGCCACGCCGGATGTCGTGCTGCCTCGCCGACCAGGCGATCGCGCCGGGGAAGGTGCTCGTGAGCAGGGCGAGGAGGGCGAGTCCGACCTGAGCGATCAGCATCTGTCGTAGTGAGATCCCGTTGTCGCCACGGGCGACGAGCTCGGCCACCAGGGCGAACAGGAGAAGCTGGGCGAGGAAGGTGCCGAACTGCCACCAACGCACCCCCCGGCGTCTGCTCATGAACGACACCAGCAGAGTGATCTGCACCAGGAGCAAGGTGACCATCACTCCGAACGCCGTCCAGTAGAGGACATCGGCAGCAGTGGTGTACGTGCCGTCGGCGCGCGAGCCGTCGACCTCGCGGACGGCCTCGCTGATGAGCGGGAGCTGATCCTCCCGCACCGCGACGAGGAAGCCCACCGCCAGGAGCCCGGCCAGGAAAGAGAGCACCCAGAGCAGCTGCGTGAGACGGACCGAGAACGGCGGTGGCTGCTTGATCACCACCGGGGGCGCGTTCGGGCTCTTCAGGGTTGGTCGAGGAGGAGGCGCAGACCCGTGTGCCGAGGAGTCGCCCTCCATCTGAACTGACCGAGGGGAGGTGGACGGCGGTGGCACCAAGGGCGCGTCAGGGACTCCCGACATCTTCCGCTGCGCGAGGTCACGGCTGGTCATCGAACTCCGCATCGACCGGCAGCTCCTCCAGCGGCTCGTCGACGTAGGTCAGCGTCTCCTCGGCTTCCTCGACATAGACCGTCGGCTCCGGCTCGGGCACGACCGGGGCGGGGTCGACGGCGACGGACGTCTCGACGGAGACGTCGGTGTGGACCGTGGAGGACCCGTCGTTGAAGGAGTCCTCGACCTCCGACTCGACCTCCGCGTCGACGGTGACGGAGTTGTCGATGAAGGAGTCGGTGATCTCCACATCCGTGTCGGTGTTGCCGACGGCGATGTCGCCGGTCTCGATGTCCGTCGTCGAGTTGTCGATACCCACGTCCTCACCGGCAGCGATCGAGTCATCGCCGGCAGCGATCACAGCCTCCTGGTCGAACAGCTGCGTCACGTCGCCCTCGGCCCAGATCGTCTGGTTGACCGACTGGTCGACGATCGTGGCGCGGTTGTCGATCGTGAAGTTGTTGACCACCTTCTGGATCTCGCGGATCAGGTCGTGCTTCGGGTGATCCGGTCGCACGATGATCGTCGGTGGAGGAGGTGTGACGGTGATATCCGGGGGCGACACAGCGACGACTTCGGGGCGGTCGACGACGACCGGCATGACGGTGCGTACGTCGTCGCCGCACACGTCACCCAGCTGTGCCTGTTGGAGGGCGGTATCCGGATCCGCTTCGAATGCGGCTGCAGCCTCCGGATCCCGGAGGAGGCTGAGAATGAACTCGATGAGGGCGTCAGCGACGGTCGCCAATGGGGTGGTCATTGTCAAGTCTCCTGATCATGGCGTGATGCGCATGGGTCCGTAGAGTCCTAGGCTACGAACGCCGGTGTGAGGGGGTCATCGGGGATTTCACCTATACGCGGACTCCGCTGTTCGGGGATTTCCAGAAGGGGGTTCGTGAGCCGCCGTCACGGCCTCGGGGGGTTCGATCTGCAGCCGGAGCTTGGCGATGAGGTCGGAGCGTGAGGTGGCCTCGAGGCGACGCCTCATGTGGGCCACATGGTGCTCGACGGTGCGTGGTGAGATGAAGAGCGCCTCGCCGATCTCCACATAGGTCTTGCCGCGGAGAATGAGCCGGGCCACTTCGAACTCGCGCTCGCTCAGCTGCGACTCCGTCGACGCCGCGGCAGCCTTCCCGCCCTCGTCGACCGACGCATTCCCCGTCGTCTCCGTGGGGTGGAGATCTCGGGCGCAGGCCAGGAGCCGGGCTGAGGCCCTCCGGTTCTTGGTTCGCCGAGCACCGTGGGCGGCCAGACGGCCACCGTCCCACGCCAGGCCGACCGCGCCGAGGGCCCGCGCTGCACTCTCCACCGCCTCGGGGTCCACCTTGCCCGCGAGGACCGACACCCAGGTGCCTCCGGCGCTCGCCATCGTCGCCGCCAGCTGACTGCGGTCGGCTACCTCGACGAGCGCCTTGGCGAAGGGAGCCAGGGACTGGGGCTGGTTCAGCAGGATGCCTTGCTGGACCCCCGCCCACCAGAGGTGGGTGGACCACGCCGGGGGAGAGCCGAGCCGCTGGAGCAGGTCCAGGCCCATGCGCAGGTGGGGGGCCAGGGTGGTGGCGTCGCCGAGGCGGGCGGCGACTCCGAGCAGGTTGGCCAGGGGAAAGAGCGTGTAGAGGTCCACGTCCGGGTGGGCCACCGCTGCGCGAACCCTCGCCCACGCCGCCTCCAGGGTCGGCAGGTCCGCGTAGCGCCGGGCCAGGGTGACGTCCAGAGTGTGGCGGAGGCGGGTGTCCCGGGGGCTGACGGGGAAGGGCTCCTGCTCGGCAGCTGCGAGGGCTCGGCGCGCGTCCGCGGGGCGCTCGGCCTGGACCGCCACCAAGCCCTGCCAGAGCAGGAGCCGCCGGCGCGCCCAGGAACCGCCCTGCCCCCCGTCGACAGCGGCGTCCAGCACCTGCCTCGCGATCTCGAGGTCACCGGACCCGAGGGCAACCGATGCCGCGATCACGGCAGGCAGCTCGGGAACGGGATGTGTCGAGCCGGACGCCGTGTAGAGATCCGAGGCGCGGACCAGCTCGCTGAGCGTCTCCGGTGGCGGGTCCCCGGCGAGAGACGCCTCCAGGCCACGATCGAGAAGTCGCAGGGCGATCCCGAGCGTGGACGGCATGGAGGCCCTCGCGAGCACATCGTCCCGGCTATCGCGGGGCTCCGGGAGTCCGCTGCCGAGCCGGGCGATCCTTGCGCGGACAGCGGACGCCTCGTTCTCCAGGGCCGCGCTCAGCCCGTATGCCTCACTCGCCATGGCCATCATGTCCCGGGCCGCCCAGATCGCCGCCGACGTATCCACCAGCTCGATCTGGTGCTGGGATGCCTGCGGCGGGGACTCCCCCCGCGTGAGCGCCTCGTCGACGAGATGGGCGGCCTCGTCGAGGTGTCCGGTCGCCCACGCGGCGCGGGCCCGACGCACGGCCATGACGTCCTCGTCCACCCCGGCTGCGAGCGCGGCGTCGTACAGCTCACCTGCTCGCTCGGGATCGCGCTCGATCAGCCGATCGGCCCGCTCGACGATCGCCTCCCCGACCCGGGGGTCGTGCACCCCGTTGAGCAGGTCAGCGGCCTGATGCGTGCCTATCACCGCGCGGGCGAGGCCGTCTGCCAGCGCATCGCCGTTGGCGACCTTCCAGTGGTAGGAGAGCGACGCATACACGGCCGCCTGGACCACCGGGAGCGGGGTGCCGTTCCGGAGGAGGAGACCCTCCGCAAACCCGCGCAGGACCAGGTCGTCCATCGTCTCGGTGCCCAGGTCGGGGCCATCGCCCTCCGCTCCCAGGCAGGAGTACTCGATCATCCGGCGCAGGGGCGCGTCGCGGGTGTCGAGTCGCTGGAGCACCTGGTCCTGGAGGTCGCGGCGCATGTCCGCGTGCGCCTCGCCGCCGGTGCAGTCCTCGGGGTGCTCTCTCGCCAGCGCGTAGGTGACGAGCCACGCCGCGCCACCGGTGAGCGCGATCAGCTCGTCGACGCACTGCTCCGGTGCTGATCGCCCCTGGGTCCTCAGGTAGGCATGGACCTGCGCTGCGGACACCAGTCCGAGGATGACGGGCGGCGCGCTCTGCTGGAGGCGCCGCTCGAGGTCGAGCAGGAGCGGCGTTCGCGGCCAGGGCCGCAGCGCGACGACCAGCCCCGCGTTCGGGTCCTGCGCCCGGGTGGCCAGCTGGTGCACGACCGGCTCGCTCTGCAGGTGCACATCATCGACGACGAGCACGTTCTCGGGCGGCAGAGCAGCGATGTCGACGCCGTCCTCCAGCCTGTGGACGGTCTCGGAGCGGCTGGTGAGCACCGCGTGCAGGTCGTCGAGCAGGTCGGACTTGCCCGAGCCGGCCGTGCCGACGACGAGTGCACGGACCGGGGGTGGTGCGGCGAGGATGCGCTCGATGTGGGGGCGCGCCGTCCAGGCTGCGGTGAACAGCTCCGTTACGGTCATGTCCCTCACCCGCCCTTCTCGTGCTCGACGACAGAGATGGCGTGGGAGTCGATGCCGAAGGGAACGGAGATTCCCGACTGCAGGGTCCAGACGAGGTAGGCGGCCGAGGCGATCACGAGGACCGTGACCACGGCGCGCCACAGGAAGGTCGTGAGGCGGGCGTGCTCGGGCGGGATGAAGTCGGGTATGAGGGCCGCCACCTCGGAGTCCTCTGCGAGGGGCTCGTCCACAGCAACGGCATCCGGCTCCGCGTCGGCCGCGTACTGATCGAGGCAGGCGCGCGCGGCACCCACGGCGATGAGGGACCCCGGGTCGGGGTCGGTCGTCACGGAGACATCGAGCGCGGCTGACAGCCGTTCCACCAGACCTGGTATGCGCGCGGAACCTCCCGCGAGCACGACAGTGGCGACATCCTCGACGGTGAGGCCGGCGTCGTCGATCGTGGCTATGAGTGCCTCGAGCGTCCGGTCGAGCAGATCCTGGAACACCGTCGCGAGGTCGTCCTGGGAGAGGTGCACCGCCACCGGGCCGTCCGCACCACGGAAGGGGATGGAGACCTGCGGCCAGGTCGAGAGGGCCTCCTTGGCGCCCACCGCCTCCGCGCGGACGGCGGCGAGGGCGTCGCGGGAGATGGCGGCCGGCGCGGGTGTCGATGCCAGGACCTTCTCGACGATCGCGTCGTCGAGGTCCACACCGCCGATCGCGACCGTGCTCGACGCGATCGGCTCGCTGCTCCACCCGAGGGACTCCTTGCGGAGCAGCGCAGTGTCGAGGGTGGTGCCGCCCAGGTCATAGACCGCCACCACCTGACCCGGGCGCACCGTGAGGTCAGCGCCGCGGATCGCGGCCAGCGGCTCAGGCATGAGCTCGATCGCCACGGGGCAGAGGGCGGTCAGAGCGGTGCGCACCAGAGAGAGCCTGTGTGCCTTCCACGTGGCTGGGTGGGTCACGACGACGTGGGCCGGGGCTTCTCCCTCGGCCGCCGTCACCGTCTCGATGACGACCGAGACGAGCAGCGCATACGCCACCTCGGCGGCCACCACCAAGCCGTCGACGACGAATGGCACGGCCGTGCCGATGCGCTGCCTGATGCCTCCGATGAGCATCTCGGGGTGTGCGGCCCCACGGGCAGCGGCAGCCTCGCCGTACTCGAGCTCTCCGTCGGCCGTCGCGCAGACGAGCGCGGGCATGTCTGGCGATGCCGCACCCAGCTGGACGACCTGGGTCAGGTCAGCCCCCGATCTCGATCTGCGCGCGGTCACCGCATGGACGCGGCTAGCCCCGACGTCGATGCCGAGAAGGTACGACAACGCTGCAACCTCCTTCGCTGGAACTTGAGCATCACGTGAGGGGGCTGCACCAGGGCCCGCACCTCGAACGTGCGACTTCTCAGCACGCTACCAGCAACACGGGGGAAGTCGACCAATCCGTCGGCTACTGATGAGTAACTCGAAATCTATGGCCGTTTGGACGATTTGGCGCAATTGGCCGAAAGATCGTCCTTTTGGGAGGTGCCGGTCGGCGGCCACGAAGGGCCGCACGGGTGGTGACCTGCGGCTTTGTGACACGCCGCCGAGGACGGGTGTCTGGGGTCGACCGACACGCGTGCACTCCGGTGATCGACGGTCCCGGGACGGTAGCGTCATCCCATGCGTCAGTACCTCGACCTCCTCGACCACGTCATGACCCACGGGGTGGACAAGGGCGACCGGACCGGGACGGGGACGCGGTCCTACTTCGGGTACCAGATGCGCTTCGACCTCTCCGAGGGCTTCCCGGTGCTCACGACGAAGAAGCTCCACCTGCGCTCGATCATCGGCGAGCTTCTCTGGTTCCTCCGTGGCGACACCAACGTGCGCTGGCTCCAGGAGCGGGGCATCCGCATCTGGAACGAGTGGGCTGACGAGAACGGTGACCTCGGCCCGGTCTACGGCTACCAGTGGCGCTCGTGGCCGACCCCTGACGGACGCCGCATCGACCAGATCGCGAAGGTCATCGAGTCCATCAGGACCAACCCGGACAGCCGTCGCCACATCGTCTCGGCCTGGAACGTCGCCGACGTCGACGACATGGCGCTGCCGCCCTGCCACACGATGTTCCAGTTCTATGTGGCGCCTCCGGCGGAGCCGGGCGGTCGCGGGCGGCTGTCGTGCCAGCTCTACCAGCGCAGCGCCGACATCTTCCTCGGCGTGCCGTTCAACATCGCCTCGTATGCGCTGCTCACCATGATGATCGCGCAGATCTGCGACCTGGAGCCGGGCGACTTCGTCCACACGCTCGGGGACGCCCACCTCTACTCCAACCACGTCGAGCAGGCGCGCGAGCAGCTCACCCGCGAGCCCATGGCGCTGCCGACCATGCGCATCTCTCCTCGACCGGCCATCGACGAGTACGAGCTCGAGGACTTCGAGCTCATCGGGTACGAGGCGCACCCGAACATCCCGGCGCCCATCGCCGTCTGATGGACGCTGCCAATGACGGTGCGTCGGGCCGGCGGCGCTCCCGGGTCACCCTCATCGCGGCAGTGGCCCGCAACGGGGTGATCGGCGCGGATGGCGACATCCCGTGGCGGATCCCGCAGGACTTCCGCTTCTTCAAGCGCACGACGATGGGTCATCCGCTCGTCATGGGTCGCTCGACCTTCGACTCGATCGGCCGGCCGCTGCCGGGTCGCCGCTCGATCGTCATCACGCGCTCGCACACGTGGGCGCACGAGGGCGTCGAGGTCGTCCACTCGCTCGAGGACGCCCTCGAGCTGGCTGCTCTCGGGGAGGGCGGGGACGAGACCTTCATCGCCGGTGGCGGCGAGATCTACCGGCTGGCCATGCGCCATGCGGACCGGTTGCTCATCACCGAGGTCGACCTCGAGCCCGAGGGTCACGTGACCTTCCCAGAGATCGACCCCGCGGTCTGGCAGGAGGCCTCGCGCCAAGCGTTAGATGCGGACGATGAGACGCCGGCGTTCACGTTCGTGGAGTACGTCCGCCGGGAGTCTGCGGCCTAGACGGCTCCAGTCCTCCGGGTCTGCGCTGCGGTCTCGCGGCGACTGTGCCCCGATGTCGTGACCGGGTTGCGGGGCGATGACCGGGTTACGGGGCGATGACCGGGTTGCGGGGCGATGACCGGGAAATTGCACGGTCGTTCTTGCGTAGGACGGTCATTCGGGCGTAACCCGGTCACTCCTTCGGGTCTCGGTCATTCGGGCATAACCCGGTCGCTCCCCTAGGGGCCGGGCCCACCCTGACCGTCGAACCCGCGCGCCCATCACGGGGACACCGTCGCGCCGCCGGGAGCCCGCCGCACGCGCCCCGGTAACCTTGCCTACATGTCCGTCACCTCGCCCTTCGGTCGTGTCTGCTCAGCGATGGTCACCCCGATGAGGGAGAACGGATCGGTCGACCTCGACGGCGCCCAGGCGCTCGCGACCTGGCTCGTCGACCAGGGCCACGACGGACTCGTCGTCAACGGCACCACGGGCGAGGCGCCCACGACGACGGACCGGGAGAAGGCCGACCTCGTCCGTGCCGTGCTCGATGCGGTGGGTGACCGGGCGAAGATCACCGCGGGCGTGGGCACCAACGTCACCGAGCACACGATCGAGCTGGCCCGGCAGGCCGAGCTCACCGGCGCCCACGGCCTCCTCGTCGTCACCCCGTACTACAACAAGCCTCCGCAGGCCGGTCTGATCGCGCACTTCCGCGCGGTCGCCGACGCCACCCAGCTGCCGGTCATGGTCTACGACATCCCCGGCCGGTCCGGAGTCCCCCTCAGCAAGGAGACCCTCCTCGCCATCGCGGAGCATCCGGGCATCCAGGCCGTCAAGGACGCCAAGGCCAACTACTGGGAGGCCTCCCAGGTCATGGAGCAGACCGACCTGCTCTGGTACTCCGGCGACGACGCCGCCAACCTCCTGCACTTCGCCAACGGCGCCTACGGCATCGTCGGCGTCACCTCCCAGGTCGCCCCGAGATGGTATGCGCGGATGGTCGCCGCAGCGGATGCCGGGGACTTCGCGACAGTCCGCGAGCTCCATCGCAAGCTCGCGCCCCTCGTCGACGCCGTCATGAACCGCACCCAGGGTGCGATCGCCGCGAAGGCGGGCCTCGCATACCTCGGGCGCATCGCCACCACCCACGTCCGGCTGCCGCTCATCCCGGCGACCGAAGGCGAGGCCGAGGCCGTCGCGGCGGCTCTGGACCTGCTGGGGGAGCCCACCTCATGAGCCACCCCCACTTCGATCTGGAGACCCCGAAGCCGCTCAAGGACGGTGCGGTCCGGATCGTGCCGCTCGGCGGGCTGGGGGAGATCGGCCGCAACATGATGGTGGTCGAGCACAAGGGGCAGTACCTCGTCATCGACTGCGGCGTGCTGTTCCCCGACGACACCCACCCCGGCATCGACCTGATCCTGCCTGACTTCTCGTATCTCGAGGACCGGCTCGACCGGGTCCAGGCGATCGTCCTCACCCACGGGCACGAGGACCACATCGGGGGAGTGCCGTTCCTGCTCAGGCTCAAGCCGGACATCCCGCTCGTCGGCTCCCAGCTGACGCTCGCCCTCGCCGAGGCGAAGCTCAAGGAGCACAGGATCACCCCGTACACCCTCGCGGTGAAGGAGGGTGACGTCGAGCGCCTCGGTGCGTTCGAGTGCGAGTTCATCGCCGTCAACCACTCCATCCCCGACGCGCTCGCGGTCATGGTGCGTACGTCCGGCGGCACGCTGCTCCACACCGGCGACTTCAAGATGGACCAGCTGCCGCTCGACGGCCGGATCACCGACCTGCGGCACTTCGCCAAGCTGGGGGAGGAGGGCGTCGACCTCTTCCTCACTGACTCCACGAACGCCACGATCCCCGGCTTCACCACGTCAGAGATCGAGATCGCGCCGGCCATCGACAAGGTGTTCCGACACGCTGAACGGCGAATTGTCGTGGGGTGCTTCGCTTCTCACGTCCACCGTGTGCAGCAGGTGCTCACCGCGTCGGCGAAGGCCGGCCGCAAGGTGGCCTACGTCGGCCGCTCGATGGTCAAGAACATGGGCATCGCCGCGCAGCTCGGCCACCTCAAGGTGCCCGAGGGTGTGGTCGTCGACCTCAACACCATCGACAACCTCCCCGACGACAAGGTCGTGCTCATCTGCACCGGCTCCCAGGGCGAGCCGATGGCGGCGCTCGGCCGGATGGCGAACTCCGACCACCCGCGCATCCAGATCGGCCCCGGCGACACGGTCATGATGCTCTCGAGCCCGGTGCCCGGCAACGAGAGCTCCGTCTGGCGGGTCATCAACGGACTCATGCGACTCGGTGCCACCGTCGTGCACCAAGGGACGGCCCGGGTGCACGTGTCGGGCCATGCCAGTGCGGGAGAGCTGCTCGTCGCATACAACGTCGTCAAGCCGCGCAATGTCCTGCCCGTCCACGGCGAGTGGCGTCACATGCAGGCCAACGCGGACCTCGCCATGCAGACGGGCGTCCCGAAGGGGAACGTCATCGTCGCCGAGGACGGCGTCGTCGTCGACCTGCACAAGGGGAGGATCTGGGTCGCCGGGGCCGTCCCGGCCGGCTATGTGTATGTGGACGGCTCGTCGGTCGGTGAGGCGGACGAGGCGTTGCTCAGGGATCGCAGGATCCTGCGTGACGAGGGGTTCATCGCGGTCATCACCGTCGTCGACACCAGCGACGGCAAGGTCGTCGCCGGGCCGGAGATGTTCGCGCGCGGGTTTGCCCTCGACGACGAGGTCTTCGACGACATCCGCCCCAAGGTGCTCAGCGCGCTCGAGAGCGCCATCGCCTCCGGCGTGAACGACCCGCAGCAGCTGCAGCAGGTGGTGCGGCGCACGGTCGGCAGCTGGGTCGGGCGGAAGATCCGGCGGCGGCCGATGATCCTGCCGACGGTCATCGAGGCCTGATCCTCTGATCGGGGCCGCGATCAGAAGGCGTACCAGAACGTTCCTATTGTCACGTTCTGGTACGCAGGACAGGGTCCGGCACGGCGGGGGCGTACCAGAACGTTCCTATTGTCACGTTCTGGTACGCAGGACAGGGTCCGGCACGGCGGGGGCGTACCAGAACGTTCCTATTGTTACGTTCTGGTACGCACGACCGGCAGGGTCAGGCACGGCGGGCGTACCAGAACGTTCCTATTGT